>Ga0098065_1000634_pt1 | contig 15453 bp, 12 predicted proteins | sample 25_taG_FD_75062 | JGI IMG/M metagenome (GOLD analysis project Ga0098065, IMG submission 75062) | Marine viral communities from Cariaco Basin, Caribbean Sea - 25_WHOI_OMZ | ecosystem: Environmental > Aquatic > Marine > Oceanic | place: Caribbean Sea: Cariaco Basin | collected 2014-11-08 | reverse complement strand
TGAGCACTAAATTGACCTTGATCATTACTACTCACTTGCGCAAGCTTGGCATTCAAACCTTGCGCTACTAGCGTGCTCGTGAACTGATCCAAACTGCCACGATCAGGTGCAATGAGCGTAAAACTAAGTGCAGATGGCTGCATCACGAGCGTCTGCGCACGCAATGAAGACTGCTTGATTAAAGGGGATATCTTTGACAACGCTGCCATGTGTGATGCAGGTGCTTGGCTGTCGCTAAGCAGTTTTGGCTGTAATTGTACTTGGAGCTTGGTTCGGGTACTGAGCGGCTCATCAGTGAACCAAGATTGATATTGCGCCGCAATTTCTGTCTTGGTTGCAGCTGTTGCCTCATTATACTTGTACCACTGCACCCCATCGGTTGCCATCTGTAGCACTAAAGCCGATAACGCAACCATCATTGCTACCCGTAAATACGGTGATAACTGTGAATCGGTTGATTTGATAAAGAAGTTCAGCGCATGACGTTCTGGGTTGTCAATGGGCGCTGGTGTCGTGGGCAAGCTCGTTAATAACAGCTGATGATCGGCGATCAGCGCTTTAGTTTGCGCCATAGAACTGGTTGTCGCTGATGTTGCTGGGATATCATTGATACCCATACTATCCATTTCATTAGCGGTTAAATCACTGATAGCAAGGCTATTGGTTTCAATAGAAGTCAGCAACATCACTTCGCTTAAGTGCGGAAAGCGCTCAAAGATCAACGGTAAATAGCTGACAGCCATGCCTTGGCGCAATGACTGGCGCAATAGCAGAGTCCGCTCGTCTTGATACAATGTCACTTGCTGACCTGCACCTTCTTCTGGCGGTGGCAGTAATAAGAAATCTGGCAGTAGTGCCACTATATTCATACCCACGAGCTGAGCACTCTGCTGCCATGCCTCAATATCGTTTTGTGCCAATGCGTACAGCTGCGTCGTATCAGCATGGCTCAACTGGCGAATAACCAATTGCTCAACTGGCGTTAGGGAGGTTTCTTCAAACAAATACTGCTTACCACTATTGCCCAGCTGCTTAAGCTGGGCCGTATTAAGCGCTGTGTCTACTTGCAATACATGACTTGAGGGGAAATATAAACAAATTGCCTTTTGGCCATTGGGTTTCTGATGACCATAGATAGTTTGTAGCTGTTGCCAACCATCAACCGTCTGCCATTGCTGTACATCTTCGTGCCAAACAGCTAGCGGGCTATGCTGCGCTCGTAACCAAACATGTAACACTAAACGTGTCCTCGATTATTGCTGCGGTTATAAAAGTACTGTGATGAAGCCGTGCTACTATTCAAAAAGGATTGAGTCATTTTATCTGCTGAGCCAGTCGCTTAATCGGTATGATTGCTTCACTCTGAATTCATCCTATCTAAGAAATGGCTAAGTCAGCCTAGTATGGTTGGTCAGGTACAAAACGATCCACTTCTGTGGCCATCCCAGTCATGACAAACTCCATTTCAAACACTCTGGCTTCTGCCAAAGAGAATGACTCAGGATAATCACCGGTCAACAAGCCTGCGATATAAGCGACGATTGACATATGACAAACAACGACCAGACATTCTGCATCAATATTCGCAATATCCACTAAAGCCTGACGGGCATCATCAGATGGCGTAATATTGTCCTGCACTGCTGAAGGTACGTTTGGCATTCGTGATTGGAATGCAGCCAGCGTCTGCTGCGCCCTATTATAAGGACTGACGATAAAACGATCTGGATGATAGTGTGTGGTCACATACTCTGCCGTCTGTGCCGCTTGCTGTTGACCAAAGTCAGTCAGCTGACGCGCACTATCTGGACGCGTCTCATCTTCGGCTTGACCATGACGTACTAGTATAATTTTCATAACCTTCCTTGGTGCGCTGAGTTAGCACTGTCTCTCAACAGTGCCTTTTAATCAAATATCTTACTTATCAGCATCGCTATTTTTACCTTTTGCATCGGATTTGGTATTGTCTTTAGCGCTGTTACTTGAGTTTTTCATATGAGCGGTAAGCGCAGCATTACTATGATCATGCGCCATCACAAACTCAACATCACTACGGAACCCAGCTTCCATCAAATGTAGTGCCACGCCAAGCGCTGCTTTATCTTCATAAATCACGGCATAGAGCGCATGGGTTATAGGCATATAGATGCCCGCTTTGGTGGCTTTTTCGTGGACCTGCTGAATGGTATTTACCCCTTCAGCAGTTTGACCCAGTTTTTTGACTGCGGCATCAATACTCATGCCTCGACCTAGCATATTACCAATACGATAGTTGCGGCTTAGCTCTGAGCTACAAGTGGCATATAGATCCCCTACTCCTGACAAACCTAAAAAGGTTAGCGGATTGGCCCCCTCTTCGACACCGAAACGACTCATTTCTGCCAAGGCACGAGTAAGGATCATTGCTTTGGTATTTTCACCCACTTCATAAGCAGCTGCCATACCCATGGCGATGGCATAGATGTTTTTGAGCGCGCCGCCAAGCTCGACACCGCGTACATCATCACTCGCGAACACTCTAAAGAAGGCACTGTGTAAGGCCGCTTGGACCGCATGACGCAATGGCTCAGACTCACTTGCAATCACCGTGGCAGATGGCATGTTTTTCATGATTTCTATGGCAAGGTTTGGCCCTGACATGACACCGAAATTCACTTCAGGCAACACTTCTTTAATAATGTCGCTCATCATGGCAAAGGTATCTTTCTCCATCCCTTTGGTCAGCGATACGATAGACTGTCCACTGATCAAAGGCGCAATGTTTTTTACCGTTTCGCGAAAAGCCAATCCCGGCACGGCGATAAAAATAATATCTTTGTCTTTGACGGTAGCCGCCAGATCATGACTGTATTTCAGACGGTCATCAAGCTTGTAGCCAGGCAGATATTTTTTATTGGTCTGAGTTTTTGCCATCGCTTTTACAGTACGTTTATTACGTACCCACAGCGTAGCATCGCAGCCATTACGCGCAGCCAAATTTGCCATTGCCGTACCAAAGCTACCACCACCTAAAAACGCCAAACGCAGCTTGGTAGGATTGCTGTGAATCTCTGCCATGTCTTTTGCGACTGCTGATTCAACTGGACTGGGCGTTGATTTTTTACGACCGATGCCTGACTTACTTGCACGCTCTAAGATACCTGCCAACATACCGTTTTGTTTTTCAGACGTATTGTTGCCCGCCTCATTGTTAGCGCTGTTGTTATCTTTATTGCTATCGTTAGGACTTGTCATGTTCTTTTATCCATGTTGACTGACTTATTCTCAATAGGAGCTACTGTTCCCAGATATTTCCGATACTCGGGCCCGCGGTCTTTTTGAGGTAATAATTTTACCAAGAGACAACACCGAGTCAAATTATGACTCGAAGCGCACTAACGGCTCGATATCAATAGGTTTGCGTTTGGATTCATCTTTTGGACTAGTGCCAGTATAAACAAAAGCGGTCACATAATCATCTGGACCCACATCAAAATAGGCTTTTACCGCAGGCTCATTACATAACAGTCCAGTACGCCAAACTGTACTAAATCCCTGAGCTTTGAGTGCCAGTATCAAATTTTGCACAGCAGCACCCGCACTTAGCATTTGCTCAAAGGGTGGCACTTTTTTATGTTCTTGCATTTGCGTCACGACCGTTATGATAACAGGCGCTCGGAGCGGCATGGTATGGGTTTTTTTGATGGTTTTCTCAGACAACTCTTCGCCATCTTTGAGCGCTTTTTCTTTTACTGCGGCTACCAAAGCATTACCTAGCTCATGACGTGCCTCTCCTTGCGTCACAATAAAGCGCCATGGACGCAGTTTTTTGTGATCGGGCGCTGTCGCTGCACACTCAATAGCAGACTCGATTTGATCCCGCGTTGGGGCTGGTGCATCCAAATTACCCATGCTGCGTCTTGAGTTAATCCAACCAATCAGCTCTTCACTGCTAGCTGAGACATCATTTGCGGCTACATTCTTAACAGGCAGTTTATTGTCCTGTGGCGCTTGGTTATTTTCATCTGTTGTAGTCATTGTCTGTCCTTATTTATTATTATTTATTTCTTTTTACGAACTACTTTTAAATTTTATGCTTGTCACTGAAAAGACTAAGTACCGAATACTAAAAAACATTTAAGCTCTAGCAATGCCGTTTTAAAAAACATCAATTATGCAGCATCTTCGACACGGTGATCCATGCGTAGATAGTCTTCTGATTGCATCTCAAGCAGGCGCGAGCGGGTACGCTCAATCTCAAACGCTAGCTTTTCCCCTTGATACAAGTCCAAAATCGACTGCTCTGCGCGTACCAACAGTTTTACACGGCGATCATAAAACTCATCGACCAGATAAATAAAACGGCGCGTTGGATCACGCAAATCATCATCTAAAGCGGGTACTGAATCAACTAATACGGTACTGAATTGTTTTGCAATCTCAATAAAATCAGATGCCGAGCGCGGTGCCATGCATAAATGTCGAAAATCGCAAAACAAGATATCTTCGGTACGCGCGTTGACTTTGACTTCGCGGCCATTAATAGTAATCGGCTCATTGCTGATTTTTTGATTATTGGACAAGCTGGCAAAGCGGTTGGCTAGCCAGTGATGGTTGGCTTTGGTCATTGGTGATTCATACAATTCTGCTTGCTGAAGCACGCGCAGACGATAATCAATACCGGAGTCGATATTCATCACTGTCGTATGGCTCTCAACCTCTGCAATGGCTGGCAGAAAACGGTCACGGTGCAAACCATCTTTGTATAAACCAGACGGCTCAATGTTTGACGTGGCGACCAAGGTAATACCGCGATTAAACAGCATGGTAAATAAATCACCCAAAATCATGGCATCAGAAACGTTAGACACAAAAAATTCATCAAAGCAAATAATGACCGCTTCTTTATAAATAATATCGGCAACTTTTTCGAGTGGATCACTTTCGCCTTGGAGTTTATTCAACTCTTGATGAACACGCTGCATAAAGTGATGAAAATGCAGACGCATTTTGCGCTCAATGGTCAATGAATCGTAAAACATATCCATCATCCATGTTTTGCCGCGACCGACACCGCCCCACATATATAATCCAGTTGGCGCGACAGGCTTGGATTTCAAAAATCCAAAGAACCCTTTCTTTTGCGGTGCGCTATTGATGAGCTGATGGTAGATCTCATCAAGATAACTCATGGCCTGAAACTGCTGCTCATCCCGAGTAAACTCATCTGTACTGACGGCTTTCTCGTAACGTTGCAATGGAGATAAACTCATAATACGACTCATCGTTGGATTAAATAAATATCAAAATATTGGAGTGGCTAAGTGCTACCCTAAAACATGAATTAGCGGTTAAGGTTAAAACTATGCATTACTATGCGTTTCTAACAACTTTTTGAGCTCTGACAAACGACCGTGAAAAAAGTGACCAGCACCATCGACGACGCTTACTGCAATTCCTAAACGATCTGCAAATGCCTGCATATTTTCAGGCGCGATTACTTCATCCGCATTACCATAGATCTCAAATGTTTTATCAGCGGGTAAACTAATATCGCTGCTGTCATTTTTTTCGACTGAGGGTGCGATAAGCGCGATTTTTGACACGTCAAAATCGTCCAGCCCCCATATATGTGAGGCTTCAAGTACTTGCTCAGCCACACGCGCCGTCACGTAACCACCAAAAGAAAAACCACCCAGCCATAGCTTGCGGGCATTGGTTTGTTCAGCTATCCATTGTAGCACGGTCATTGCATCGACCACTTCACCTTCCGCATAATCATGCTCGCCTGTCGATTGGCCAACACCGCGAAAGTTAAAGCGCACCACATGCATGCCATTGTCACGGGCAAAGCGGTACATAGTCGTGACCACTTTGTTATTCATTGTCCCATCGAACAGCGGATTGGGATGACACAGTAGCGCGACGGTATCTGTATTTGGGTCATTAGGATTGTCATTTTGCCATAGTGCGTCGACCTCGAGCACACCAGCAGGAGCAGGAATCAATTGCATAGTATTACTTATTAATAAAAATGAATGGCTCAATTATCCTAGATATGATTTTTATTTCAAGTGATTTGCTGTGTACGGGTGCGACTTGTTTTATTTTGGGCCAAAATTGATGCACAGCAGCTGAGTATATTATTTATTTAAGCACGATGTTTTTGTCATAAATTGGATAGGTAATACTGCTGTAATACCGCACACAATAAGCGTCTAGACAGGTAATATCTAGATAAGCTACATTCATGAAGCTTTGCCTATCGCTAAGACGTTCTATTTATATACATTAGGAATTATTTATGAATACCTTTAATAAAACTGCCAGTTTAGGTGCAATATTGGCCGGTGCGCTCGTTTTAAGCGCTTGTCAAAGCACGCCATCATCACCAGTGATCCAGCGCGCTAACTCTATTTATGAAACCACTGGCATTGCTGATACCAAAGTCAAAGCACAACAAAATGCGATCGATAGTGCGCAAAAAACCTGTCGAAGCAAACAAGTCATTATCGTTGATGACAATGTCAAATATAATGGCATCTTAAATGAACGTACTGGCCGTATGGTTGGACAAGTGGGTTCCGTGGTCGGCTCAATCTTTGGCACAGGCACACCAGATTTGTCACGCAATGATGATTATGAGTACAAGATCAATTTTCGTTGCCAGTAATTCTCTATCAGTAACTCTCTAAATGAGCGACGCCATTTGCGTTTCTCTAGCATCACCTGACATACTGTGATTTATGAAATAGCCAACAAGCTGCGATATGGATAATATATCAGTCAAAGCTTGTTGGCTTTGCTTTTTGTGTACGCCCTTTTGGGTTAAACTATTCGCTATCGTATTCAGCACATCCTCACCAGTCATTATGTTTTCATTATCTTTGGTCTTATATCATGCGCAAACCCAATTTTTCAAATATCGAACAGGCCAAAGTACTCGCACCTGCCAAAGATCTGGCCACTCTAGAGGCAGAACTCGCTGAGCAAGAAGACCATTTAGAGGATACGGTCCTACGCCTGAGTGACTATTTATCCGCGGTTGAGATGGTCATCAAACAGACCTTTGACCACCGGGTCTGGGTCAAGGCAGAAATCCGTAATCTATCGAGCAAAGGTGGTCACTATTATTTTGAATTGGCAGAAAAAGACGATGATGGCAAAGTAGTCGCCAGTTGCCGCGGCAATCTATGGCGATTTAAAGCGGCTCGTGTATTAGCCAAGTTTGAGCGCGCGACTGGTATGCCGCTTGAGCGTGACTTGACCGTACTCCTCAAAGTATCGGCAGGATTCCATGCCCAGTATGGCTTTTCAATCACGATTGAGGATATCGACCCCAGCTATACGCTAGGCGATTTGGCACGGCAGTATGCAGAAATGGTCGATCGCTTAACAGGCGAAGGGCTATTACATCTCAATCAGCAGCTGCCTACTCCTTTTGATATCGAGCATGTACTGGTCATCGCGCCTGAAAAAGCAGCTGGATTGGGCGACTTTCAAGCAGATGCGGATCGCTTAGCCAGTACAGGTGCTTGTCATTTCCACTACCATAATGCGACTTTTCAGGGCAATCATGCGCCCGCTGAAATCCGCCAAGCCATCGTTAGTGCTCAGCAGCAGTTTTATAACACTTATCAGCGTTTGCCTGATTTATTGGTCATTATTCGTGGTGGCGGTGCCGTTGGCGACTTGGCTTATCTTAATGATTATGAGCTGGCAGCGTTGGTTGCTGAGCAGCCTGTGCCTGTTTGGGTTGGTATCGGTCATGAGCGTGACAAAGTCATCTTAGATGAAGTGGCACATACCAGCTTTGATACGCCCTCAAAAGTGATTGCTGCTATCCATAGTCATTTAGCCCAGCTCGTCACTCAGACGCTACAATATCAAGCGCAAATCAAGCAAGCTGCTCAGCGTCAATTGAATACTGCTGAGCAACAAACTACGCGCCAGTTGAGCCAAATACAATCGCAAACTATTGGGCAACTCACCGCTCTGCGAAAAGACAGTGATTATGCATGGCGCAGCATTCAACAAAGCGCACAGCGCCAAGTAAAGCAAGCAGCTAGACTAACAGCTGAGCGATATACGCAAACGAAAACCTTGGCGCATCAACAACTGACGAAAGCCGCGACTAATAGCAAAAGTCATCAAGAATCGATTATGCAAAACGCGCAGCAGCAAATTGTGCAAGCACAGCGCGATAGCGAACATCTACGTGATATTTTGCTATTAAATCGTCCATCTCGCGTCCTCAAACAAGGCTATGCCATGCTCACGGATGCCAAAAACAACCAAACGCTCACGAGCAGCACCCAACTGTCTCCTGAGCAAACTATCAATATCATTTTAAAAGATGGCAACGCAAAAGCGCAGATTATCGATATCAATATGGATAAGAAAGCGACTGAAATCTCAGACATGCCAATTTAACCACATAATAATATCTAACAACTACTCATCTACTTACCTTTAGAAATTAGGAAATTTTATGACCACCCCTACTCGTAGACGCAAAAAAGCCGCCCCAAAAACCTTTAAGGCGGCTTACGATATTTTAAAAACCAATGCGGCTGAACTACAGCAGCAGGACGAGCCTGATATTGATAATCTGATGACCACGGTTGAAGAATCTATTGCGGCTTACCGCGTTTGCGAAACCCGTATCAATGCTGTACAGCAAGCATTGGATGCAGCCTTCGCCGAAGAAAAATCTACTAGCAGCACGGATAGTTAGTTTATTAAGGCTCATCAACTTCAAAGACTTGGCGTAGATAGGCAAGATACGTGTCATTATTGATCATGGTCTTGCCTGGGCTATCAGACAGCTTGGCCACTGGCTGACCATTGCATTCCACCAATTTAAGCACGATATTAATCGGTGTGATGCCCATGTCATTGGTCAAATTGGTGCCAATGCCAAAGCTGGTTCTAATACGATCTTTGAAGTATTGATGCAACTCCCACGCTTTTTCTAAATCCAGCCCATCGCTGAAAGTCAAAATCTTTGTCTTTGGATCTATTTTTAGCTTTTCGTAATGTGCCACTGCCTTATCACCCCAGATGTAAGGGTCGCCACTATCGTGACGCAGCCCATCAAAGAGCTTGGCAAAATACAAATCAAAGTCGCGCAAGAACGCATCCATGCCGACCACGTCTGTCAATGCAATACCCAAATCGCCACGATACTCATGCACCCATGCTTCAAGCGCGGCCTTTTGTGAATCACGCAAACGCACATCTAATGCCTGAAATGCTTGCATAAACTCATGTGCCATCGTGCCTATCGGTGTCATTCCGAGCTGTTTTGCCAGATATACATTGGATGTACCGCCCACGATTTTTGGCTCAGCTTTATGTAATGTCTCAACCACGTGTGCTTGCCAGCGTTTACTAAAGCGTCGACGCGTCCCAAAATCAGCGACAATAAACGGCGGTATATCACGCCCATACTTTGCCTGCTCTAGGGCATATTGATGCAACAGCGCTACTTTTTCATCAAGGCGTCGCTGCCCTTCTTCAATCACACTATCATTCGATAACGCATTAAAATAAAGCTCATTGACGATAGCCAGCACAAATACTTCAAAGAACATTGCCTGAATCATCGGCCCTTCGATATCGATAGATAAGCGACCTTTTTCATCGGTACTGACGGTAATAAACCGGCGTTTTAACTTAAACAACTCAAGATAATCGACAAAGTCTGAACGCATAAAGCGCAAACCACGAAGGTAGTCCAGCTCATCCGGCAAAAAACGCAGCTCACACAGGCTGTCTAGTTGCTGCTCTAGATCTTTTTGAATATCGGCCAGTGGATAGTCTGACTCTTTATTATTGCGGCAGCGAAAACGATATACGCCATGTGTCTGTGGAAACTGATGCAGCATGGCTTGTAACATCGTAAATTTGTACAAATCATTATCAAGCAGTGAGGTAATAATGGGTGAATAGGTAGCAGTCATGCTATGGCCTTAAAAGTGCAAAAATGAGAAACAAGCGTCACCGAAACGACCAAGCGACCTTATGTCTGAATAATAAATGATATCTGGATAATAGATAATAGACACTCATAGAGTGTGCATCACCAATAAGCCATCAAGTATAACGAAGTTTGGGGTTTATTTCAGAATTCGCGTTAGATTGCAGCAAAATTCGTACAACTAGCGAAAATGATAATCAAATATCTAATAGTACATGGTACAAAAAAGACGCTAAGATTGAACTTGGCGTCTTTTTTATTTATTCAAAAGTGGCAATAAAACGACTATGACTTCACCAGTTTTACTAATGGTGCATAGCCTGATTGCGGCATCACACTAACTGGGATGAACTGTAGCGCCCCGCCATTGATACAATAACGCAGCCCGCCACGGTCTTTTGGACCGTCAGGAAATACATGGCCCAAATGCGAGTCAGCCACGCGGGAGCGAACTTCAGTACGTACCATATTAAAGGCATTATCCTGATGCTGAGTAATCACTTGCATATCGATGGGCTTAGTAAAGCTGGGCCAGCCGCAGCCTGACTGGTATTTATCAGTCGACAAAAACAACGGCTCACCACTGACCACGTCAACATAAATACCAGGCGCAAATAAATCATCATATTCATGACTAAAAGCACGCTCCGTCCCAGCCTCTTGCGTGATATTGTATTGCGCTTTGGTCAATGTCTTCTTTAGCGCATCTTTATCAAACTTAGCATAACGCTTGGGATCTAACGTCTCAGCGACCGTATTAGCTGGCGCAAGTTTGGTACGAGCTGCCCCTTCAGGCTTATCATCAGCAAGACTCAAATCAATATGACAATAGCCGTTTGGATTTTTTGCCAGATAATCTTGATGGTACATCTCAGCCAAATAGAAATTATCTAAGGGCTCATTTTCGACCACGACTTTTTGCTCGTACTTGCTTTGTACACGCTTGAGCGCAGCATCAATCACCGCTTTATCTTCTTTGTCGGTGTAATACACACCTGAGCGATACTGGACACCGCGATCATTGCCTTGCTTATTTAAGCTCGTTGGATCAACCACTCGGAAATAGTATTTTAAGATGGTATCGAGGTCTGTTTTATCCGCATCATAGGTGACTTTTACGGTTTCTGCATGTCCTGAGCCACGAATGACTTGCTCATAGCTTGGATTGGCTGTATCGCCATTAGCGTAACCTGATACGGCATCAATAACGCCGTCGACACGCTCCATATAAGCTTCAACGCCCCAAAAACAGCCCCCTGCAAGGTAGATTGAGCGGGTGTTGATTGGTTTGCCTGTCTCATTGTAATACACACCATCTTTTTGCTGGATGGTTTCGATTTTATTGTTGTCTGATGCTTGTGCATTGGCAGGTTTAGCGTTACCTGCTTTGAGCTCAGCAAAGCCATTATCTGCATTTTCAGCAAGTGCGTAAGCCTGCTCTGCTGATATATTACCTTTTACCAAGTGTACCAAGTTGCCATTTTTATCGAGGATAGCCCAGCTTGGATAAACTTGTACGCCAAGCTTATTGATAAGTTCACCTGAAGGATCAGTCAAGACAGGCAAGTTTGGGTAGTCAGCTTGTACGCCCGCATACCAAGTACTAAATTCACCATCAGCTTTTTCATTGAGATGACCGGGGCTTGCGACTGTCACCACGTTTAAGCCTGAAAACTTAGGATCAGTGCGCCACGTCTCAGTCTCCTCTAATGTACCCAAACATAATGGGCACCAGCTTGCCCAGAATTTTACCAAGGTCGGCTTGTTAGGATCAATCACTGCCGCACCTGTGTCGCTTAAGCCCTTTGTTAGCTGCGGCAATGCTTGCATTTGTTTGAGCATATCGGAGGGCAACATGTCACGCGAGCTGGTGACGCCAGTATTTTGACTACCTGATTTGGTACTACTGCTTGCGCTGCTTTCTGCATTGCTCATCTGGCCACAGGCGACTAATATGCCTGCACTTAGCACTGTCGTCATGCTAAAAGCGCTAACGTTTTTTAGCCAGCTTGATGAGCGAGGTTTCGTAGTTTCTTCATGATTACTATTTTTTTGATTGTTTTTATATGACATGACATGTCCTTGTTACGAATGGTACGAGTTTTGGCAACCATGAGCGAGTAAATAGCTCAACATTCTATTATGAGGGAACTCAAGTTAAAGAGATAAGACTTTGAAAAATGGTGGAGAGACAGTGATTCAGATCGTTGAGACGCATTAGTTTGTCTTAATAGTATACAACGCTATTGGAGCCTACTTTAATAGTAAGCTGTCGATAGCTACACTTATTTAACAGGATAGTAAGAGTCCTGATATAGAGGGCGCTTCAATGCAATAATCAGTGCATATCACGCTTTTGCACTCATAAATTGCTCGACATAGTCATCAGCAGGATTGTGCCGTAAGTTGCTTAGTGTTCCAGTCTGTATTAAGCGTCCACCATTTAGAATGCTGATACGCTGACCGACTTTGACTGCCTCATCAATATCATGGGTGATAAAAACAATGGTTTTATTGAGTCGATCTTGCAATGCAAGCAGTTGATCCTGCAACTGGGCACGAATGAGTGGATCAAGCGCAGAGAACGCCTCATCCATTAATAAGATGGGATTGTCCGTTGCTAAGGCTCGAGCCAGCCCAACACGCTGCTGCATCCCGCCTGATAACTCATCAGGATAACTGTGCTCTAAATTGGTAAGCCCCACTTCATTGAGCCAGTGACGCGCGACCTCATGACGCTCGCTCACACTCATTTTTCGGACACGCAGACCATAAGCAACATTTTGGATGACTGTCATGTGCGGAACTAAGCCAAAATGCTGGAAAACCATGCTGACTGTTTGCTGGCGGTAGTGCTGCAACTGTTTATCATTGAGTTCTAAAATATTGATAGCGTTAGATGAGCGTTTGTCTACTGGCGCAATGTTTGCCTGAGTATTATCCTTGGCGTGCGTTTTGGTATTGACCGTCGTATTAACCCATATCTCGCCGCTGGTTGGATCAATCAAGCGGTTGAGATGACGTATCAAGGTCGACTTACCAGAGCCGGATAATCCCATGATGCAATGTAGCTCGCCTGCCTTGATATCCAAGTTGATATCGTAGAGCCCCACCGAGTAGCCGGTTTGTTCTTTGACCGCAACACTATCCATACCCTCAGCCAGTAACGTCAATGCAGACTGGGCTTGCGTGCTATTGGCATTATAGATTTTACTGATATTTTTTAGCTGGATATGATTCATCGTGACTCTCGCTATTTGCTTGATTTTTATGCTGGTTTTACTCATTGACTATTGGACGCGTTACTACCCAATCGGACGCCTGCCTGCTTTAATCGTTTTTTGACGAGCGCGCTTTCCTTGACCAAAGGCTTGAGTAATGCGGTCAATAATAATGGCAACGATAACGATAGCCGTACCTGCTTGTAAGCCCTGCCCGATATTGAGCGTTTGGATAGATTGCAATACATCTTCGCCAAGACCAGGGGCACCAATCATCGACGCCAATACCACCATCGCAAGCGACATCATCACCGCTTGGTTGATACCCGCCATGATACTGGGCAACGCCTGTGGCAGTTTGATCCAAATAAGTAGCTGTAAATGCGTACTACCAAAAGAGCGTCCGGCTTCAACCATTTCATGATTAACTTGGGTAATACCCAACGTTGTCAGGCGAATCAGTGGTGGCAGCGCATAAATAACCGTTGCAAAGAGCGCAGGCACTTTACCAATACCGAACAGCATCAGTACGGGGATGAGATATACAAAGCTTGGCATTGTCTGCATCACGTCGAGTACTGGCGTCACAATTTTGCGTAGCAGCTTACTACCCGACATGGCAATACCGATAGGAATACCAATTACCACCGTGACCAGTACCGATACGATTAGCAATGCCAAGGTATCAATCAGCGCGCCCCATAATCCAAAAGCGCCAATCAAAAACAACCCTGCACCGCATGCCAGCGCAAACCAAATCTTGCGTACACCAAACCAAGCAAGAATAGTCACAAGCGCGATAATGAGCCAAGGTGGAATAATCGTTAATAATCGCTCAATGGGTAAGAGCAAATACGTGAGTGTCACTGTGCTAATAGTACGAAATACGTCTCCATAGTTTTGGACGACGCTTGATAAGGCATTGTTGAGCGGGGTCTCAAGCGACCACGAAGGGAAGCTGGATGAAAGTGCTGACTGATCACTACTAGAGGCAGCTGTATCAGCATTGATAACAGCACCGTTTAAGCTAATGCCGAGCTTAGTCGCAAGATTGGTAGCAGCGTCTTCAGATAACCATCCTTTCCAAACATTTGGGTTATCACGCAAAAATGCCAACGCCTGCTCATCGCCACTACGCTTACTCTCACTCATTTCCAAGATAGCGCCGTTCATCTCATCAGGCGTAAACTGCACCTTTTTGAAGACCTCTGCTAGCTCAGGGTTAGATTCGATAAATGGGGTAGATACGGCAATACCTAGCGGCGATACTGGAAAACCAGATACGCAATCAGATGTGCCGTCAGCGAGTAATAGGTCTTGCCAGCAGGCATCTTTGTGATCTGGGAACTCTAAAGCAGCAAAGTCATATTTTGCCATTAGCCCCGTGGGTTGCCAGTAGTAAAACAATAGCGGCTTGTGCTGCTCAAAAGCAGAGGCGATTTCGGCATCGAGCGCAGCGCCAGTACCGGGATGGGCATTGTTAAAAATACTATCGAGCCCCGTATTTTTGAGCAGACGCGTGTTAAAAATCTCACATGTCCAGCCGGATGGGCAGTTCATAAAACGAGATTTACTTGGGTCTTCAGGATCTGTAAACAACGAGGCATATTTAGGCAAATCTTGATAGCTGCGCAGTCCTGGGTTTTCTTCCAATACGTATTTTGGAACATACCAGCCTTGAGTCGCGCCGCCTTTGAGCGTATCGCCAATGACGGCCACTTTATTTTGTTCAATAGCATCTTCCATAATCGGCGAGCGTCCAATCCACTGCTCACCGATAATCTGGATGTCATTTTGTGACAATGCGGTCTCAAGCGCAGGCCCAGCCCCTGGCACTTCCTCTACCTGACACTCGTAGCCATCTTCTACGATGTATTTGAGCACACCAGAGATAAACTGACCGCTCTCCCATGTCAGTGCGCCAAACTTTATGGGTGAATCACAAGCTGCGGATGCTGATACAGGTAGCAACAACGCGCTCATACACAGTAAACTCAACGCAATCCATTGGCGCATGTTCTGTCCTATTTATTGTTTTGTACTGGCATCAGAGAAGTATCAAAACTACAGAGCTTCACGATGCCATATTGACTCACAACATCTATGAATCATCTACTGTTGTTTAGACTTACTACAAAGTGTAGCGACTTATAGTCACTGCACTACAAAAGAGTTATGTTTTGGATGAATATCATAAAACAATTTAGATAAGTCATTTTCCATCCAACCTTGGCGTAAAAACTTCACTTGAGCCCACTTTTTCTCGATGGG
>Ga0098065_1000633_pt1 | contig 15468 bp, 9 predicted proteins | sample 25_taG_FD_75062 | JGI IMG/M metagenome (GOLD analysis project Ga0098065, IMG submission 75062) | Marine viral communities from Cariaco Basin, Caribbean Sea - 25_WHOI_OMZ | ecosystem: Environmental > Aquatic > Marine > Oceanic | place: Caribbean Sea: Cariaco Basin | collected 2014-11-08 | reverse complement strand
CGCCTGGCGAATAAAGTCGCCTTCTCGTACGGCATTAGCCATTACATCGCCTGTTAATAGCTCGTACACGGTATGCACGACCCGGCTCGCTAGCGGCGTGCCACCATAAGTTGAGCCATGGCTGCCAGCGCTAAATAGGCTAGCGGCACGACCACGCACCATGCAAGCGCCAACAGGGAAGCCATTCCCCAACCCTTTAGCGGTCGTTAACACATCCGGTTGGCTTTGGCTATGTTGATAAGCAAAAGGCTTGCCCGTACGACCATTACCGGTCTGTACCTCGTCTAGCATATAGAGCCAGTCATGGCTATCGCACAATGCTGCAACCTCGTCTAGGAAGGCGAAACCATTAGCGGCCGTATTTAAACCACCTTCCCCTTGAATAGGCTCTAAAAAGATGGCGCAGATATCTTCGTGGTCTTTAGCGGCTTGCTGGATAGCTGCGATATCACCGAAAGGGACTCGGATAAAGTCGTCATCCAAGGTAAAGAAGCCTTCACGAGCTTTTGGATTTGCTGTAGCCGATACCGTCAACAGGGTGCGACCGTGGAAAGACTTTTCCATCACGATCACTTTGGGACGCTTAAGGCCTTTATTATGCGCAAACAGACGGGCTAATTTTAACGCCGCTTCATTCGCCTCTGCACCACTGTTAGCAAAGAAGACATTGTCCATCCCTGCCGCGATGCATAACGACTCACCCGCGCGCTCTTGCCAGTCGATACCGTATAAGTTACTGGTATGCACTAACGTCGCTGCCTGCTCCTGAATGGCGCGAGTGATGTCCGGTTGGCAATGGCCAAGACCGCAGACCGCAATACCGGTCAGAGCATCAAGATACGGGGTATCATCAGCCGTATATAACCAACTGCCTTGCCCGCGGACAAAGCTAATAGGTTGGCGATTATAAGTGGGCATTAGATAAGATTGCGACATAGAAAATCCTTAAATCGTGGTAAGGCTTAGGGCGATTAAAGTACCCTAACGGCGGTGGCTATAAGCATGATAAGTAGGTCAAGGCGCTAGAGGGAATTTTTTATAAAAAGTAGCGTTTTTATAAACACAATGAGTCATAGCTAGCTGACTGAGTCAGAAAATTAATAGTCGTCGTCGGCAGCTTCTTGAATGTCCGATGAAAAAGGACTGTCTTCGGCCCCAAATTTATAATCTTCATTGGCCCAAGCCCCTAAGTCTATCAATTTGCAGCGTGGGCTACAAAAGGGCTTGTTAGGGTTGTCCTGCCAAGGCGTTTTGGTGCCGCAGCGTGGGCAAGGGTAAGTTTTGGGGGTAGAGGCCGTATTCGGCGTATCTGGCACTGAGGATTGAGTCATAAGAATGCGTTTCATTGGCGAGAATAGGAGGAGTAAAGTATCATAGCATGGCCGGCTAAAAACACAATCCAACTTCATCACCTTAGCCCTTACCTAAATTTCATCCTTTCTTTTAGTTATCTTTCATTCACTATAGGTCTGCCCATAATTACTATGCTATCTCATCATCAAACCCGACCCTTTAAACCTGAAAAGCTTAAGCCGCCCCGCGATTTTAATGCGCCTGTATTGCTGCCCGATAAACGCCTGATTATTGAGATTGGTGCCGGTAAAGGTAAGCATGCGCTGCAATATGCCACAGCTAACCCTAGCGACCAACTGATCGCTATTGAGCGCACTCGTGATAAGTTTGACGCGTTCCAAAAGCTAGCCACCAGCGCCGAGCTTGATAACCTGATGCCCACCCATGCCGATGCGATACCGTGGATCATCCATGCCTTGCCGCCGGCTAGTGTTGATGGGGCGTATATCCTGTATCCCAATCCAGAGCCGCATAATCCCAATCAGCAGTGGTTAAACATGCCGTTCTTTGAGTTCTTACTATCTCGCTTAAAGCCGGGCAGTCAGATTGTCCTAGCCAGCAATATCGACAGCTATATTGATACAGCTTATGAGCAAGCGGTGCAGACTTGGTTCTTACCTACTGAGCGGACGCCGGTGCCTACAGACAGTCAGCGTACGCATTTTGAAGTTAAGTACCTAGCGCGTGGCGAGCCTTGTTGGCAGCTGACGATGACCAAGCCTGAAGGGTATGTCACGCGCTTTGATGATTGGTTGGCGAGTGAGCAGGATAGTTTTAAGTAGATAGTTTTAAGTAGCTAGTTTTCGATTGGGCAGGGAAGCATACTAGGCGCTGAGCTGATTTTTAATACTGGTGCTTAGTTCTAAAATGTGCCGATTGAAACAAAGCTTATTTATCTAGAATGCTTAAGAATAATAACAATAAAAAGGATTTTTAATGTTTAGTAAGCTGATTAAAATCATGCAATTGCTCAAAAGTTTATTCAACTTTTCTAGTAATAGCAGCGCTCCAGCTATTGTCTATGATATGCGCTATCCTTTTGCCTATGCCGATGAGTTTAGCGAGAGTTTAGCAACGATAGAAAAGGACGGTAAGTGCGGCTTTATTGACCAGAGCGGCACCATAGTGATTGCCTGTGAGTTTGACGATGCTGAATATTTTAATGAAGGTCTTGCCCCCGTGCGGCAAGGTAAGTATTGGGGGCATATTGACCGCTCTGGTAAGATAGTCACTCCGTTAATCTATGACGAAGCCGACTTCTTAATGGACGGCCTCGCCTTTGTGATGCAACAGGGTCAGTACGGCTGTGTGGATGGTACTGGGACACTAGTCGTTCCTTGTCATTTTGATGATGCCCTATCGTTTGATGAAGGGCGAGCACCCGTCGCAAAAGAGGGTAAATATAGCTATTTAGATGAGTCTGGCAAGTTGCTTAAAGATTATCAGTTTGAAGATGCTGAGTACTTTAATGAAGGCCGCGCTCTGGTGCAACAAAATGGGCTATATGGTTATGTTGATCCTAATATTAATCTAGTTATTCCTTGTCAATTCACAGCGGCAGAGCCCTTTCAAGATGGAGTGGCAGCGGTTAAAAAGGACGGGCTTTGGGGGGTTATCGATAAGCAAGGTAAATTATTATTGCCTTACCGATACCAAGTGCCTTTATCGTTTGTAGAAGGTTTGGCTGGGATACAGGAAGGCAGCTTTCAAGAGGCTAAGTCACAAGCACAGCAGCATCGGTTAATAAGTACCTTCAATAGCAAAAACGACAACGATACTAAGGGTAAATGGGGCTATATCAATAAGTCTGGCAGGCTAGTCATTCCCTATCAGTTTGAACAAGTCTCTATATTTAACGAGAGGCTAGCAGGCGTGCATCTGCAAGGTAAAACGGGCTACATCAACTCTACTGGCAAAGTAGTGATTCCTTACAGTTACGATGAGGGTAGACCTTTTAAAGAGGGTCTGGCTGCCGTAATAGTTGACGGGCAAACCGGCTTTATTAATCGATTGGGAGCGTTAGTTATTCCTACACAGTTTCACTATGCTGAGGATTTTACGGAAGGCATGGCGTTAGTTATGAATGAGCACGGCCAATTTGGCTATATTAATACCCAAGGCGAGTTTCTGCGTTTGCAGACGTCAGAAAGGGTAAGGTATTAAGGCAGTGATAAAGGTTTCCACAGTCAGTATGAATACTTTTATTCCCCAAGTTTTAGCACTAGCCGATATACCCGCGCCTCTTTGGACAACAGAAGCTAGTCAATTGCCAAAAGCTGTAGGGTCTTATATTTTAGTTATGCAGTTGGCAGAAGATAAGACGATAACCATTGGTAAGTTAGGCGTCTTTAAATTGCGCGCAGGCAGTTATTATTACGTGGGCAATGCTATGGGAGGTGGTGGACTTGCCAGCCGAGTAGGGCGACACTTTAGAGCAGACCCTGATAAAAAACTGCGCTGGCACGTCGATTACCTACGGGCTGAGATGACAGTAATAGGTTGTTGGGTGTGGCAAAGCGCCACAAGGCTTGAGTGTGCTATTGTGCAGCAGCTAACTGAGCTAGCTAATGACAATGAGCCGCTGTCCTGCATCGTCAAAGTAGGCAGTAGCGACTGTAGTTGCCTAGGTCACGTCTTTTATTTAAAGGATAGTTTTGAAAACCAACAGACCAAAAAATACCCCACATAAAGTGAGGTATCATTACTATCAAACACATTAATATTACTTTCATTATTAACGTACTAAAGTACCGCAGCAATCAAAGGTCTGGATTCTGTATGGGCATCCAATACCGTTAAGAAAGTATAGGCGCCAATAAACTTACGACTGATAAACATCAGCTCTTTTGGCGGCAAGCTAAACTCTGTAGATTGCATGGCTGAACCCGCCTCTTTCATAATACGTTGATGCAGTCGGCTCTCCGCCCAGCTATACAAGCCATCGCTATCGATTAGCGCGGGTGGTATATCGGGATTAAGCTCAGGTAGGCTGAAAGGCTCGGTAGCCGTCAAGAATACTCTGGCCATATCTTCCCGCACGCTCTGGCTCATCGTATCTAAAAACTCATAGCCATGCATAGAGGCGAGCATAGCGTCAAAGTCATGATAGAAGCCGGCTTCTAATAGTCCGCGAGCAATACGCAGCGGATGGTCATCAAACTGGCGAATCGCCCCAAAGTCTAGTAAGACCACTTGATCCTGCACTTCGCTGTCAGTAGTGTGGTCAGTCGCAGTCTCTTCGGGATTATTGATGCGGATTAGGTAATTACCAAAGTTTGGATCGGTCTGCATCTCGCCCCAAACGAAAATCTCCTGCAGCATAATCTCAATAGCGGCTTGACCTAGCGCATTACGGCGTGACTGACTGAGTTGACGCAGGCTAGGGTCCGTAATAGAAACCCCATGCTCAAAAGTCATACATAGCAAGCGCTCAGAGCTATAGCGGCGGATAATTTGCGGCACTACATAGCGATTGTCATCTTTCAGACGGTCATAAAAACGCTCTGTGGTCGCAGCTTCAGCCAGATAATCGACTTCTTGATGCAGCAAGTCTTGAATCTCGGCAAACCACTCATCAAAGATGCGAGTCTGCGGCACTGCTTTGGTCACCCGTAGCAGATGCTTAAAAAGGCTTAAATCTGAGTCAATCGCATCGGCAACGCCAGGATACTGCACCTTCAGCACGACGACTTGACCGGTCTCACGAATTATAGCCTTATGCACTTGCGCTAAAGAAGCAGTTCCGATAGGTACCGGATCAATCTCTAGCTCAGCGTATAAGTCTCCCAATTGTGCTTTAAGCGTCTTTTGCATAGACGTCCAAGACAAGGTAGCCGTATTGTCATTCAGGCTTTGCAGAGCTTCTGTAATCTCTGGCGGCAAAAAGTGCTCGCCATATAGCGCTAGCATCTGGCCTATCTTGACGACCGAGCCTTTGAGTTTACCGAGCTCATCCGCTAAGTATTTAGCCTGCTCTTGCATAAAGGCTTGATTGCGAGTTCTGCGGTCTTCTTTATTTAAGAACAGCCCAGAGACACTATTGCCTGCCCAGCGCTTACCCAATTGCAGCGAGGTCTTAGCAATAGACAAGCGTCTGTCTAGGCGTGAAGTCTTTAATTCATCAAGCGTGGAGTTCGAGTTATCAGCCATAAAAACCTATCCATCTGGATCACCGGCGTGAATAAAAATAAAACCGCAGTAAAGTAGAGCTATACGATTTTGTCGGAATTAGTTTTGACGAGCGATGGCTTGATAGCCGATATCGCGGCGGTACTGCGCCCCGTCAAAACGAATGCTGGCAACCGTCTGTAAGGCAGCTTGCTGAGCGTCAAAAATAGTCTCACCTAAGGCAGTGACGCATAATACGCGGCCGCCATCAGTGACGATATGAGCGTTGTCTGCTGCGGTCTTAGTGCCGGCATGGAAGACTTTAATTGTAGGGTCTTCTTCAGTATGGTCTAGCTCAGGTAACCCAGTGATGACGTCGCCCTTAGACGAGGTTTCCGGATAGCCTTTTGATGCCAATACGATACCTAATGCTGGACGAGGGTCCCAGTCGGCACTCTCAGGTAGCTTGCCTGCTAAACCTTGTTCAATCAATTCGACTAAAGAAGTATTCAGACGCATTAAGATAGGCTGAGTCTCTGGGTCGCCAAAACGGCAGTTAAACTCGATGACATAAGGGTCACCCGCGTCATCAATCATAAGACCTGCATAGAGGAAGCCGGTATAAGGATGGCCTGCAGCTTTCATCTGCTCGACGACAGGACGAATCACGCGCTCAATGACTTTATCATAGACCGCATCCGTCACGACAGGAGCAGGTGAGTACGCTCCCATACCGCCAGTATTAGGCCCTTTATCGCCTTCAAAAGCGCGCTTATGGTCTTGGCTGGTTGCCATTGGCAGAATGTTGTCGCCATCAATCATGCAGATAAAGCTGGCTTCTTCGCCGGTCAAAAACTGCTCAATGACCACACGGCTACCGGCCGCGCCAAATTTATTATCCGCTAGCATATCATCAATAGCGGCATGCGCATCCGCCACAGTTTCTGCAACGATGACGCCTTTACCCGCCGCTAAGCCATCGGCCTTAACGACGATAGGGGCACCATGAGTATCGACATAAGCTTTTGCCGCCGCCGCTTCAGTGAAGGCCTCATAACCCGCAGTCGGTACGTTGGCGGCTTCCATAAACTCTTTGGCAAAAGTTTTTGAACCTTCAAGCTGAGCACAGTATTTACTAGGGCCCCAAGTTGGGATACCGGCAGCGCGGCAGTCATCGACTAAGCCAGCTACTAGCGGCGCTTCTGGCCCTACAATAATCATATCAACCGCATTTTTTTGGCAAAATTCGATAACGGCTTGATGATTATCGGTGTCTAGCGCAATGTTTTCACACTTATTCTCTAAGGTCGTACCAGCATTACCGGGGGCAATATAGATGGTGTTGACCTTGTCGTCTTTAGCACATTGCCATGCTAGCGCATGCTCACGACCGCCTGATCCGATAATTAGAATATTCATAGTGCTGTCCATAACTTGGTTCGTTACCTATAGTAGGGGAATGAAAAATAAAATAAGGGGAGAAAAGTCAATCAGTAGCGTGCAGTATTGTTAGTGTTGTTTAAGCTGCCGGTCTTTAAGGCTGGTTTAATCGCCAGTAGCCGGTCACCTAATATAAGCCGCTAATGCGTAAAAACGCTGCGTTCTCCAAACTGGCGCTAGAGTAATACGTCTAACGAACAGTTGCAGTAACTGGTTTGTGCGGTTTAAACGCTTATTATTAGGGTTTTCTGCGCCCATAAAGCCTTTATAACCTTAGAGATACTGATAAAACAGTACAACTGTAAGCTTTCGCTAAAACAGTATAGCTTAAGGGCAGGCTATCTTAACAAAATTCGTGACCATTTGGCTACGTGGTTACTGATAGGTCACCAATTCAAGCAATAAAAACACTAATCCGCCTAGGTTTAATAGCCGATGCTATTAAAGTGAAGCAGATTGTCTCAGTAATCCTCGTTTGACCCAGTGCACTCTATTTCTAGGACAAGGTTTACTGCAGTTTTAACCCGACTTTAACGTAGCTTTTAACGGAAAAAAACGTAGGCAGAAAAGGAATATTGCTATAGTAGTAAGAGGCAAAGTAGCGGAGTGCGTAGTGTTCTTTATTCGGGCACGCTAGCCTATATTCAACTGCGTCTATTTAACTGCCTTTATTTAAATTGAATAAGCGTTACTTACAAAAGGAGGGGTGATGGCAAAGGTATTAATTATTCTAGGTGTAGTGTTGGTTTTGGTCGGTCTAGTATGGTTGGTCTTTCCAGGCGCCTTTTCTTGGCTAGGCCGCTTGCCTGGAGACATTAGTTACAGCTCTGACTCGGGCAATACGCGATTTTATTTTCCTATAGTCACAATGATTGTCATCAGTATCGTAGCCAGTATTTTGCTGAATTTATTCAGTCGCTAGCTATTTAAGATAATGGTTTAGGTTGCAGATTTGCTAGGTCAGTGAACACTCATAACCATTTCTTTTATACCTACTAGCTATAGCCAAGTAATCGCTATAAACCAATGATTTCAGCAGCTGTTTACTTGCGCTAACCCTACTATTAATTATCTATTTGTTACTCATTAATGAAACATTCTTACACCCCTTTAGACGCAGCTTCTGATGCGTTAAAATTACGGGTAACGGCATTACTCCTACCATAAGCTATGGCATATGCATCAAGATGTTATTGCTAGCGAATTCAACTTTTATTAGACCATTTGTACATCACGTGGTCAGGGTTTGCTATTGCTCATTTATAGTAAATGAGTCTCATTATCTATGGGCTGTAAGATGTCGTTTATGTCCGTTTAATTTTTTAGCACGACCTATAACCATAATCAAAATCAAGGATTGAACATGCCCAACACCTTAACGATCTCTCCCGAGCGCGTGCACCAGATTAGTGAGATTGCTAGCAGTTATATTCAAGAAGACAAGGCTATATTGGCGCAATTTATTAATCGCTACTACCAGTCATTGCATAGCGCAGTAGCGGATACGATAAGTGACGTTGATTTAGCGGGTATGGCGCTACATCACTATACGTTAGTTAAGCAGTATGATGGTCAGCAGCCGAGCCTGTGCCTATTGAATCCTAGTGCCGAAGAGCAGCATTTTCATAGTACGCGCACAGTCATTCAAATGGTCGCTTATGACCGTCCCTTTTTAGTAGACACTATGAGCATGTGCATCGAGGCGCAAGGCTTAGAAGTGCATCGCATTTATAACACTATTTTGGATGTGCAGCGCGATGAGCACGGTCAAATCACTGCCATCGAGAGTGCAGAAGATAGTGATACCCGTCACTTGTCGCTCATTCATTGTGAGATTGACCGTATTGATGCCCAAGAGCTGGCCACCTTACGTCAAGCCCTATTAGATAAAGTCGCTACGCTAGATTGTGTGGTCGCGGATTGGGGCGTGATGCAGGACAGACTGGCGCAAATTAAAGAGGAGTTAAAAGGTCAGCAGCTGCCTGAGGCTTATCATACCTCTGAAGAGATTCAAGCGTTTTTAGAATGGGTAATGAACGATAATTTTATCTTTTTAGGGTTTCGCGAATACCGTTTAGAGAATGGCGATACTGTCAAAGAGGGCAGTGAGGCGCATCTAAAAGATGAGTTAAATCTTATTAGCGTCGGTGGTAGTGGGCTAGGTATTCTAAAGGGCGGTAGCGAAGATACTCGTTCGGAAAGCTTTGCGCAGATGCCTGATAATCTAAAAAAACTGCTAACTATACCCCGAGTATTGCTACTGTCTAAGTCTAGCCATGTCTCGCCTGTGCATCGTCCGGTCTATATGGACTTTTTGGGCATTCATAAATTTAATGAGGCCGGCGAGCTGATTGGTGAATACCGCTTTGTGGGCTTATTGACCTCGCAAGCTTATCAATTGACCGTACAGCAAATCCCACTACTGCGCGAAAAAGCCAATAAGATTATGGCAATGGCTGATTTACCGCGCAATGGGCATAACTATCAAAAGTTGATGACCATTATCAATGCCTTGCCGCGTGATGACCTATTCCAGGCCAGTATCCAAGAGCTGTATCCTATCGTCTCAGGGATTGCCGAGCTGCAAGATAAAAAACGCTTGCGTATCTTTAGTCGCACCGATCACTACCAACGTTTTGTCTCGAGCCTCGTGTATATTCCGCGCAATAAGTTCAATACCGAACTGCGTATCAAGGTGCAAGAGGCGCTGATTAAAGCATTTGGTGGTATCTCTTCAGGGTTCACTACAGAGTTTAACGAGTCCTATCATGCTCGCGTGCATGTGCATGTGCGTACCGTGCCCGGTCAAATTAATGAGGTCGACTTGCCGGCCTTAGAAGATGAGCTAAATACGTTAATGGAAGCGTGGACGGACCGCTACCAACAGGTCTTGGTTGAGACCGTCGGGGCGCAACGTGCTAATGCCTTGTCTAAGCAATATTTATCCCATATTCCAGCGGCTTACCAAGAGCGCTTTGATGTACGTACAGCGGTAGAAGATACCAAGCGCTTGGCCAATCTCAGCCAAGACAATCCGATGCTCTGGCATTTGTATCAGTCTACGGGTGATGACAGCAACCAGTTGCACCTCAAGCTTTATGGGTTAAATAAACCGGCTATCTTGTCGCATATCCTGCCAATTTTAGAAGATTTTGGGGTGTCGGTAATCTCCGCACAGACTTATGAGTTTGACTTGCCAGAAAAAGCCACTTGGTTGCAAGAATACGAGCTGACTTTACGCCATGCTGAGGCTGTTGATTTGGCCGTAGTCCGCGAGCAATTTGAAGACAGCTTGGCACAAATTTGGGCGGGCCGCGTCGAGAGCGATTCACTGAATGAATTGGTGCTAACCACTAAGCTTGAAACCTTTGAAGTGGTGGTATTGCGCGCGTTAATGCGTTATATGCTACAAGCTAAAGCTCCTTTCTCGAGCCAATATATTCAGCAAACCTTGGTCAAAAATAGCACGATGGCCGTCATGCTCGCCGAGCTGTTTGATGCCCGCCTAAACCCAGCTTATGATGACGGCACTCGTGAGAGTAAAGTTGCAGATACTTTGGTGCAGATTAAAACCGCGCTGACTAGCGTAGTGAGCTTAGATGAAGACCGTATCCTGCGCTGGTACCTCGACTTGATTAACGCCATCTTACGGACCAATTTCTATCAGCGCGATAGCGATGGTCAGCGCAAAGATCGGTTGTCGTTTAAGTTTGCGGCCAGTCAGATTCCTAATCTACCCAAACCAAAACCCATGTTCGAAATCTTTGTTTATTCGCCAAGAGTCGAAGCTGTGCATCTGCGCGGTGGCAAAGTGGCCCGTGGTGGCCTGCGTTGGTCAGACCGGATGGAAGATTACCGTACCGAAGTGTTGGGACTGGTCAAAGCTCAGATGGTGAAAAACGCCGTTATCGTACCTGTGGGCTCGAAAGGTGGGTTTATCGTTAAGCGTAAGAGCATGGCCGATGGTCGCGAAGCCTTCCAAAAAGAAGGTATTGAGTGCTACCAGACTTTCTTACGCGGTATGCTCGATGTGACCGATAATTTAGTCGATGGCGCTATCGTCGCTCCGGACAACACGGTTCGCCATGATGAAGATGATCCGTATTTAGTCGTTGCTGCGGATAAAGGCACAGCGAGCTTCTCAGATATCGCCAATGGTATCTCAGCAGAATATAACTTCTGGCTCGATGACGCCTTTGCGTCTGGTGGCTCAGTGGGCTATGACCATAAAGCAATGGGCATCACCGCTCGCGGCGCTTGGGAGTCGGTCAAACGTCACTTCAGAATGCTGGGACGTGATATTCAAAATAAAGACGATTTCACTGTGGTCGGTATCGGTGACATGAGTGGCGACGTGTTTGGTAATGGCATGCTGCGCTCAACCCATACCCAACTGCAGGCCGCGTTTAACCACTTGCATATCTTTATCGATCCAAACCCGGATACGCAAAGCTCGTATGCTGAACGTGAGCGTCTGTTCAAATTACCACGCTCAACTTGGGAAGATTATAACCAAGACCTTATTAGCCAAGGTGGAGGTATCTTCTCGCGTCAGGATAAGTCCATCGCTATCAGCGACGAGATGAAAGCCGCGTTTGCTATTGAAGCTGATAGCCTAGCGCCAAACGAGCTGATTAATGCCTTGTTAAAAGCGCCAGTCGACCTGATTTGGAACGGCGGTATCGGGACTTATATTAAGAGCAGTGCTGAAAGCAATACAGAAGTCGGCGACCGAGCCAATGATGCGGTCCGAGTCAATGGTAGTGAAATCCGTGCCAAGGTCGTCGGAGAAGGCGGTAACTTGGGTTGTACGCAACGTGGCCGTATCGAATACGCCTTATCAGGTGGCCCTGAGCACGCTGGCGGGCACATCTATACAGATGCTATCGATAACTCAGGTGGCGTCAACTGCTCGGATCACGAAGTGAACATCAAAATCTTACTAGGGGATATTGTCGAACAAGGCGATATGACTGTTAAGCAGCGTAATGAGCTGTTAGAGAGTATGACGACTGATGTGGCAGAGCTGGTACTGCGCCAAAACTACTTGCAGCCGCAAGCGATTGAGCTGAGCCATCTACATGCTGCCGGTAACTTGGGCGATCACGCTCGCTTTATCGAGTATTTAGAGAATGAAGGCCGTCTGGATCGTGCCATTGAATTCTTACCTAGCGAAGACGAGATTGAAGCCCGTCAAAAGGCCAATATCGGTCTCACGCGTCCAGAGCTGGCTGTGGTCTTGGCTTATGGCAAAATGTGGATCTACGACCAACTGCTAGCGTCTGACTTACCGGATGATCAGTACTTCGTCAATGAGCTGCGTAAATACTTCCCGAATGAGCTGGCAAGCCGCTTCTTTGATGAGATGATGAATCACCGTCTGCATCGTGAGATTATCAGTACTTATCTGACCAATAGCGTGGGCAATAGATTGGGTATCGAATCAGTATTCCGTCTATCGGAAGAAACTGGCCAGAGCATGGCGACGTTAATTCGTGCCTATGCGATTGCTCGTGATATCTTCGATATTGGTGGGGTATGGCAGCGTTTAGAAGCCTTGGACAATCAAGTGGATGCGGTGGTCTTGCTTAAAATGGAAACGCGTATTCGTGAGGCTTTAGAGCAAGGCATGGTGTGGTTAATCAATACCTTTGGTAGCGAGCTGCCAGTAGCCGGCATCATTAAGCGCTTTGAAGGCAGTGTGCAAGACTTGACCAAGCCTCAAGGCATTATCGATACTCAGTTTGAAGAGCACTTGCAGGGCGATATTCAAGGTATGCTTGAGCAAGGATTGACGAATAGCGATGCCAGTATTTTTGCTATCTTACCGTATGCTATTGATGCGTTAGATACCGCGCTATTGGCCGAAAAGTATGAGCGCAGTGTCGATGAAATCGCAGGCTTGTATTTTGCGGCTTACCAGAGTCTACATATGGACTGGTTAATTCAACATATTGACGAGTTGCCACAGCAGAATCATTGGGATCGCCGTGCCCGCTCAGCCCTCATTAACGAGGTGTCGCGTAGCTTACGTCAGATGCTAAATGTCCTGTTAATGCAAGATGATGCGGCGGCTAGCTTTAAAGCGTGGCAGCAAGCTCATCAAGCGCAGCTCGATGGCATTAATGACGAGATGCAAAAGTTAGACGCATCAGAAGTTGGTCTATCCGCATTATCCGTATTGCTCAGTGAGTTAAATAAACTTATTGTGGATTAATAGCCATGCTGAACTAATAGCTGAACCAATAATGTGCTAAGAGAAGGGGTGTCATAATTATGATGCCCCTTTTTTAATGGTTGAAATATATAGTGAACCCTGCTTAAAACAATCAAAATTTAGAAAAAGAGAAATAGCTAACTAGGCAAATAAGCGCGCTTTACAATCAAACTGCTAATGACTCTGTTAAGATGCTAAACTATAAAAGCGCTAGACTAAACGAAGGTCGTTAAGATAAAAGGCCGGTTATTAACTGTCCACTAAGGATGTTTTATGGAAAAGAACCCGCTAAAAATTGCTATCGCCGTAGTATTAGCCTTTATTCTGATTCCCGCTATTGGGTATTATGCCGTTGGCACGGCAGAGACCGACGTCGTGAATGAGGCGGATATCGGCGCTCTAGAAACGACCCAGTTAATCAAAGCAGCAGAGACAGCTTCTAATGCTAAGATTACGGACAGCCCCGCGTTGGCAAAGCAGATAATTACCAATCATAATGCTGAAACGGTATTAGTTGCGGCTAAGTAGTTAGTAATAGTTAAATTGAACGGCGAGTTTCCCATTGTGTTCTTTATGCTTATATTCAAATATTTGCGCATAAGCACCATTGGCACAAATGCTAAGATTATTAGTTGCGATTACTAAGACTACTCCCATAAAAGTAAAGCCACCAAGCTATTTGCTTAGTGGCTTTTTTGCGCTTTGATTATTAATAGTTAAGCTCTAACCGGCTACTTGACGACAGCCGGCGCCGCTAAGCTTACTGTGGCCGCCTGAGATTTTCTCAACCTTGACCTGCGTTAAAATACGGTCTTTAAGCGCTTGTACATGTGAGATGACCCCAATCAGTTTTCCTTCCTGCTGCAATCCTGTCAGCGTTGTTAGGGCTATCTCCAGTGAGTCTTCATCAAGCGTACCAAAGCCTTCGTCTAAGAATAATGAATCGACACGGATATTCTGGCTCGCCATTTGTGACAGTCCCAGTGCTAGCGCTAGACTGATAATAAAGCCTTCACCACCTGAAAGGTTTTTAGTACTGCGTATCTCTCCGCCTTGATAGTTGTCAATGACCGTGAGCTCAAGCGGGTTTTCCGCATCACGTTTGAGCAAATAGCGGTCACTCATCTTATGCAACTGGGCGTTGGCATGGCTGACCATAATGTCAAAGGTGAGCCCCTGGGCAAAGGTACGGAACTTTTTACCATCTTTAGAGCCAATTAGGGCATGTAGATTGTTCCAAACTTCTAACTTATGGGTTTGCTCAGCAATCTTATCTAATTGCGCTTGTTGCTCGCCTTTGCGTGCTTCATTGTCTCTAAGCTTTTGATTGATAGCGCCGATTTCCTCAGACAGCGTATTTATCTCAGTTTGTAGTGCTTGCTGGCGAGCGACTAAGTCCTCACGGCTTTCTATGGTCAAGGGCTCTGCTTGCAAGATGGTAAGGTTTTTCTGGGTTTGGGTTAATAGGAGCTGTGCTTGTTGAACAGCGGACTCGATATTATGCTGGCGCTGTTGTAAAGCATCACGCTCTTCTTTAGGCAGGCGCGCGGCTAAAAAGGCTTGTTCAGTAGCAAACTGTGACTCAGCTAATAGCTCAGAGAAAGTCGCCTGTTGCGTCACTAAAGTAGTCTCGGTAGCGCTAATGTCATCGGCCAGTTTTTCTTGTCTTTCTTGTGATTGCTGTAGAGTCTGCTTAGCATTGTCTAGCGTCCTTTGCGCTGCTGCTAGCTGCTCTTGTGCCTGCTCTTGGGCAATACGCAGTTTATCGGCTTCCATTTCCCAATCTTTATCGCCAAACAGTGCTTTACGCTCTGTCTTTAGCGCCTCTATGCTGGTCGTTTTATCGGTAAGCCATTGTGAAAGCTTATTGATTTCGCCACTCTTTTCTTCCAGTTGCGTTTGCTTAGCTTGAATTTGTGCAGTTAGACCGCTCAAGTCAGTGGTTAAAGTTTGTTGCTGCTCGCGCTTTTTACGCAAATGCTCGCTGAGTTTTTGTAAGGCGCGGTGCTGCTGCCGTAAAGTATCCATAAAGACGATACATTCATCTTCAGAGCTGACCTTACGTTGTTTAATATTTTCTTGCAGGGTTACTAGCGCTGATTTAGCGGGCAACTCAGTGATATCGTCTAAATGGCCGGCTGCCATAGTTGTAGATAGGCAATTATGATATTTATTCACGAGGTCCGTGATGTTCGTTATTACCGTCGTTAACTCAGTAAAATTACTCACCGTGGCGGTTTCGATACTTTCTATTTTTTGGACGTCGAGACTGATACTGCTAACAAGCTCATTCACTTGATCAGTCACTTGCTGTTGAGCCGCCTCTAAAGCCGTCACTGCTGTACGCGCCT
>Ga0098065_1000632_pt1 | contig 15489 bp, 11 predicted proteins | sample 25_taG_FD_75062 | JGI IMG/M metagenome (GOLD analysis project Ga0098065, IMG submission 75062) | Marine viral communities from Cariaco Basin, Caribbean Sea - 25_WHOI_OMZ | ecosystem: Environmental > Aquatic > Marine > Oceanic | place: Caribbean Sea: Cariaco Basin | collected 2014-11-08 | reverse complement strand
CAATAATGGACACTTCACGGCTAAAGTCAATAAAGCCTTCAGCGATTAAAGGCGCTGGCGTCGATGTTAAGCTGCCGTTACCTTTGACCGCGCCACCTAACTCATCCCAAGCTTGAGCCACATCGGCCAAAGTCTTTAGAACAAATTGACCTTTACCATCATAACCACCGCGGCTAGTTTTTAGTACTAGCGGTAAGCCTAAGGTAGTGCAAGCTTGCTGTAGTTCAGCTTGGGAAGAGACGGCTATAAAAGGCACGGTGCTAACATTCAGTTGATTAAACAGAGACTTTTCTTTAAGCCGATCTTGCGCTACAGCTAAGGCTTGCGGTGGGGGATACATGCCTTGTTTATGGCCTTGCGCTGACAGCTGCGCGAGCTGTTCAACCGGCGCTAAAGGGGTGTTTTCAAACTCTAAGGTAAAGACATCAGCAGCAGCAATAAAGTCCTCTAGCTGCTCAGTCGTATAGACGTCGCCATAAAGTGAGGCAGGGCAGTTGTGGCTGTCTTCTAAAAAGACACAACGGTAGCCGAGAGGCATGGCTGCTGCGGCCAGCATCATACCGAGCTGACCTCCTCCTAAAATACCGATAGTATGAATAGTTTGGCTGGCTGGATAAGCGGTAGCTTGGGTCATAAAAGGCTCTTAAAAACAGGAATAAAAAGGGGGAGGCGGCTGAGCATTAATAGAGTAGGGCGCTCTAGTATCGATAGCTGTGAATGAGATAGCCGTATAGTAATACTAAAAAAACATGCATAAAAACAGTGAATTCATGGTGCTGCGATAAAGTAATAACACTGTTTTAACATAAAGGAGCTGCTTATTAAAGGCAGCCCCTTAGCAAATTTTCTTGAAAGTACCAACCGTTTAAAGGTTTATTAACCCTGGGGCTGGGCTGGCTAGTACCGTATCGGTCTGGTGTTGGCGCATGATCTTTAACTTTTCTGCTAAGGCTTCATCATGCAGGGCTAGGATTTGAATGGCTAGTAACGCCGCATTATAAGCACCCGCCGTACCAATAGCGAGGGTCCCTACCGCGATACCTTTAGGCATCTGTACGATAGATAATAAGCTGTCCCAACCGCTTAAAGTTGAGGACTTCACTGGCACACCCAATACAGGTAGTGGCGTCTGACTGGCACACATACCGGGCAGATGCGCTGCGCCACCGGCACCAGCGATGATGACTTGTAGGCCACGCTCTTGAGCCGTTTTAGCATAGTCAAATAGGCGGTCGGGGGTACGGTGAGCGGATACCACTTCACAGTCGAAAGGGACAGCAAAATCAGCCAGCAGCTGTGCGGCCAGACTCATCGTCGCCCAATCGGATTGCGAGCCCATAATGATACCGACTTTGGCACGGCCTTCTGGTGAAGCGATAGGAGCAGGAGAGGAAGTCATGGCGCAGTATCCTTACAAAACGACCATCATACAAAAAAACGACCGTGATAAAAAGCAACAATTAGGTTTAGTTACGTCTTACTGTCCGAATTTCTAGTTTGAGCTACTATCTATGCGCAGATGAGGTCGTTAGCCCTCAGATTAGGGACGTATTAAGTATGAATATACTGGACAAAATTATCCGCACTAAGAGGCAAGGGTTGTGCAGTATCCAGCAAATAGGCGGTCAGATAACCAGGTCCTGCTGCTGAATAATCGGTACAGACCACCTGCGGGCTCAGCGGTGCCGGCGTACCTGTGAGCCAATAGTGCCCCATAAAGACCGGCTTATCCGTAAGTAAGGTAAATTCCAAACCTTCCGCCCGCGTGTCTTTAGGGATTTGCGCTAAGTCTGACGAGGGCGCGCGCGCGATATCGACTATATACTTATCATGTAAATCAGGCAGCCACCACTGTACGCGCATATTGCGGCGCACGGCACCATCTTTATCGGTAAAGGTCAGCCCATGCGGCAGTGGAATCTCTACCCCTTTGAGCACGCGCTCGAGCGCATCATATTCTTTAGTGCCTTTTTGACTGGTCCGCTGTAGCGCTGCTGGCGTTAGGCAATTGTCTTCGGTCAATAGCGGCTTGAGTACCGCCATATTATCGACATCCCAGCAGGCATGCACAAAACAAGCGGCTTCAGTCTCAATCCACAGCGGCAGCTCATAAAACCGCGAGAGCCAATAGTGATGCTCTGCAGAACCAAACGGGACTTCCGCTAAAAACTCTTGATGCTGACGCTCATGGGTGACATTGTGCGAGCGCAAATAGCGGCTCTCCGCCTCCGGACTAGACTCATCCACAGTGGCATAGGCCAAAGCATTGTATTCATGATTGCCCATAATAGCTTGGGCAACCCCGGCGTCAATCATAGCAAAAACGATCTCTAAGGTTTCTACTTCTTGCGGACCACGGTCAATAAGGTCACCAATAAATAGAGCTTGATGGCCAGCAGGGGGCGCATAGTAGCTGGTGCTGGCAGGGCCCGTATCCGTACGCTTATCAGTCGTTAGAGTATAACCAAGTTTAGCCAATAGACCTTTAAGCTTGGTAGCTTGGCCATGGATATCGCCAATGACATCATAAATCATAAGGGACTTCTGCCTTTTATTAATAGAGTTTTTATCGAAATGGTTTTTTATTGAAGGAGGCTTTGTGAAGATTAAGGGGTACATAACAGCTAGCGAACGCTAAGAAAATTAGCAACGACTGTGGTTAAATTTTTGTAGCATCTCAGCAGCATTATAGCGTTAATGGTGAGCTGATAGGGCCGCTAAAACCGACTCGCCATTCGGTAACTTAGCTATATGGGACTAATTCCACGCGTAAAAAAAGGCACCTATTAAGATGCCTTCTTTCGTCACGTTACTTTTATTAAAAGTCAGTATTAATGGCCAGCTTTTTTAGAGTGAATTGACTAACCACTCTCTATTAAGCGGCGCAAAAAATTATACTTTACGTGAGATGAAACCAACGATGAACAAGATAACCGCGATTACTAAGAAAATGTACGCAAAGTTTGAACTTAAACCTGCGACACCACCGAAACCAAGAAAGCTGGCAAGTAAAGCGATAACTGCGAAAATGATAGCCCATCTAAACATAATATACTCCTTTAAAATAGAAAAATAGTTCCCTAGGGATTCCTAGTATTATTAATAAATTTGGGTAAGTCCTAATCTAAGTCTGGTTCACTACTTAGCACTTATCAAAGAAAGATGGTTTTATTAAAAATACATATCTAAAAGTAAGCGCTGATAGGGATTAACTTAAACTTAGAATCAACTGACTGGTACTGAGTTACAAAACATGTAACACCCAAGTCCCTAGTTGTAAACAAGTTCAAGATAGCACTAGCGATGGCGCTTTAATTCGCTATTTTAGTAATGCTTTGTATGTTATGTAGCCGCTACGTTGATATCGTGCATCCTTTCGGAGTACTTGCGTTAGAAAACCCTACATCGCGTTAACTTACTTGAATAATAGGGAAAGCATGTATCTGGACATCTAAAAAATTCATGATTTTGCTCTAATTAGACGCTAATTCTGTAATTGGTGTTGCAGAGAATTACCCCACTATTGCTAGCAGCCTAGATAGAGCTACAGACACAGTAAGGCTAGACAAGTAACTTGCAGCAATAATGCATGAAAGGTATTGTAAATAGTAATAATTATCGTTACCATAGCTGTATTAGTGAGTCGTTCCTCTATTCCAAGGGATAAGATTATTCAGGAATAAGCAGGCAAGGTATGGCTGGTCAGCAGTAGTGAGTCAAAGCTGGGCTATAAAGTAAAAGCGGCTAAACGATAACGCTGTCTCGTTAGAGCAGGGCGGCATTATGATTATATTAATTAAGTCAGAGAGTGATCAGGATCATCTCCTGTCATAGTGGCTTAGGAGCAATCGCATGTACGTGTGTATCTGTAATGATGTCAAAGAAAAGCAAATCAAAGCGGCTATTGCCTCGGGTATCGATACTTTAGCTGGCCTGCAAGAGACCTTAGATGTGGCGACTTGTTGCGGCTGTTGTGAGCCTATGGTGAATGACTATTTGGATGCGCATCATGAGATGATGGCCGATAGCGAATTGGTCAGTCAATTGGCCTATGCGGTTTAGGGTTTAAAGCCATTTTTTACAGCAAGTTTTTAAAGCAAAGTTTAAGTAGTCAGTCGGCTCAATTTTGACGGGTTGCCACGCTATTTATTCCTTTTTCAAACTGCTTCGCAATTTATAAAATGAGTCATTATTATTAATTACTGTCCTAAATGGGCTTTATATTAAAATAATGGCTATTTTTTTGTCAAAAAAACGCTATTTGCTTTGTTAGGGCTGTGGTCAGCCTACCTAATAATTTAAAGTATTCCTCAGCTTATCTCATTAATCTAATCAGGTCTTATTCTCAATTCCCCCTTCATTCCCAGTTCTAAATGTTGCTAGTGTATCAGGCTGTTTGTGTTAAAATTTTGTTTAAACAATACTCCTCATTTCTAAAATTAGACTTAGAGCCATTTACTCTTAGACGCATAGGTGCACCCATGAAAGGCAGGCCACAAGTTATTGATTATCTAAACTTTTTGCTCGGCGGTGAATTAGCCGCTCGCGATCAGTATTTCATCCACTCTGAAATGTATGCAGAATGGCACTATGGCAAGCTGTATGAGCGTATTCATCATGAGATGGCAGACGAGACTCTACATGCTCAAGCCATTATTCGTCGTATCATGATGTTGGGTGGCAAGCCTAATATGAAGGTCGATGAAATCAACGTCGGTACGACTGTGCCAGAAATGCTGCAATTGGATTTAAACCTGGAATATCAGGTACAGCAGCATCTTAAAGACGGCATTACCTTGTGTGAGACTGAGCACGACTATGTCACGCGTGATATGTTGGTCGCTCAATTAGAAGATACTGAAGAGGACCACGCACATTGGCTTGAGCAGCAACTGCGCCTTATCGATATGATTGGCCTACCCAACTACCTCCAAAGCCAAATGGGTGAAGTTGAACCCGAGCTGAAATAAGCTAGGTCACCGCCACCATTTAAGAGATATTGACTGGAACTATTAAGCAAAATAAAGGGGTAGGATATGAAAGGGGATAAAGAAGTCATCCGCGCATTGAATAAAGTATTGGGCCAATCACTGATTGCTATTAACCAGTATTTTTTGCATGCTCGTATCGCCAAAAACTGGGGTATCGAAGAGCTAAACGAGAATTTCTATAAACAGTCCATTCAAGAGATGAAGTGGTCGGATGCTATTATCGAACGTATTCTGCTGTTAGAGGGTCTGCCCAATCTACAAGACTACGGCAAACTCTATATCGGTGAAGACGTGGAAGAAATGATTGAGTGCAATGTGCGCCTAGAAGATCAGAAATTCGCCATGATTACCGATACCATGACGCTGTGTGAACAAAAACAAGACTATGTCTCGCGCAAGCTGTTATTAGGGATTAAAGACGGTAACGAAGAATACATCGATTGGTTGGACACGCAAAAAGACTTGATTCGCGACATCGGTATGCAAAACTATATCCAAGCGAAAATCGACGATTAAAAGGCAACATGGCTAGGATTAAATGTAGCTAGCATTGAGCAGGGTTGGCATTGAGCATAGCCAAGATGCAGACCAGTCAGTGAGCTGACCGCGTAAAGTTAAATTTTCAGCATAAAAAAAGCCAGTATCCTTAAGGATGCTGGCTTTTTTATGGGTGGCTCTGCAACCCTTGCTAAGCTACTGTTGGTTTAAAAATTGGGATGCAGCAGCGCATTAAAGAAATGCGGTAAGACATTAGGATTTAATAAAATAGTTGCGACGATACCAAAGGCGCCGCCCCATAGATGGGCAAGATGATTGACATTGGAGGTGCCTTTACTATTGGCGTAGATACTATAACCAACATAAGCTATCGCAAACACAATCGCTGGGATAGGGACGATGGCGAATAAATACAGCATGTCCCAAGGGGCCATCAAAATAAAGGCAAATAGGACCGCGGATACGCCGCCGGATGCCCCTAGACTGAGATAAGTGGCATCGCCTTTATGCTGCAAATAGCTAGGAATAATGGCCACAACGATAGCCGCTAGATAGAATAGAATAAAACCAAAACCATTAAAGTACTGCGCGTAAAATTGCTCGATAGCACGGCCAAAAAAGTATAGGGTAAACATGTTGAAGAGGAGATGCGTGCTATCGGCATGGATAAAACCATGGGTGATTAACCGATACCATTCGCCTTTAGCAATCGCTGGCGGGTAGAATATTAAACGGTTTAACAAAGCTTTGCTTTGCCACGCTAGCAAACTGACGATGACCGTCACGATAATAATCAGCGTGGTATGGTCTAAATTCAACAATGGAAAGTCCTCATCCTATTTATAGGGCAATAAGAAGTTATAGAGTTATGGGTTAATAAGTAGTTGTCAATCAATGACAAAGTAGATGGGTTAAATAATAAAGCGCCTACAGCGTAAAATTATAGTTTTAATGTTAAAAGTATCCAACGTCATACAAGATATAGAAACAGTCAGGCTATTGATTCGAGCCATAAGCTCGTCAATAAGAGCCGCTAGAGACACTATTGTGCAAGTGTGCCACAATTGGCTATTGGATATCGATATTAATCGACAGTTATAACGAAAGCTCACGAAAACACTACCTTAGCGGTTGAGTGATGACGGCTAGCCAAAAATTTCATAGCAGGGAGTTATGGCATAGCGGTGCTCAACAGAATCTGCTCTAGCAAACACGCTGCACAACTCTAAATTTTTCATAATTATATGAATAATAAGAGAAGGTTAGCTTATTGCGTGAATAAGATGACACCATTGCCTATGAACAGGTAATATGAGCTTATTGTTCAGTGGCCACTAAACTCTGGTAATCGTGTCTCGTGGACTAGCGTGCGACGTTGTAACCTTCTTCTACTTATCCTATAAAAAGACCACTATGACTCTAATCTCTCAGCTTGCCCAGCGCATTACCCCTTTGATACTCAACCACAGCTCGCCAACTGGGGCTGCAGAGCCAACGTCCGAGCAGGCTTTATTAGAGCAATTTTATGCTTTAATAGCGGTGCGCTTAACCGAGGCTCCCGTACAGCAGCGCCTATCCGATGCTAGTCCAAACACGCTAGCAGACGACTTATCCGCTGAGAGCTTGTTTGCGCAATTATGGCCGGTTGCCAGCGATCGTCAAACCCTCGTTGACGAGTTGGCTGATAGTTACTATATGACGGCGCCGCAGACCGAAGATTTGGTCCATACCGCCTTGCCACTGCTCTATAGCGAATTGCAGCATTTAAGCCGGCAACAACGCTTATCGTTAACGGAATTATTAACGCCACAATTGGCGGTCATGCGGGCTTATATTGCGCCTTGGGCAGCGCCTTTATTGTCCTTGGAGCAGACTCAAGCACAAGCGGGTCAACCGGGAACTAATACCGTCGCTTATCCCGTAGATGACCATGTAGATAATCAGGCAGATGACCACGCAGCAATCAATGCCCTGCACGCCAGTCCAGCTGATGAGCACACTGACCACAATGACGCTAGGCTGCAAAAAGTCCGTAAGCGCCCCAATAAGCGGATACTATTAATAGTCACGCTGCTGCTGGGGCTCCTGATTTTAGCGGGACTAGCTTGGTTGGCCTTCAACTATTATCAGCAGCAGCAAGTCACTGAGCCTGTCGTCACCACGCCAGTAGTATCCGCTGTCGCCAAGCCGCCGGTCAGTACAGCATTAACTCCTGCAAAGCTGGCCATAAAAATGGATCTGGGGCAGAGTTTATACGAGTGCCAAGCCACGGTAGGTAACGCTCAGTTAGAGGCGTCTTTGTTTAATACTCTGACGACCGTACTAGGGGAGCAGGCGCGCCAATGTGTCGTAACCATTGATGCCACTACCGCTACTGAGATGACTAGCTTGCCCAGCTTAGCCGGTATTCTCTCTGTGATTCAGCCTGTCGCCTTTGCCACTTTAGAGCTCCAAGACAATACCTTAAGCTTGTCTGCGCCTGATCCTAATGCGTTAAATCAGATGATTATGCAAATACAATCTATAGCCCCGGCGCTGACTATCCGAGCGCTAGACCCTATAGTGCCTGCGGGAGCTAACGCGAATGGTATGCCCGGTAATAATGAGGCTATGGGTATGGAGGGGAATATACCGGCAAACTCAGACCCCAATGCTATGAATAATCCAATGGATATGGGCGCTAATACTCCGAATATGCCGAGTAATAATAACTCTGGTTATGCGGGTAACGAGGGCGCTTATAACAATGGCGGCATGCCCAACTATGAGCAAAATATACCGGCAGCTCCACCTGCTAATAGTAATTCAGATATGAATAACGGGTCTAACTATACCGGCACAGTCTCAGAAAATGAGCTAGATGAGCTTGCTAACATGAATATTTACGCTGAGCCTGCGCAAGGCGGCAGACCTATTCGTTCTGTCGAATAAAGCGAGATTTTCGCCAAGCTAAAAACTGGAGAAATGCCACAAAAAGGGGAAAAACGCGGTTTAAAGTGCCAAATTGATGCATTTAAGCGAATATTTGATAAAGAAACAGGCAAATTACTTACGTGGGTTGACGCAATCACTACCTAACGTAGCATTTGCACAACATCTACATCATTGAGCGCAACGTAACTATGTCTTTATAATTACTGCAATGGCTAATAAAGCCAATACCTAGCATTTGGTTCACTGCTTAGTGATTATTTATACCGCTAACCTACTTTATGCTCATTACTTCTACTAATTAATAAGTTTTGATAGCTTTATAACCTTGGTCGTAACGGCTGTTAAATATTAGGTTTAAAGATTCATCATTTGTTAAGAATCTGGTCTTTTTAAGATATTTAAAAGCTGACTGATAGTGTGAAGATAAGAGTAGCAAGAAAAGAGCAGATAGGTAGCTTACTGAAAAAAGCTTTATCAAAATAGAACCTTAAAAATTATTTTCTGGAGGAAAACAATTCATGGATATCATCAATCATCTAGCCCGCACTGTAACGCCTGCTGTTTTAGGCGATAACCGTACCCCACAAAACGAAAGCTTATTGGAGCAATTCTACGCTATTTTTGCTGGCCGTTTAGCCGACGAAGACACTTATGGACGTTTCTCTGGTCAAGAAATTGCCCGTGATGACCATGGTTTCTATGACCGTGTTTGGACCGATCAAACGCATCGTACGAGCATTTCACGCGAATTGGCTAACGCCCATAACGTTGATGAGTCTTCAGTCCAAGGTCTAGTAGCTGCCGCCGCGCCTTTAGCTTATCATGAGATTAGCAGCCTAGCAGGCACGACTCCTGTACCACAATTTTTACGCGATAACTTATCGACCTATCGTGACCATATTCCAGCTTGGGCCACCACTCTAGTTCCTGCAAGTCTATTAGCGGCTCAACCTGTAGCTGCGCATGCTGCTGGCCATCGTATCTCTGATACTGTTAGCACAGCACCGCTACAGCGTGAAGAAGAGAAGGGCGGTAGCTTTATGAAAGCGCTATTGCCAATCATTGGTCTGATTATCTTAGGCGCGCTAGCTTGGGCCTTACTAAAAGGCTGCCAAGAAAATCCAGAGCCTGTGGCTACGCCAGTAGTGACCGAGCAAGTGGCTGAAGGCGATAACGCTACTGCCGTTGCTGCTGATATTGAGCCTGCCTCATTGCGTATTGCTACTGGTGAAGACAACATGCTTTACGCTTGCCGTATTAACGCAGGTGACGAAGCCTTGAGAGATCAAATCATAGATGCTGTCCGTGGTGTATTCGGTGATGAAGCCGATAAATGCCGTGCTGACATCGATGATAGCTTTGCTACCGATATGCCAGCCGCAGCCAGCTTAGCGACTATATTACCTATCGTGAAAAACTCACCTAATGCTAGCATGATTATCAAAGGTGACCAGATTGTAGTGAACTCGCCAGATGCTGCTGCTTTAGAGCAATTGGTTTCTGATATCCAAGCCGCCGCTCCTGGTATGACGGTAGTAGCTGAAGGCCCATTAGACCTACAAAACGAAATTGATAACAGCTTAACCGCTTCTGGTGCAGCGATGGATGGTCTTGGCGAGAACCCAGACCCACGTGATGTAGCTCGTGCTTTAAGCTTACAGGTTATCAACTTTGAAGTGGATAAAGCGCTTATTCCTGACGTGAACAAGCCTTTATTAGACCGTGCTGCAGAAATCATGAAAGCTGTGCCTGATATGCAGCTTATGATTATGGGTCATACTGATAGCCAAGCCTCTGATGCTTATAACATGGAGCTATCACGTGACCGTGCTGAAGCGGTTAAAGAGTACTTAGTATCGAAAGGTGTTGATGCTAGCAAATTGCAGACTAAAGGCATGGGTGAAACGGATCCAATCGCCGATAACTCAACTGATCAAGGTCGCTTCCGTAACCGTCGTATCGAGTTCACAGTCTATGACGAAAGCATGGCTGCTGATGCTAACGGTATCGCAGTAACTGCCGGTAACAATGGTGATGTTGGTATGGGTACTACGGCACAAGCAGGCGCTGCCTCAGCTGCTGCAACCGTCGGTAATGCGGCTACTAGTGCTGGTAACGCTGTAAAAAATGCGGGTAATGCTGCTTTGAACGCTGATCCAGATTTAAACCCATTAGATAGCAACAATGATGACTTGCTACCAGATAGCGATGACCCAACTAAAGGTACTGCTTTAGACCCTAAAGCCAATACTCAGTAATCTTGGCTAGTGATGAATCGTTACTGACCCAGTGTTAATGACGAATTGGCTTATCTAAATTAGCTTATAGTTAATAAAAGCTAAGGTCTAATAAAAGATAAGTCAGCCAATAAAAAGACCGCTCCTGCGAACAGGGGCGGTCTTTTTTTATGGGACTATATAATTAGCCCATTAGCTGTTGTTTAGTTAAGCGCACTCCATATTGAACTAGAGCGGTAGCTAAGCTGTAGCCTTTATTGCACCTTATAGTGGGTAGGGTCAACTGCATCGTCGGCGGTAGTCGCTGGCTCAGCAAAGAAAGCCTGATGGACGTTTTGCTTAGCTTGCGCCCAATAGTCAAATTGCGCACAGGTCGTAGCAAAGTCAGCTTGCCAGGCGGGAATATTACCCGATAAAGCGCGTAAACGCTCTTGGTTGGGGTAGGGCAAATCATGGGCACAGCGCGCTGCTTCATGGGCGGCAACGCGGTCATTACACACCAAGGCCATATCACAGCCGGCATTAATAGCCGCATGGACGCGCTCATTGACGCCACCTACGACATGGGCCGCTTTCATCGATAAGTCGTCTGAGAATAACACGCCGTTAAAGCCCAATTGCTTGCGAATGATGTCTTGTAGCCAGATGGCAGAGAAACCCGCTGGTTTATCATCGACTTGATCGAAGATAACGTGCGCGGGCATCATGGCATCTAACCACGGCATAGTCTGGATAAAAGGTTGCATATCCTGCGCTGCAATCTCAGCAAAGCTGCGGGAGTCTATCGCATCCGCTACATGTGAGTCGGGTGCTACTGAGCCGTGACCGGGGAAGTGCTTGCCGGTAGTAGCCATGCCTGCGGCTTTCATACCGCGCATAAATTGGGTGCTTAGCGCGACGACCGCTTCAGGAAGGGCGTGAAAACCTCTATCTCCAATCACTTGGCTGACCCCATCAATATCTAATACCGGCGCAAAGCTTAAGTCGATACCCACAGCCAATACTTCTGCTGCCATCAGGTAACCACAGTCATAGGCTAGTCTTAAAGCTTGGCAAGGGTCTGTAGTAAATAGAGCGCCTAACTTACCCATGGCAGGCAAAGGACTAAAGCCGTCTCTAAGCCGGGCGACGCGGCCCCCTTCTTGGTCGACACCGATTAAGATATCAGGGTTATGATGGCGAATGTCTTCGCATAAGGCGCGTACCTGCGCAGGTGACTCGACATTCCGAGCGAATAGAATAACGCCGCCCACTTGCGCTTGCTCAATCAAGGACATATCATCCGCTGACAGCTGAGTGTCGCCTACATCAATCATCAATACACCGTACATACCTACTTATCCTTTATGCTAAATCCATGCCGAATCAATACGAAATCTTAGCGACATTATGACAGCTATTACTCTATGCCGCACACACCTTGGCGCAAGTTATTACTATCTATAGTATGATAATTAGCGAGTAGCAGGTATATTGGTAAGAGCGCTGTTAGAAACTAGGAGGGACCGCTCATGCTGTGTAATAGCTTAAGAAGCCACATACAGTTTGGTCACATTTGCCCCTAGAGAGTTATGCTAATATTTAGCAAAATTTAACCTTTATCCTGCGCTTATGCTATACCTTAGCAGGAAGCAGTGCAGCGAAAGTCGCTGTTAATTTAATCTATATCGCAATAGTTTTTGCCCCAGCAGCCCAAGCTGGTAAATATAGACTAAGGTTGCAAACATAGCCTAGCCTGGCGCAAGGTTACCCTTTTCGATTTCTTATTTTATAAACTGATAATTATTTAGGTCTCAATAATGAAAAAACAATCTACGCAATGGTTATTAAGTGCGGCTGCCGTCGGCGTTGCTGGTATCGTATTTTCGCAAAGCTACGGTGTGGCCGTGGCCAGTACAGCGACCGAAGGCTTTCAAATCACGCCTGAGCAGCAGATGACCACGCGACAAGTGGCAGCATTGTTGGACCGCAGTCATTATCTTAACCAGCCGCTCAACCAAGAGATGGGCCGGAAGATTATGCAGATGTATATCGATAATCTAGACCCCAATCACACGCTATTTTTGCAGTCTGATCTCGACGAGTTCAACAAGAAATACGCGGATAATTTTGCAGATCGTATGAAGCGTGGTGACTTGTCTGCGGGCGTGGCTATCTTTGAGCGCTATCGCAAACGCTCTAGTGAATACTTTGATTTTGCTAAAAAGCTGCTAAAAACGGATGTGAACCTCAAGCGCAAAGACACCATCGTCCTCGACCGTGAAGATGAGCCGCACTTTAAGTCGGCTAAAGAACAGCGCAGCTATTGGGAGCGTCAAGTCACCTTCCAATTGATGAGCATCACTTTAGGCCAAGAGAGCGAAAAGGCCAAAGAAAAGGTCTTTTTAGACAATCCCGATATTACCCGTGGTCAAGACCTAGTGCGCGATGATAAACGCAGTCCTAGCGAGATTTTACTTAATCGTCTCTCGCGTCAGCAAGGCCAGTTAGAGCGCCTAAAAGACGATGAGATTATGGAGACCGTGTTAAATACGGCCATGCTCACTTATGATCCGCATAGCAACTACTACGCCCCTATCCAAGCGACTGAGCTACAGATTCAATCGAGCTTGCAACTAGAAGGCATCGGGGTCTCTATCCGTCCTGACCGTAAAAACCCAGACTATACGCGTATTGTCACGTTGGTCGATGGCGGCCCTGCGGCGAAGACCGGACAGGTGAAACCCAACGACTTAATCATTGGTATCGCGCAAGATGGCAAAGCTATGCAAGATGTCGTGGGCTGGTCCACGCGCGAAATCGTGGGCCTTATTCGCGGTAAACGTGGCACGCCAGTGACGATTAAAGTTCGTCAGCCCAATGCCCCTGAAGCCAGTGCCCGTACTATTACCATCGTGCGTGATGTCATCGAGCAAGAAGAGTCTGGTGTGACTCATCGTGTGGTCGAAGTGCAGCGTCCAGGTATCGATGAAAGACCACAACGTATTGGGGTGCTAGAGATTCCTAGCTTCTATCTCAACTATAAAGCACGTCGTAATGGCGAAAACTACCGCAGTGTCAGCATCGATACGCAACGGGCTATCGAGGCGCTGAATAAACAAAATATCGACGGAATGGTGGTCGATTTACGCAATAACCCAGGCGGCTCACTCGATGAGGTCGCGAAAATGTTGGGTCTATTTATCAAAGAAGGGCCATTGGTACAGATTCGTGATAACCGCGGTAATGTGCAGGTCTATAAAGATGAAGATGGCGGCAAGCAATTATATGATGGCAAGCTTGCCGTGATTACCAACTTAGCTTCTGCTTCCGCTAGTGAGATTTTTGCTGCAGCAATCCAAGATTATGGCCGCGGTCTGGTAGTAGGAAGTACGACCACCGGTAAAGGTTCAGCGCAGATTCAATTGGATAACTTAGCGCTAGGCTCGGCGACTTTAACCCAGCGTAAGTTCTATCGTATCACGGGCGGCAGTACCCAGAACAAAGGGGTCGTGCCTGATGTCGAATTGGTCAATATCTATGACGATGCTACCTTTGGCGAGCGCGCGCAGAAATATGCGCTACCTTGGGATACTATTAAGACGGCGGCCTATAAACCGGAAGGAAAGTTTGTCTCTGACACGCTAGCGACGCTCAATCAGCAGTCTAAGATTCGTCAGACCACGAATCCAGAGTTTGTCTACCTATCGACGTTGAACAATATCCGCGATATGGAAGATGAGAAAGCGCCACTGAAAATTAATATCGACACTCGCCGCGCTAAAATGAGACTCATCGAGCAGCGCACTTTAGAGGCTGAAAATAAACGTCGGGTGGCGACGGGTGAAAAGCCTTATGCGGATTGGAATACTTATCAAGCGGCTATCGATGCGAAGTTTGAAGAGCGCAGCCAAATGAAAGAAGCCGAGCGTCCACAACTGCCAGAAGATGAAGTGTTTATCAAGGAAGCTGCCTACTTGATGCTAGACGCTGATCCAGTAACCAAAGTAGCGCCTAAGCCTAGCGTAACGCCTGTTGGTCCAGCCGCTGCTAAAGCTGCGCCCACTACTCTAGAACCCACGCAGCAAGACATCATTGCGACCAAACCTGAGGTTGCAGAGACTGCTAAATAAATAAGTAAAGTAGTACTGAATCTATAAAAGGAAAGGCTAACCGGAAAGGTTAGCCTTTTTTTATGACGAGAGTTTTATAACAAGACTGCTTTATAACAAGACTGCTTTATAACAAGACCTTGAGCTATGCTTTACACCTCAGTAATCAGAGGTAGTGTTACTCGGACGCTTAAACCTTCGTTAGCGCCTTGAGTATTAACTCGATTAGCGGCAGTAATCTGCCCACCATGCGCAGTAATGACGGCGTGAGCAATGGCTAATCCTAGGCCATGACCACCGGTCTGTCGTTGCCGCGCACTGTCTAACCGTACAAAGGGCTGAAAAATTTGATCGATATCCGCTTCTGTGATGCCGCTGCCCTCATCTTGAATATCAATAATCACGCTGCGATCATTATTATAATGGGGCATGCCCATCTTTTTACGGCGATTATTTAAAGCAGTGTCGGTTGCTGTAGTCGTCATAGTCTGGACTTTGACGCTCACTTGCCGACCGGCAGGGGTGTGCATAAAGGCATTGCGAATGATGTTCTCAAGCGCGCTATGGACTTGCTCAGCATCGAGCATTAACGCTAGGTTATCGGGACCTTGGTAATGCCATTGAATGTCTTTTTGTTGAAATTCAAACCGCACATCCAGGCCAATTTGCTCGATAATCTGCACGATATCACTAGCGCTTTTTTCGGGAGCGCCTGAGCCAATGCCCATCTGCAAAGAT
>Ga0098065_1000631_pt1 | contig 15558 bp, 15 predicted proteins | sample 25_taG_FD_75062 | JGI IMG/M metagenome (GOLD analysis project Ga0098065, IMG submission 75062) | Marine viral communities from Cariaco Basin, Caribbean Sea - 25_WHOI_OMZ | ecosystem: Environmental > Aquatic > Marine > Oceanic | place: Caribbean Sea: Cariaco Basin | collected 2014-11-08 | reverse complement strand
CTTTTTCTTTTTTACTAAATGGCTTTGGATTTTGCTACGTGATAATGATTTGCCAAACATAGCATAGTAGCGTTTTTGCAATGCCAACGCCCAATTGAACACAAACCGACTCCAGACAAAATGCTTTTCGATCAGCACGCGCTGTTCGTAGTTTGTGTAAATTCTGTATTTATAGGCTTTCAGCATGGTTTGTCAGTCAACTTGAATATAGGTATAACTTAGCATTATTTGCATTTAGCATCAATTATCCGCAATAAACCTAAATCCTTAGAATAGGTCGCCCGTGCTTACATCTCCACCTAAATCAAAGATTATAGGTGGAGAATTACGCACGATAAGTTAAAAAAGCCCAAGGCAATTACCTTGAGCTTTTTATTAGGAAAAAATCTGTCAGTTATTAATAAACTAGCACTTATTAGTAAAAGAACGCGCTTAAACTAGTCATCGCTTTCAATAATTTTGCGTGCCCCTTTCTCTTGGGTAAGCTGATCGGCAGAGATAGTTTGAGTGAGTGGTTTGATAGGCCAGCGCATAGTAAACCGTGCCCCACCTAGCTTAGGACTCTCGTCCACCGACATTGTACCGTTAAACCAGAAAGCAATTCTTGATACGATAGATAAGCCTAAACCATAACCACCCGAAGCGCGAGTACGACTGTCATCCAAACGGGCAAAAGGCACGAAAACCTTATCCCTGTCTTCCTCAGGAATCCCATGACCATCATCTTCTACAGTGACAAACGCATCACCCTTACGCACACCAGCACTGATGATAATTTTTGAATCAGCATAACGCAGAGCATTACCTGCCAAGTTTTGGACCACTCGGTGCAAGTAGCGTCTGTCAGCCACTGCAGTAACTTTGGGACCCGGTGCAATACCAATGACCTCAATAGGCTTGCCTAAAGCATTGGTCTCTCGAACAATTTGATCTACTAAGTCTTTTAGAACGACAGGCTCTAAATCAAGTTTAGGTGACCCTTCCTCTAACTTGGCGTAGGTTAAAATCTCATCAATCAGACCGTTTAAAGACTCAATATCTTCATCAATATAGTCTCGCTGCATTTCCCGTGACTCTTGATCATCAGTATCCGCCAACATGTCTACCGCAAAACGAATACGCGCCACTGGCGTCCGCAGTTCATGCGATACTGCACGGGTCAACTCACGCTGTGACTCAATCAAACGCTTGATGTGTTCGGTCATGGCGTTAAAGGTAGCAGCCAATCGGGCAATCTCATCTTGACCCACCACTTGTACTTGGGTATCTAAGTTACCATCGCCGACTTCATTAACCCCAGATTGAATCAATTTTAGTTTACGCTCAAGTGGGAAAATTAACGCATAAACCCCCAAACTAATGAGGAACATGCTGATTAGTACCACACTGATAATCAGATTAAAGGGAAACCATTTGAACAAACTAACTGGACCAATAACCACTGCCATGTTTTCCAGTTCAGACGGCGCAATAATCTTAATAGAAGAGTCATCTGATCGCGTACTGTCGCGGAATAGCATCACCACTTCATTTCGATCTAGACGGCGCAGCTGATCGTCATCCAACTCCAATTTATCAACGTTTTCGATACTGAGCGGAAAAGCAAATTGCTTAGAGATTGCATTCAGGCGCTGTCTTTTGCTTTTTAAATCCTTATAGTAAGACAAGTCATTTAGTAATAATACGGCCATAGCACGCACTTGTTGCTCTGTGACTTTGCTAATACGCACCGTAATAACGTTATCTTCTCCCTCAATCGGATGAAAAATATCGGCATACGCTGGCTGTGCTACGTAACGCACCACCGTTTTATTTTTTTCTAACCGTTTAAGTTCGCTAGCCTTAAAGTCAATCTTAGCTTCGGGCTGGATACTAAATTGATTGCCAAACAACTGACTAATGTCATTGAGCCAATATTCACGCTGGGTTTCTGATGACTGTTGTTGCAAACCAGAACTGACCAAATACAAGGCCCCAGTTGCTACGTTTTCCCGGTAAGCTTGAATACGTTCTTTATTGATGGTGTCTACCAATAGCTGAGCAAAAAGTGCCACAAACAGACAAACCAATAGCAGCCCTGCATAGATGCGTAGAAAAATACTGTGTTTTAATGATGAGAATATTGGCATACGAAATCTAATGAATTTAATTTTGTCCTAGTTTACCCTAAATTGAGTTTTTAACCTATACAACCAATTGTCCAGAGTCCAGCCTAAATTATATAGGCTTAATGACGTTATATATTTCTATATTTTGTTGTTGTAAAAGTAGATTTGTAAAAATAGCCGACTTTAATGTCGTTCTAGCATCAAAACTTAAACAATAAAAAGGCCAGCCTAAGGCTGACCTTTTTAATTTAAAATGATGAGCAATCAATAATTACTCACCCTACGGCTTGTAGTTAAATCTAGTACTTAAATAAAGTGCTATTTAAATAAAGTGGCTTAGTTGCCTTCTTTAACAAACAAATAGCCTTTACTACGAACTGTCTTAATACGTTTTGGATTTTCTGGATCATCGCCAATCTTAGGACGGATGCGTGAAATACGCACGTCAATCGAACGATCCTGACCATCATATTCAATACCGCGTAGACGCTCAAAGATGTCTTCACGAGATAAAATACGACCAGCGTTAGAAGCCAATAACCATAAAAGGTCATATTCAGCACTGGTAAAGTCAACCAGCTCACCGTTTAGAGTAACTGAGCGGCCACCATTATCGATCACCAATTCACCAAATTCTAGGCGTTGTGGTACTTCTTCAGAAGGCGCGTTTTCAGAGCGGCGTAATAAGGCACGAATACGAGCCAATAGTACGCGAGGCTGTGCAGGTTTGGCCACATAATCGTCGGCACCCATTTCTAGACCCAATACTTGATCCATGTCTTCTGTACGAGCAGTCAACATTAGGATTGGACTATGATAGTGTGGACGTACTTCACGGCAAACTGTCAAACCATCACTACCTGGCAACATTACATCAAGTACAACCAAATCAGGTTGCTCATTAATGATACGGCGAATCGCACGGTTACCATCGGTTTCAATAGCCACATCCATGCCATTCTTAACCAAATAGTCTTGGGTTAGCATGGCCAAACGCTCATCATCTTCGACGATTAATATTCGTGGGGTTTGTTCTTCTTCATTTGTAGACATTCTTATTTCCTCAAAAAAATTAAACCTTAATCAGGGTCTTTTTTAACGTATTCAAGTCGATATATTAATAAACCGTTACAAGCCTTAGTATATATACATTAATCCATAATGTAATTAGTAATATACGTAATCTTAGCACATAAAAAAACAGCCTAGTATAGGCTGTTTGATTATTTTGATAAGCAGTTAACACTTACTCAACAGTTGACGCTAGTTGGCGTAGATTGCCTTACGCACGGTTACGATATTTTCTAATCGTTTGTAGCTGTGCCACAGACTCTGCAAGTGACGCCAATGCAGCATTTGTCTGTAAAGTTTCAGACTGATTGACAAGCATTTGCTCTGCTTGTTTACGAGCTTCAATAATCTTCGCTTCGTCTAAGTCATCTGCACGTACTGCAGTATCTGCAAGTACGGTGACAAGCTTAGGCTGAACTTCAAGAACCCCACCAGAAACATAGATAACTTCTTCGCTACCGTCTGGCAATTGGATTCTCATTGAGCCCGGCTTTAATAGTGTGATAAGTGGGGTGTGACCCGCTAAAATACCCACTTCACCTTCACTACCCGTCGCAATTAACATACTGATCTCACCAGTATAAATCTCTTCACGAGCACTCACTACTCGGCACTGTAAGGTTGCCATGCGACTCTCCGTTATTAACTCATTAACTTGCTAATTAATATACACATTAATCTTTGATAGACGATAATTTAATATCTTGTTAAGCATAGCAACATTGTGTTCAACGCTGCCATGCTTTTTTAACAACTATCTAATTAAGCTTTAGCGATTAAATTACGCTGCAGACTTCATTTTTTCAGCTTTTGCCACTACTTCATCGATGCTACCAGCCATGTAGAATGCTTGCTCTGGAAGATCATCATACTTACCGTCTAAGATGTCACGGAAGCTTGAAATAGTGTCACGTAGTGAAACGTATTTACCCGGGGCACCGGTGAATACTTCAGCAACGTGGAATGGCTGTGATAAGAAGCGCTGAATCTTACGAGCACGGTATACGACCATCTTATCTTCTTCTGAAAGCTCATCCATACCTAGAATCGCGATGATGTCTTTAAGCTCTTTATAACGCTGTAGAACTTCCTGAACACCACGAGCCACGTTATAGTGATCTTCACCAATAACTAATGGATCAAGCTGACGTGAAGTTGAATCTAGTGGATCAATCGCTGGGTAAATACCTTGTGAAGCGATATCACGGCTTAGTACCACAGTCGCGTCTAAGTGAGCGAACGTAGTCGCTGGTGATGGATCCGTTAAGTCATCCGCAGGTACGTATACCGCTTGGATAGAAGTAATAGAGCCAGTTTGAGTGGAGGTAATACGTTCTTGTAGTACGCCCATCTCTTCCGCCAATGTTGGCTGATAACCAACCGCTGATGGCATACGACCTAGCAGTGCTGATACTTCAGTACCGGCTAGTGTATAACGGTAGATGTTATCAACGAACAATAGAACGTCTTTACCTTTACCGTTTTCATCTTTTTGATCACGGAAGTACTCAGCCATGGTTAGACCGGTTAACGCAACACGTAAACGGTTACCTGGTGGCTCATTCATCTGACCGTATACCATCGCAACTTTAGAGTTGGTGAAATTTTCAACGTCAACAACGCCTGCTTCTTGCATCTCGTGATAGAAGTCGTTACCTTCACGAGTACGCTCACCCACACCAGCGAATACTGATAAACCTGAGTGTTTAAGAGCGATGTTGTTAATCAATTCCATCATGTTTACGGTTTTACCAACACCGGCACCACCGAACAGACCAACTTTACCACCTTTAGCGAACGGGCAAAGTAAGTCAATTACTTTAATACCTGTTTCTAATAGGTCAGTGCTGTTAGCTTGTTCATCATATGAAGGCGCTTGACGGTGAATTGACCAATGATCTTCTGCATTAACTGGACCTTGCTCATCAATTGGGCGACCCAATACGTCCATAATACGACCTAGTGTCGAATCACCTACTGGTACTGTAATTGGAGCACCAGTATTGGTTACTGGTAAACCACGCTTAAGACCTTCAGTAGATCCCATTGCAATAGTACGTACCACACCATCACCCAGCTGTTGCTGAACTTCTAATGTAGTATCAGTACCATCTACGACCAACGCATCATAAACTTGAGGCACGTCAGTGCGGGTAAATTCGACGTCAATAACTGCGCCAATAATCTGTACTATACGACCGCTACTCATGGCGTTCTCCTTGAACTTCTAAAAATATAGGTATGTCAATTAGGAAACAGCAGCAGCACCGCCGACAATCTCCGAAATCTCTCGGGTAATTGCCGCTTGACGCAGCTTGTTATAAACTAACTGTAAATCATTAATTAGGTCACCAGCATTATCTGTGGCTGCTTTCATGGCTACCATACGTGCTGACTGCTCTGAAGCAATGTTTTCCATGACTGCTTGATATACGATTGACTCAATATAACGGCCAAGCAAACCATCGATAAGGGTTTTAACATCAGGTTCGTAGATGTAATCCCAGCTTAATTCAGTTTGGATGCCTGAACTTGAATCAACAGCCTCATTTGGAAGTGGCACAAGCTGATTGATAATTGGCTTTTGAGTCATTGCGTTTACAAACTTATTATAAACCACAAAAATGCGATCTAGACGACCATTGGTATAATCATCAAGCATCGCTTGTACCGGAGCATTTAACTGCTCAAAGGTAGGATTATCACCATAATCAGTAACAGCTGATGTTACTTTGCCGCCAAAACTCTTGAAAAAGCTAACGCCTTTAGAGCCAATTACAGCAAACTCAGCTTCCACAGACTGGTCTTGAAATTCTTTAACATGATGCATCAATTGTTTAAACAAGTTGATATTCAATCCACCTGCTAAACCACGGTCAGAAGAGACTAAGATATAGCCGACACGATTTACCTGACGGTTAGTCATATAAGGGTGCTTATAGTCTGAAGAAGCATTTACTAAGTGTGATACCACACGACGCATATTTTCAGAATAAGGACGACCAACTTCCATACGCTCTTGAGCACGGCGCATTTTACTGGCGGCTACCATCTGCATCGCACGCGTAATTTTCTGCGTACTCTTAATGCTAGTAACCTTAGCACGAATTTCTTTTAAACTTGCCATAACATTTCCAATTCGGCGGGGTTTAAATGAGGATTAATCTATTACACACGGTTCAAATAGTGCGATTAGCTTCACTAATCGCACCTTTTTAACTTAGAACGTGTGGTTTTGTAGGAACGTTTCTACTGAAGCTTTCAAACGGCCTGCAATATCATCATTATAGTTTGCAGTGTCGTTGATTTCTTTCATAAGATCAGCTTGTTCGTCATACATGTAACGTAGGTAAGCTGCTTCCCAGGCGCCGATTTTTTCAACTGGGATATCAGATAAATAACCTTCGTTTGAAGCATAGATAACCGCGGCTTGCTCAGCAACTGACATTGGAGCGTACTGTTTCTGTTTCATCAGTTCAGTAACACGCTCACCATGATCTAACTGTTGCTTGGTCGCATCATCAAGGTCAGACGCAAACTGAGCAAACGCTGCTAATTCACGATACTGAGCCAATGCAGTACGGATACCGCCTGATAATTTCTTAATAATCTTGGTCTGAGCAGCACCACCAACACGAGATACTGAAATACCAGCGTTAACCGCAGGACGAATACCTGAGTTGAATAAGCTAGACTCTAAGAAAATCTGACCATCAGTAATAGAAATTACGTTGGTTGGTACGAATGCAGAAACGTCACCTGCTTGAGTTTCAATAATAGGCAATGCGGTTAAAGAACCGGTTTGGCCTTTTACTTCACCATTGGTGAACTCTTCAACATACGCTGCGTTTACGCGTGATGCACGCTCAAGTAGACGTGAGTGGAGATAGAATACGTCACCTGGATAAGCTTCACGACCTGGTGGACGACGTAATAGTAGAGAAATCTGACGATACGCTACTGCTTGCTTTGATAAATCATCATAAACGATTAAAGCGTCTTCACCGCGGTCACGGAAGTATTCACCCATTGTACAACCAGAGTATGGTGCAATGTATTGTAGGGCAGCTGGTTCAGAAGCTGAAGCTACTACCACAGTGGTATATGCTAATGCGCCACTTTCTTCAAGTTTACGTACCACGTTAGCAATGGTAGAACGTTTTTGGCCAATGGCTACGTACACACACTTAATGCCAGAGGTTTTCTGAGCAATAATAGCGTCGATAGCTAAAGCAGTTTTACCAGTCTGACGGTCACCAATGATAAGCTCACGCTGACCACGACCGATTGGAATCATGGTATCAACCGCTTTATAACCAGTCATTACTGGCTCATCTACTGATTGACGAGCGATAACACCTGGAGCAATTTTTTCTACTTTATCAGTAAGCTTAGCGTTAATAGGGCCTTTACCATCGATAGGGTTACCTAGTGCGTCAACAACACGACCTAGTAACTCAGGACCTACTGGTACTTCTAAAATACGGCCTGTGCAGTAAGCTTTTTGACCTTCTTGAAGACCTAGGTAATCACCCAAAACAACCGCACCTACGGAGTCTTGCTCAAGGTTCAATGCCATACCATAGACATCGCCTTCAAACTCAATCATCTCACCGTACATTGCATCTTCAAGACCATGAATCTGTACAATACCATCAGATACTTTGACAATAGTGCCTTCATTCTTAGCGGTTGCACCTGTATCAAGGTCTTGAATTCGCTGCTTAATCAGTTGACTGATTTCTGCTGGATTCAATTGTTGCATTGCCTTGTTTCCTTTAATTTGTGATTGCCTGCTTACTCGCCGGATATAAAGCTTAATAATTCTTCCAAAGATGAGACGAAGATAAAATATAAATTAAGCTTTTAATGATAATTTATTTTGATTACAGGTTAACTAATAAGCAACATCAACTATCATTATTATTAATAATGCGTTAAGCAGTTAGCTGTGTTTTTAACTGTTTTAATTTTCCACGCACCGAGTCATCAACAAGCTTGTCGCCAATTTTAATGGTGGCACCCGCTAATAAACTAGGATCTACATCTTCCTGAAGAATTACTGATGCATTCAGTGATTGTTCTAATCGACTTTGAATCATAGTACGCTGAACGTCATCTAATGGATAGGCAGACGTTATGTATACGTTGACTTGCTTCAGTGTTTTAGCACGATGTAAACGGAATTGCTCTAATACCTGAGGTAATAGGCTCAAACGCTCTTGCTCGGCAAGTTGATGCACAAAGTTTTTGATTGGGGTTGTTGCTGCTGATAATTGAGTAGACGCCTGCCCCTGAGTAGAGGTCGCGTGGTCATCGTAAATGCTGACTAATGTTTCAGCTTTCTGATCAGCAGTAACCGCGGGGTTATCTAGCATTTGCACAAAGGCAGAATCACCGACCACGTTACTTGCGATCAACAAGAAATCTTCCCACTCACCAATGACTGAGTTTTCATTCGCATAATCAAATGCTGCCTTGGCATAGGGTCTCGCTAGTGTAGATAATTCAGCCATTATGTCCTCTTAGCCACATATTTTATGAAAAACTTTATATAAAACAAACCAGGTATAAGAAGTTGATTGGTGATAAATAGCCTTCTATTGCTTATTAATAACCTCTTAATCACTGCCAAAACAGTATATTACGAAATTATATACAGCTGAAGCTGATTCACTTCAGCTAATTAACAATAGACAATAAGACTTACATTTACCACTTATAGCTTAGCTGCCAACTCTTCTAACATTTTGGCATGCTGTTGCACATCAACTTTCTCTCTTAGAATTTGTTCAGCACCTAATACTGCAAGCTCTGACACTTGAGTGCGTAAACTTTCACGTGCTTGATTAATTTCAAGATCGATTGACTCACGGGCTTGCTGACGAATACGTTCGCCTTCAACTTCTGCCTGTGCTTTTGCTTCTTCGATAAGCTGGTTAGCGCTTTTATTTGCCTGTTCAATCAGTGCAGCAGCTTTTACTTTAGCAGTAGCAAGCTCTTGCTCAACTGATTGTTCAGCATTTGCTAAGTCTAACTTTGCCTTTTCAGCTGCATTCAGACCCTCAGCGATTTTTCGCTGACGCTCTTCAATTGCACCCATTAACGCAGGCCAAATAAACTTCATGCAAAATAAAACAAATATTGCAAACGCTATGGACTGACCGATTAGGGTTAGATTGATATTCACACGATCACCTCTTTATTAATAAAAATCAGTATCATTGACCATTCGATATCTGATATAGCATTCCAAATAATTGCGAATGGTCAACAGGGGTCACTGATGTTTAAATTAAGCTAGAGGGTTAGCGAATAATAATAACATCGCAATACCAACACCAATCATTGGTACCGCATCTAGAAGACCGGCCACAATGAACATACGAGTCTGCAACTGTGAGCCAAGCTCAGGTTGACGTGCTACGCCTTCTAGAAATTTACCACCTAAGATAGCAAAACCAATGCCTGTGCCTAGAGCACCAAAACCGATTAGTAATGCAACTGCGATAACTGTGTAACCACCTAATACTGGATCCATTGATGTATCCTCATTTACCTAAGAAAAACTTTAATTAATGTTCGGTTTGTGACGCTAGCGATAGATATACTATTGTTAACATCATAAATACGAACGCCTGAAGTGTAATAATTAAGATGTGGAAAATTGCCCAAGGTACTGATAGTGCCCACTGAATCCAAAATGGCATTAAGGCAATCAATACGAAGATTAACTCACCCGCGTACATGTTACCGAATAAACGTAAGCCAAGTGAAATTGGTTTAGCGATTAAAGTAACAAATTCTAAGATGAAGTTAATTGGAATTAAAATAATTTTTGCAATTGGGTTTTTGGCGCTGAATGGATGAAGGGTTAGTTCACCAACGAAGCCGCCTAGGCCCTTCTCTTTAATGCTGTAATAAATAATTAAAGCAAAAACTGAAAATGACATACCTAAAGTAATGTTAGGATCAGTTGTTGGTACAATCTTAAAGAACACATGATGTGGATCATGACCCATAGCAGCACCAATCGTTTGTGCTAAGTGCGGGATATAATCGATGGGCATTAAGTCCATCAAGTTCATTAAGAAAATCCACACAAAGATTGTTAACGCTAATGGTGCGATTAATTTTGATGTGCCGTTATAAGAATCACGAACGTTGGTGTCCACAAAGTCTACAATCATTTCAACTGCTGATTGTAGCTTACCTGGAACCCCTGATGTTGCTTTTCTAGCAACCAACCAAAATAATGCACAAAATACAATACCTAGGCCAATTGACCAAAGCATTGAATCCAAATGGACGGCCATAAAGCCCATCTCACCCGCTTCTTGAGCTGTATGAGCAACCTTCCAACCTTCACCAGGTAAGTAGCCATAAGTCCAGTTGGTCAAATGGTGAGCAATATAATCAGTCGAGGATATTTCAGCTGCCATAATCTTAGCTTCTTATAAGTGTGTGTTAACCTTTAAATTAATTAGCAAAAAATGTATTTTTTAACTCTTTGCTAATTAATTATTGGCGCTCAAAAAATCAATACTTATATTAAAGTAGAGAGGTAAAAGTGTAAAGAAAATGTTTATTTTATTTAACACATATTTCGGCTTTGTAATTTTATCGCGTTATTTCGTCTCAAACTGCCAGCACATCATACACTATTTATCAATTACTTTAAGCACTTAAAAGCAGATAACTTATCGACTTTAAAATAGTGGCTTTGTAAATTGACGAGTAATGCCTGCCCTTCCTTTTATCTCACTTAGCATCAGATGCTCAGCAGCTATAGACTTTAATGGCTTCCAGACAAGGTAATGAAGTGGCCAATTTGCATAGCCATAAATCCAATTAAAACAGCGATGGCCGATAGCGACTTAACAGTCAGAAAAATAACGCTAAAACCGATAATAACAATTATCCATTTGATAATTTGACCAACATACATTTGGCCAACGATATTGTGTTTTGACTTAGCGCCGGTATATCTAAAGACGAACCAACTGAATACCGACTGTGCCAACCAGTTTACTACTGCCCCCAAAGCCACGCTTTTCGTGATAACGAAGGGCGTACTATCACCGTTGGTTGAGCCTTGACTGAAAAACAAAAAGTCAATGATGCTGGCGACGATGATAATTGCTAGCAGAACCCCTACTCTATAGAAGGCCTGTTTACGTAATCTTTGTCGCTGCAGCTCTTTGCGCTCTGATGCGCGTAACGGCCTATTTGAAGGAGTTGACATAGCTTTTCTATCACCCAAAACGCGAACTATTATAAAGATAGCTTATAGCTAAAGCAAGGAAAAAGGTGGCTTTTGTCAAATAGTTTTTCTGTGCAAGTCTGTAAGCAATAGTTGGTATTTATTTAAGCCATTATTTAAGGTTTTATCCTGTCTTATCACTCTACATTTATATCATGTTATTTCAAATTCTGAGTAATCATCAGACTCAGTAATTTTATACTCAATAGTCTTATATAAAATAGCTGAGTCCGAGTCTGAATCTGAATCTGAGTTTGGTTAACAATTGCTATGTGCGTATATTCCACACTTTAGTTTCCCCTCCCCTATCGCCCCTATTATTTCATTATGAGTCAAGTACCCTATATTTAACTGGGCTTAATTGGCACAGCGATTGATGTCTTTTGCTATGGCCAGCCAGCCTGAAACAAAATCAGTGGCACCGCTCATATCTTCTTGCTGAACCGTACTGTTGACCGATTTTAATTTATTCAACGCGGCTTTATTGCTGTCTGCTTGCAATACCATACACATGGTTTGTTTCGGACGTGTTTCATTTAGCCAATGAAATTGACTGGCTTTTGGCGGTAAATGATGGTCCGAAGTTAGGCTACCTGCCAGCTTCAAATTTAGTGCCGATTCTATATAACCAAAAGCGTCATGATAAGCCCAATAAGGCCGCCTGCTCTGGCCATTTACTTTAGCCTGAGCAACCGCATTGTCCATCTGTTTGGCAAAATCGCGTACATTGGCGGCATAAACTGCTTTATATTGAGGGTTGGCTCGACTATACAGAGACCCTAAAGCACGGGTGATGGCTTTTGCGTTATCAGGACTGAGCCAAATATGGGGATCTAATGTACCGTCAATTGGCTTACCCTGTACATCTCGTAAAGGTTGGCGCTGGAATGCTTTAAATTTAAATAGACTGATGCTATTGGGAGTTTTTGCCAACGAATGTCCTAAATTTGATTCAAGTTCTTGGCCAAACCAAACCACATAGCGGCTGTCTTTAATAGTTTTCATGTCACTAGGGCTTAGACTGCCGTGATGTCCAACTTCTCCAGCTTGTAATAATAGCTTTCCAGATGGCGCGCCTTTGGTCACTGCCTCACTCAATAAGAACAAGGGATAGTTACTAATTGCGATATCCGTTTTATTGCGAATGGTTTCAGGAATAGAGTCGATATTGGACATAGACTTTGTGCTTTGAGCCATAGGTTGAGTGTCGGTATTGGCCAATACCGGCGTCGCTATCATCAACGACGTACTCAGTCCTGCTACTGCTAAGCCTCTTAAGGAAAATAAAGAAAGATTGGGGTATTTAACTTTTAACATAGTATTCTCGATAGGTCATTATTATAAAAAGAACAGTCACTTAAAGAAGACAACTGTTTATAAAAGACAATTATTTAAAAAGTGGGCAAAGCATGGGGCGATTAAGCCATTAAAAGTAGTAATTATGCCTATATTTCAATATATTTGACCGCTCATAAATTAAGCCAAACTGGCAATTAATTTGAAAAACTATTATAAGAGTGATGAAAATAATTCAATGAGCGACTTTAGTGTTAGATATGTTATACTATAACAATAGAAACATTAAGACTTTTTTCAAAAAAAATAGCTAACCCTTTGAGGTACCCTATGACTGAACCCGTTACCCCACTCGCTATGCCATCAAGTGAACCTTGCGGACATCATGGCGACCATTCACATGATGTGCATGCGTTTAACAGTCATGATATTGCCGCTCGCTTACAAGCGGCCGAGCAGATGTGTGCGACCAAGGGAGCAAGATTCACTCCTTTAAGACGTACCGTTTATCAATTAATACTCGAATCCGAAAAACCTTTAGGGGCCTATGACTTAATTCAAAGCTTACAAGACAGCCGAGCCGAAGAAGAAGGCAGCAAAGCGAAGATGGTAGCGCCGCCAACCATTTATCGCACGTTGGAGTTCTTATTGGAATTTGGATTTATTCATCAATTGACCTCGATTAATGCTTTTGTGCCTTGTTGTCATCCTCGTGATGAGCACAACGCTGTCTTCTTACTGTGTAACGATTGTCAGCGTGTCCAAGAATTTAGTGGTATGCCGGTTCAAGACATTGTCAGCTATGTCAAAAATGAGGTGGGGTTTCAGGTCGTCCAAAGCGTGATGGAATTGAAGGGGCTGTGTCAAACTTGTTCTACCCACTCGCCCACTGATGCAGAGGAAGCGTAAGCAATGTCTGTATCCAATCCGCTTATTGAGTCAGATCCGCTAAATCGAACCCACCATGAACAAGGAAACCTCTCATTAACGGCATCGGTAACCAACGATATGTCGCCCTTAATGAGTCTGCAGGGTGTAGGATTCAAAGTGAGTGGCCGTGGTCTCAGTAAAACAGAGTCAATGGCTGGTAACAGTGGTGAATCCGGTTCAGAGCCTCATAAACGCAGATTCAGTGGCTGGCTCAGTGGTGCTCGGTCAACAAAAGCAGCCTCTGCTGCCTATTCACAGGATGCGGCACAAAAAATCCTACTCAGTGATATCAGCTTACAGATTCTGCCGCACGAAAAGATTAGCGTCATTGGGCCCAACGGGGCGGGAAAATCGACTTTAATGAAGCTTATCTTAGGGTTGATTCAACCTACGTCAGGGCAGATTAGCCGTCATCCAGAGCTTGAGCTAGGTTATGTGCCACAAAAGTTTAACGTACCCGCTATATTACCGCTCCGAGTAGAAGACCTTCTGGCTCAAACCAAAAAGCGCCTAAGCGATAAAGAACAAGCGTTCTTATATGACCGTCTCTCAGTAGTGCCCTTATTAAAAAAACAAGTAGTACACCTCTCAGGGGGTGAAACCCAACGTATCTTGCTAGCACGTTCTTTATTATCGAAGCCCAACTTGCTTATCTTGGATGAGCCTATGCAAGGCTTAGATCCCGAGAGTGAGCGTTGGCTTTATGAGTTCATCGATGACCTCCCCCCCTTTTTGCAATGTGCTATGGTGGTGGTTTCTCATGACTTACATTGGGTAATGCGCGGTAGCAGACGGGTTATTTGTTTAAATAAGCATATTTGCTGTGAAGGTCAACCTAGCGATTTGGGCGTATCTCAAGAATTTAAAAAGCTGTTTGGTCACCAATACGAGCAACCTTATATTCATAAGCCACATGAATGCCGGCATGATGGCCCCCATGCTCATTAATCTTTATTCAATAATTTTGATCTAATAAAAACTTTTTGTGGAACAGCAGATTTATGCTCATTGAATGGCTTGATATTATTGCCCCTGCTTGGGTTGCTGGTAGCTTATTGGCCTTGTTATCCGCACCACTAGGCTGCTTGGTGCTGTGGCGACGTATGTCTTTTTTTGCCGATGCCCTAGCGCATGGTACTTTATTTGGAGTTGCCTTAGCAGCACTGTGGCAACTACCGTTCGCCATTGGTATTGCTTTGGTCAGTGTTATGGTGGTGATTGGTTTGCTATGGCTCGAAGATGATCGCTTACCCAGTGATGCAATATTAGCGGTAGTGTCGGTCTCCATGCTGTGTTTAGGATTATTGACCTTGACCCATTTAACTCAAATGCAAGCAAATGTACTGGGTTATTTATTTGGTAACTTATTAGAGGTGAGTTGGAGCGATCTACCGGTATTATCGCTCTGTGTGGCAGTTGGTATCGCTTTTTTGACTTACATTTGGCGCCCGCAAGTTATTTTGGCGACCCATGCTGATTTGGCCCAAGTCTCAGGTATCAATGCCGCCAGGCAACGTTTGTTCTTTATGGGTGTCTTAGCAGGATTTTGTGCCCTCGCCTTGCAAGCGGTGGGTAGCTTATTGATTAGTGGATTGCTGATCTTGCCAGCATTAACAGCGAGACTTTGGGCACATTCTCCCAAACAAATGGTAGTGTATGCTCTTATTTTAGCGCAGCTTGCGGTTAGCGCTGGGGTCTGGGGCAGTGTGTTACTCGACATTCAGACGGGTTTGGCCATTGTGCTTGGTTTGGCACTGGTATTCTTCTCCTCTTTCGTCGTTTCACGCGCCACTTAAACCATTATTGTTTGCGTTACTACTTATAGTGTTATTCATAATGCTGTTATTTACGTTGAAGCTATTAATCACAATGGCACATGCACAATGTTTG
>Ga0098065_1000629_pt1 | contig 15639 bp, 18 predicted proteins | sample 25_taG_FD_75062 | JGI IMG/M metagenome (GOLD analysis project Ga0098065, IMG submission 75062) | Marine viral communities from Cariaco Basin, Caribbean Sea - 25_WHOI_OMZ | ecosystem: Environmental > Aquatic > Marine > Oceanic | place: Caribbean Sea: Cariaco Basin | collected 2014-11-08 | reverse complement strand
GCGCCAGGTCGCAGCGTTGGCAACACTGGTCGCACCGATGGCCGCAGCCAGGGTGAGCGTGGTTGCACCGGTGATTTTCCGTAACATTGTGCTCTTGTTCATGCCTTTCTTCTCCATCGTCCTCAAGAGGCACGGCTGGGGTCTGACCGGCTTTATTATTCTGTAGGTAGGCCGAGGGATCGGGCGCGAGAAACCCGAACCCAGCCGTGGCATTTTTTGATTAACGCCTTTTTAGACTGGCAAAACATTGATAATAAGGCAAGAAAACCGTTGGCAAAGGTTTCCAACTGGCCCGGGTAATAATCTCGAAAACGCCCCGGAGTTCTGGTTTCTCAAAGGACTGTGAGGTGGTAGAGCCGCATAATGGGTCGCCAGGAAGGTTTTTCCCTGGGGTTGTTAACGCAACGCTGTATCGTCGCTCGGTCTGTGACGGCTTTCAGGGAAGGTGTCGAGGGGGAGGGGCTATAAGGCAAGGAAAATGGCGGTGGGCCAGGGATTCGAACCCCGGGACGGCTATTAACCGTCGGCGGTTTTCAAGACCGCTGCATTCAGCCACTCTGCCAGCCCACCGTTGATCCAAATTGTTGCTGCCATTGCGACAGCGACGTGCATGATACCGGAATGTTCTGGGCTGTCAACGCCTTCCCTGCGCTAAGCTGAACCCGGGCCTGGTGGCCAGGTCGGTTGCCTGCGTGATTGGACAGCGGCCATCAGCCCCTGCGCCGTACCAGACGGCCCTCTTGATCCCAGCTCATTGAGTTCATCTGTTCCTCGAACACCATGCGCTCAGCCTGGCATTCCGCGACATCCGCCCAGGTAAAACGTATGACGTCACCGGGGCGGCACTGGGCCAGCCGGCTGCAGTCCAGTCGTGGCACAGTACCCGGTACCGGGTAGCCGCCAATGGTCTGGCGATCGTTGAGCATAACCATCGGTTTGCCATCTCCGGGAATCTGCACGGTGCCGCAGTTGACCGCCCTGGAAGTCACGCCACCTGGAGAGCACAGTGCCGGTCCTTCAAGCCGGTAACCCATTCTGTCCGATAACCCGGACACCCGGTAGTCGCTCAGTACAAGGCGGGCCAGATCGGTCGGTTTGAACTGCGACCGGTCCGGGCCGGGAATGAGCTTCAGGGGTTTGTCCGGTTGCGCTGGCTGTGACCGCCATTGTTCAGGTACCTGCCGGCGCCTGATGGTGTCGCTTGCTGCTTCATGGCGAATCGGCTGGGCAGGCAACAGGTCACCACAGCGCAGGGCACGAAGTTCCCGGAGCCCCTCCCGTGCGACCGTTGACCGGCTGCCGAGAAAGGAGCGGGTGCGCCAGCCGCCCGCGACCGCCAGGTAGGTCAGCAGCCCATGCCCTGGCGCTCCGAGCTGCAACCGGTCGCCTGGCAGCATGCTGAACACACCCCATTCGGGTACCGGCTTGCCATTGACATGGACGGCACCGCTTGCCCCGGTTACGGCGAGCAGAAGGTCACCCTCGGCCTCTGCCGCGAAGCCCCCGAGGGTAATTTCCACACAGGCCGCGTCCGGGGGATTGCCGAGCAGGTGGTTGGCCCATCGCCATGCACGAAGATCGGCCGCTCCCCCCGGGGAAAGGCCCTGATGCTGGAAACCGGTGCGACCGCCGTCCTGTACGGTGCTGCGGGGGCCGGGGTTTTCAATCCGAAGGCCGGTCACCGGAGGTCATCCGTGTCTTCAAAGGGTGTGTCGTCACCGCCAAGTTCCAGGAAACGATTCCTCTCAACGGCGATAAACCTCACCCGGTCACCCACGGTTAGTAAGGCAAGGTTGTCCTCGTCGAAGAGGGGCGTCGGGCATCGACCGATCAACTGCCAGCCACCAGGTGATACCGAAGGATAGACAGCGGTCTGACGATTCGCGATGCCTACGCTGCCGGCTGGTACGAGGGTACGCGGCCGCTCAAGGCGCGGGGTTGCGACAGCAGGGTCTACCAGGCCCATAAAGCCGAAACCCGGGCTAAAACCCAGGGCGTAGACCTGGTATGTGGTTGCGCTATGGATGTCGGCGACCTGGTCGGGGCTAAGCCCACGGGCGTGGGCAAGGGACTCCAGGTCCGGCCCCACCGACGGGTGATACCAGACGGGTAACTCAACCAGGCGCCCGGGGCGTTGAGCTGGTTGTCGGGAAAGCTTCTCAGGAATAGTCTTTAATAGACTGATAATTAGCCGGAAATCAGCTGAGGTCAGATCATAGTAAACGGTGATAGAACCGTAGGAAGGAACCAAGTCTGTCAGTAGTTGGCCAAGCTGTTGGCGAATGGCCACAGCCCAGGCTGAAATAACCGGTGCCAGTTGCGGTTCGATCTGCTGGCTGAATTCAAGCAGCACGGCATCTTCAGCCACAGGAATGATGCGAGGAAGGGGGGCTGTCACCGTCATTATCAGGCGCTGGCCTGTTGTTCTCTGATGGTCTTACGGATCAGGCGGGTGGCTTCAAGGGCATGGGCGTTGTCGCCATGAACGCACAGGGTGTCGGCCGCCAGGGACAGCCACTGTCCGGACCGGCTACGCAGGCCCTGGTGGCTAACCAGCGAGAGCGCCTGTTGCACAATCACCTCGGGATCCGCATGCACAGCACCGGCCTCCCGCCTGGGTACCAGGTGGCCCTGGTCATCATAGGCCCGGTCAGCAAAGGCTTCGAAAATCAGCGGAAGGCCGATTTGCCCGGCCAGCTCCCGATGCTGGTCGGCCTGCAGGGTGACCGGAAGCATCAGCGGCAGTCCGTCACGGAAGCTGGCAACAGCCTCCATGACCGCCCTCAGGACGGTCCTGTCCTTCATCATGTCATTGTTGAGGGCGCCATGGGGTTTCACGTACGTCACACGGGTACCGTGCGCCCGGCATATGCCGTCAAGGGCGCCCGCCTGGTACCAGATCAGCCCCCGTATTTCCTCCGGGGTGTGGGATATTGAGCGCCGTCCAAAACCCACCAGGTCCTGGTAGGAGGGATGTGCTCCGATCTCGACACTGTGTTGCAGCGCCAGGGCTACCGTTGTCGCCATAATGGACGGATCGGAAGCATGAAAACCGCAAGCAACATTGGCCATGTCAATATAGGGCATGACCGCCTCATCCTGGCCCATGGTCCAGGCGCCGAAACTTTCCCCGAGATCGCAGTTGAGCTTCATGGCTATTGACCCTCTGATCGAACGACTACCGGGTCAGTTTACCACCCAAGCTGTTCTTTCACCGATTCTGCCCGCTGCTCGCGATGGCGTAACGTTTCCGGGTCATTGGATGGAGCGGCCCAGCCTTCAAGATTTTGCTCGATCAGTGCAACCAACGCCTCGATGTGCTCCTCACTGGCGTTGAGCGCAGGAATGTAGGCAAACCCCTTGCCGCCTGACTCAGTGAAATATTCCCGGTTTTCCTCGTTAATCTCCTCGATGGTCTCAAGGCAGTCGGATGAAAAGCCGGGACAGAACACATCCACTGACTCAACGCCCTTGCCCGGGAGGGACTTCATGGTTTCGTCTGTGTAGGGCTGCAACCATTCCTCGCGGCCAAACCTGGACTGGAACGTGGTCATGAACTCGTCTGCACTGAGCCCCAGACGCTCCGCCAGCAGCCTTGAGGTCTTGTGACATTCGCAGTGATAGGGGTCCCCTCTCAACAGGTACTTCTTCGGGACCCCGTGATAGGAAAGTACCAGCTTCTGGTTACGGCCATTGGCTGCCCAGTGGCGCTCAATCCGGGTGGCCATGGCTTCGATGTAGGGGGGGAAGTCGTGGTAATGGCTGATAAAACGGAAGTCCGGCAGCCAGCGGCGACGAGTGAAGTCCTTCGCGATAGCATCGAAGGTGGACCCCGAGGTCGACGCGGAATACTGCGGGTACAGGGGAAGCACCAGAAGCTGGCGCACGCCCTGTTGCTGCATCTGGTCAAGCACACTGGCGATTGACGGGTTGCCGTAACGCATGGCAAACCCGACCACCAGGTTGTCGCCGTACTTCTTCTGCAATGCGGCGCGGATGCCCTCACACTGATCGGCGGTATGAATCAGCAGGGGCGACCCTCCCGGTTGCCACACCGAGCGGTAGGCCTCGGCGGAGCGGGAGGGTCGAATCCGCAGGATAACGCCGTGCAGAATCAGCCACCACAGCGGGCGGGGCACCTCGACGACTCTTGGATCCCACAGGAATTCGGCGAGATACCTGCGCAACGCACTGGTGGTGGGGGCATCGGGGGTGCCCAGATTGGTGACCAGGATACCCAGGCGTGATGGCTGGCCGTGGCGAAAAGTTTCCTCACCCTTGTAGGTCATGGGGGCGGTGATCCTCAGAGTTGTTGGTTCGGGGCAATTCAGCGAAGCCGATCATACGAACCCGGCTTGCTCCGGGATCAGTCCTGGTGGCTGGATGCCTGCTGCTGAAGACGCGGTACCAGCCCACGGATATCGTAGCCGGCCTGTCCGGCGCGCTGGATGATGGGCTCCAGGGGCATGTGGCGGGCTGAGCTCAGGGCCCACAGCACGGTGCATCGGGTGCCAGAGCGACAAAATGCCAGCATGGGCTTTTCAGCTTCTTTGAACATGGGGGCAAAGGCATCTACGTCAGAATCCTGGATATTACCGGACTCCACGGGCAGGAAAACCCACTTCAGACCGTTCTCCTCGGCCGCACGCTGAATATCAGCCATGGCCGGTTGACCGGGCTCTTCCCGATCGGGGCGATTGGCGACCAGGGTGCGGAACCCGAGGCGGGCAAGCTCCGCTACATCTTCCGGGGTTATCTGGGGGGCAACAGAAATGCTGTCGTCGATCTTGCGAATATCCATGTCTGGGATCTCTTTGATGGCATGGTCACCGGCCTGGCCTGCCTGTGGAGCGCTGGACAGGCCGGAAACGCGTCAGTAACAAACCTGAATGGATTCTACAGAAAAGCGCCCGCCAGGACAGCCTGGAACCAAGCCTGTCAGGCTGATTCACGGCGCCGTTCTATCAACTGGAACAGGGCCATGCCTGCGACCATTGCGGCCACAAACGTTACCGCTTTTGGCTCGCCGGCACCCAGGGCTACCAGGCCCGGGCCAGGACAGAAGCCAGCCAGGCCCCAGCCTACACCGAACATGACACTGCCGATGACAAGCCGCCTGGATATCTGGTCACCGGAGGGCAGGCGCATGTCGAAGCCCAGAAAGGAAACATGTCGCTGCCTGGCAATGGCAAAGGCAATTACGCCGACAATGATAGCGCCCGCCATGACAAGGGCCAGGGACGGGTCCCAGTTGCCTGCCAGGTCAAGGAATCCGAGAACCTTTTCCGGATTGGCCATACCCGAGAGCAGGAGACCGAGGCCAAACACCAGGCCAGCCACAAAAGACGAAAGTGTGTACTTCATACTGGAATCTCCTGTGGAAATGTCAGGCGCCGAAGGCGTGGCGCACAAGGTAAACGGTGACAAAGCCGGCCAGCATAAAACTCAGGGTGGCAACGAGGGATCTCAGGGAGAAGCGCGACAGTCCGCATACCCCGTGACCGCTGGTGCAGCCCGAGCCATAGCTGGTACCGATACCAACCAGCAGGCCGGCCACGATAACCACCGGGTAGCTGGCTTCTACACGGATATCGGGCAGGGCAGCCAGGGCCATCCAGCCCAGCGGCGCAAGGACCATTCCGGCCAGGAAGGCTACGCGCCAGGCAATATGGCCTTTCTCAGGGGCAAGCAGGCCGCCAAGTATGCCGCTGATGCCTGCAATCCGGCCGTTAAGCAGAACGAACAGGGCGGCTGCGAGGCCGATAACCAGTCCGCCGGCAAGGGCGGACCAGGGGGTGAAACTCTCCCAGGCGATAGTGGGCATGGATACCTCCGGTTGAACGCTGGACCTCCGCCGTCAGGCGGAGTGGTGAACGGCCGATATAATAAATGAAACTAAGCTTATATCAAAATGAGGTTGTTCTCAGGAGATATACGGATCCGGCAAAAAAAGGCCCGGCACTGATGGCCGGGCAGAGGCGTGCGAGTAGTATCCATGAAAGACTTCCAGACAAACTGACATCAGCAGGGATGCCAGTCAGTTTCAGTATTGACCATATTTTGAACACTTCAAGGATACAATGTGTGATCTCTAAAACTGTTTTTGAATATGAATAGCACTCTTATAGTTAAACTGCATGGCTGTATGGTCAGGGACCATCATGAATTGTGCCGATTCTTGTAATAGACTAGGGACAGTAACCTTCGCTCATTGCTCTCCCGCAAGCTGGAAAAGAAGCCTTGTCTATGCCCAACAAAAAGCCTGACCGCAACGCTGATACGCCGCCGTCCAAGTTGGAGGACGATCCCCAGCTTGCAGGGAAGATCCGCGATTCTGCCCGCCAGATCTGGCTGGCAGGTCTTGGTGCCTACACCAAGGCGGAAGAAGACGCCGGCCGGTTTTTCGAACGCCTGGTGCACGAAGGAGAAGAGCTTGAGGGCAAGACCCGGGGCCTGGTAGAGCGCCAGGTCAAGGCGGTTGAGCACCGGGTGGAAGATGTTCGTGACCGTGCCACTGGCACCTGGGATCGCCTTGAAACCCTGTTTGATGACCGCGTCGCTGGCGCCCTGCGGCGACTTGGCATTCCACGCCGCGAAGATCTCAGGCGGCTGGAGGATCGGGTAGAGGCATTGGAGCAGGAACTCGCCGAACTCCGTTCAGCCGGCACCAGTGTGACTGGCGCTCGTGTGCCCGGGTCTGACGAGGAAGAATAGGGAGTCAGTCGGGTTGGTAGTCCTGCGCCAGAAGATACAGCTCCCTTGAAGCAGATGCCCCAAGGTGGGGTATCAGCAAGTGGAAGACCTGGTAGACGCCCCGGCGAGGGTCAAGGTTGTTCCGATTTCCCGCATCTCTCAAAGAATCAAAACTCTCCCAGTAACATACAGTTAAAGTTAGTTGTTCGCATAGTGCTTTAATTATCGTTGGCTCAGTTGCCATCAGCCCCTGGTTTGCCAGGCTGTCGCACAGGATCTGAAATCCTTTCTGTTTACTATCCAGAATCCGGCGAAACCCTGGCCGAAGTTCCGGGTAACGGGAGAGGATATTCACCAGGTCGTGGTAGAGAAACCGGTAACGCTCGATGGTTTCGAACAGCAGGTGCAGAAAGAACCCGAGCTGGTCGAGGCTCACTTCCACATCCTTCGGAATGGCCAGCAGGTCGTTGATCTCATGACTGTATTGACCGAACAGTTCACCGACGATGTCGGATTTGCTGCGGAAATGGTAATACAGGTTTCCAGGGCTGATATTCAGCTCGTCGGAGATAAGCAGTGTGGTGACATTCGGTTCACCAAGCTCGTTGAACAGCGCCAGGCTGGTGGTGAGTATCCTGTCCCGGGTTTTTACCTTCGCCACCGCCGTCTCCCTGGCTGAGGTTTGCTCAGAGATCGAACTCAGCCCAGACCGGGCAGTGGTCCGATGGTTTTTCCATGGCTCGGATGTCATAACTGACACCGGCGGCCCTGGCTTTGGGCAGGAGGCTGTCGCTGGCCATGATCAGGTCAATGCGCAGGCCCCGCTTCGGATCCCGTTCGAATCCCCGGCTTCGGTAATCAAACCAGCTGAAGGTGTCGGCTTCTTCCGGGTGGAGATGCCGGAACACATCGGTGAGGCCACGACGCTCCACCTCAGCCAGCCAGCCCCGCTCTTCAGGCAGGAAACTGCATTTTCCGGTACGAAGCCAGCGTTTGGCATTGTCCGTTCCGATACCGATATCCCGATCTGTCGGGGAGATGTTCATGTCACCCATCACCACCAGGTGACCGCCTTCGGCCTGTAGGTCATCTATGAGTCGCATCAGATCCTGGTAAAACTTCTCCTTGGCGGGGAATTTTACCGGGTGGTCACGACTCTCGCCCTGTGGGAAATAGCCGTTGATAACGGTCAGGGGCGTACCATTCACCGTGAAATGGCCGCGGATAAGCCGCCTTTGCGCCTCTTCACCGTCCCAGGGAAAGCCGCGGTAAACATCCTCAGGTGCCTGACGTGAAAGCAGCGCTACCCCATAATGGGTCTTCTGTCCGTGGAAGTGAACGTGGTAACCCATGGCTTCTACTTCGGCAACAGGGAACTGGTCGTCATTCACCTTGGTTTCCTGAAGACCGATAATGTCCGGGTTCAGCTGGTCCACCACGGCCTGCAACTGGTGAAGTCTGGTTCGTATGCTGTTGACGTTAAAGGAAACAAGTTTCATCAGGTCTGGCCCGCCGTTCACTATGAATGCCCCGGCAAGTCTATCACAGCCCCCGGCAGGGCCAAGTCACCAGCGTCTGCGGGGAAAGAACGTCAACGGGACTGGCTGGAGGGCAGCAATGAGCAGCCGGGCGCCTCGATCACCTGGTAGCGAATAGAGACGACATGGTTCTCGTCCTGGTTACGGCGGATATTGCCCAGCCCGGCATAGTGGGTGAGAAAGCCATCGTCTCGATAACCAAGCCGGATGGGGTCCACCAGGACTCGTAAGAACATGCCTGCCGGCCGGATACGAAAGCTGTGGTCGGCGCCTGCAAGTTTGTCTGGTGCCGGTTCAGCGACAAAGTCGTAGCTCTCGCCACGTGTCGGTGCCAGTACGGAAAAGCCCACCGCATTGCCGTCAGTCAGGGCTTGCCAGTTCGCACGGACAAAATGATCGAACCCCGCGTCAACCACCAATTGGTCTTCAAATGGGACACGCCAGCGTTTCGAAGGTTGATCAGACATTGTCCATTCTACTTTGAGCGTTTCATCCCCATCATGGCGAACCAGCAGGTGCTCGCTGAAGTCTGGTTGCTTGAAGTCGACCTCCGGCCGTAACGGGGAGTCCTTATAGGTAAGTGCCTTGGCAGCAAACGGACTAGGACTGTCCTGGCGAAGGTAATCGACGTTCTGTTGTTCGGGACGCCAATGGCCCTCCACACAGGAACCGGTGACCCTGTGCTCCTCCTGATAGAGTTGGACACCGTCGGTATTGGATGCGATTCCGCTGAAAACGAAGGTTTCCGAGGCAGCTGCGGACAGGGCAAGCAATGGGTAACCGAACAGTGCCAGCCAGGATTTCATGCCAGTGTCTCCGAAAAGTAACGCCGTTGAATGCGCATTAACGCCGGGAACATCACCAGCCACCCGGCGGAAAGGGCCGCAAGCGAAACCAGGGCGTAGGGCAGGGTAATGGCGCCCAGTGCCGCTGCGGAGAAGTAGGCAAAAGGCCCCGCCAGTGGGGCAAACACGAACGGGTACCAGCGTCGGCTGTGCATCCAGGCGAGGGAGTGGGACAATGTGGTGAGGAACAGGGCCCATATTATGACCAACCAGGGCGGCGTCCAGCCGCTCATGGAAGCATCCTGAAGGACGCCGGTGCGGAACCACAGCCCATCGAGCAGGCTGCCCAGCACCACACCGACCAGGATGAACCGAGCTTCCGCCAGGGGGCGGTCACTCAGGGCCAGCAGGTGGATGGCCACCAGGACCAGGCCGATAGCGACTGCCGTCCAGTTCCCCATCAGTACACAAATTAGCCAGCCCGCCTGGAACAGGATGAAGTTGGCGGCCTTGCGCAGGGTGTCGCGATTCATGGGATCAGCTACCGGCGACGTTTGCGATCAGGTGAGCCCGTTTGTTTTCCGGCTTTGCCATCAGGATCTGGTTAACGCCAATAGCCCGTTCACTGAAGCCAGCCTCGCAATAGGCAAAGTAGAACTTCCAGAGGCGCCGGAACGACTGGTCATAGCCAAGTGCTTCCAGTTCAGCGGTACGCTCGTCGAAGCGGTTGTACCAGTCTCGGAGGGTGCGGGCATAGTGGAACCCGAAGTCCTCGGCGTGGGTCATTACCAGGTCGGATTTTCGACCCATGGACTCGAGTATGGCTCCAAAAGACGGAATGAAGCTGCCGGGGAAAATATAGCGCTGGATAAAATCAACGTTCTTCAGGGCCCGCCGGTAGCGCTGTTCCGGCATGGTAATGGCCTGCACCAGCGCCAGCCCGTCAGGTTTCAGCAAGCGGCTGATCTGGTTGAGATAGCTGTCCAGGAACTGCGGCCCCACCGCCTCGATCATTTCAATGGAGACCAGCTTGTCGAACTGGCCTTCCAGGTCCCGGTAGTCATCAAACAACAGTGTCACCCGGTTTTGCAGCCCTTCCGCCTCAACCTTTTCGCGGGCCATGGCAAGTTGCTCAGCGGAGATGGTTGTGGTGGTGACGTGGCAGCCGAAGTGTTTGGCTGCATAGATGGCAAATCCGCCCCAGCCAGTACCGATTTCAATGACCCGGTCGCCGGGTTTCAGCTCCAGCTTTCGGCAGATAAGGTCCAGCTTGTAGATGGCGGCCTCGTCCAGCGTACTGTCCTCACCAGGGTACACCGCCGATGAGTACATCATGGTCGGGTCCAGGAATAACTCGAACAGCTCGTTGCCGAGGTCATAATGGGCCGAAATGTTCTTTCGCGAGCCCGTGGGTGTATTGCGGTTAAGCCAGTGGAGACCCTTGAGCGCAGGCTTGGTGACCCAGGCAAAACGATCTTCGAAAGCGTTCATCCGGTCCACGTTGCGGGTGAAGAACCGGAGCAGGGCTGTCAGGTCCGGGGAACTCCAGTCGCCGGCTACGAAGGCCTCCGCAGCGCCGATACCGCCACCGGTCAGCAAGTCCCGCCAGGCCGAGCCATCGTGAATGTCCAGCCTTGCAACCGGCCAGCGCTGGTCACCATCGCCGAAAACCTGTTCCGGGCCGCCCGGCTCCCGAACTACCAGCTGCCCGGCCCCCAGCTGCCCAAGCTGGCCGCATACCAGGTGACGGGCAACACGGGTCATCAGCGGCAGACTCTGGTGTGCAGCCTGGTTTTCTATGTTCTCCATGAAGTAATCCTCGTAACAGTGTCGCAGGCGGAGCCATTTGAATCGGGGGAGCCCTGGTCGGGGTCGATTTTCCGGTTGTCCCGGCCCCGGTCATCCCTCCCCAGCCCCCGGCTGGGGTGATCGGCGGGAAGTTTGTCCGGGTGGGTATGGAAAGGTACCCCCTTGAGTTTCAGGCGAAGGGCATGCCAGTAAATGCCGGCCACTACCTTGAAAGACTCAACCGGAAAGCGCATCAGGCTCCTGTATACCGTTTTACGGGTAAGGGGGGTGCGCCGGACCACCAGGGTGGCATCAAAAACCCGGCTTTTTGCACGCTCCTTTCCTGATTCGGCCCCGCTCACGTTCATGTGAATCCTCAGTTCCGGGCCCCGGAAACTGAAAGTCCACTGATAGCTCTGCTCCATGGGATTGAAAGGTGATACGTGGAATCGCTTGTCGAAGCCGGCCTTAACCGACCGCCATCCGCTATTGCTGACGGGGACATCGCCCACTTCGAGGCAGTACACGTGCCGTTCATGCCAGGGGGTATTGGTGATCTGGGCGAGGATCACCCGGGGTACTGCCCCGTTAGCCGGGTCGTCACCGTGGCGATAACAGAAATAGAAACTCACCGGGTTGAACACATAGCCGAAATGCCGCGGATGGGTAATCAGTTCCAACGGCCCGTCCGGCCGCCACCCGGTGGCAGTCTCCACACGGTCGCGAACAGCCTGTTGGAGGTCTGGTATGTAGGGGTCGAGATAATCCCGGCGGCGTAATGACAGAACGTTGAAGCTTTCCACCGATACCAGGGGACCCAACTGATCGAACGCCGACCAGTCGGCCAGGTTCAGGGCCAGCATGCCGGTGCGGTACTGGAACTCATGGCGAACCGGAGACCGGCGCCGATGCCTTACGGTACCGGTGAGCCAGCTGCTGGAAAGGGCAGGAGCCATCGTGGTCACAGCCGTACCCCGAAGGCTTCTGCTACCCGCAGCGCACTGCGTACGCCATCCTCGTGGAAGCCGTTGAACCAGTAGGCCCCGCAATAGTGGGTTCGGTTCTGGTTGCCAATTTCGGCGTAGCGTTGCTGGGCGGCTACGCCCTCAAGGGAGAACACCGGGTGGGCATAGGTGTAGCGCTCAATCACCCGATTCGGGTCAATGTCATGGCTACGGTTAAGGGTGACACAAAAGGTTTCCGGGGCGTCGTGGAAATTCTGCAGGATGTTCATGTTGTAGGTCACAGAAACCGGCTGATCCGGTTTCTGCGGAATATAATAGTTCCAGGCTGCCCAGGCGCGTCGGTTTGACGGCAGCAGCCGGCTGTCAGTGTGAAGGACCACATCGTTATCCTGGTAGGGGATCGCTGACAGGATCGAGAGCTCCTGCTCCGTGGGGTCCCGGAGCATGGCGAGGGTCTGGTCGCTGTGACAGCCAAAAACAACCTGGTCAAAACGGTGATCTTTACCCTGGACCCGAACCGTCACACCTTCTGCATCCCGGATAACCGATTCCACTGGGCTGTTCAGCCAGGTGCGATCGCCCAGGCGCTCCATCATGCGGTTAACGTAGGTCACTGAGCCACCTGAAATGACCCGCCATTGGGGACGATCATCCACCGAAAGCATGCCGTGGTTATTGAAAAACTGCAGGAAGAACCTGACGGGGAACTGCTCCAGCACGACTTCGGGAGCTGACCAGATAGCCGAGCCCATGGGTACGATGTAGTAGTTCCGGAAGTAACGGGAAAAACCATGTCGGTCCAGGTAATCGCCAAGGGTCTGGGTGTCGTCCAGGGTGCCTGCCTCCAGGTCAGCCCGGGTCTGCCGATTGAACCGGAGGATTTCCCTGATCATCTTCAGAAAGGGGAGGTTGGCCAGGTTCCTGCGCTGGGCAAACAGGGTATTCAGGCTGGTGCCGTTGTACTGCAGACCGTTCGCTGGCGAGTCAACGCTGAAGCTCATGTCGCTGTCTTCGGAAGCGACCCCAAGCTTGTCCATCAACCGGATGAAATTCGGGTACGTCCAGTCATTAAATACTATGAAGCCTGTGTTCACCGGCCACTCCCGGCCACCGGCGCTCACCATTCGGGTGTTGGTGTGGCCGCCGGCATAGTTACCTGCTTCAAACAGCGATACATCGTGTTTTTCGGAAAGCAGCCAGGCTGCCGTGAGCCCGGAGACTCCGGCGCCGATAACCGCGATACGCTGGGGGGTATTGCTCATGGTGATGGGTTTTCCTGGGTGGTGTTTCGGGCCATTTTCGCGGCCATTCGGTCGATCAGCCCCTGGGGCAGGTTACCCAACAGGCGCAGGGTCCAGGTAAAGCGTTTCGGGAATTCAATGGAATGCCGGCCCTTGCGCAGCCCGTCCACGATTCTCTCGGCGGCATCATCTGCTTCGATCAGGAAGGGCATGGGGAAGTCGTTACGGTCGGTGAGCGGCGTCCTGACGAACCCGGGAGACACCAGGAAGACCTCTATACCTTCCCGTGCCAGGTCAGCACGTAATGACTGGGCGAAGTAGGCCAGTGCAGCCTTTGACGCCCCATAACCCTCCGCGCGAGTAAACGGAAACCACCAGGCCGACGAGCCGACAATGACCAGTGCTGCAGGGCGACCAGAGGCACGCGTCCGGCGGAGGTGGGGCAAAATCCGTTCAACGGAACGCACGGTGCCCATAACGTTGGTTTCTATATTGCGCCCGACCAATCCGGCGTCGAACTGATTCACATCAAGATACTCACAGGTGCCGGCGTTCAGAATGGCCAGGTCGACAGGACCTGCTGCTGCCAGTACTGGTTCGATCTGCTCCAGGTCTGATGTCTGTGTGGTATCTGCCCGGGCACTTTTGAGACGCTCCGGAGCCAGTGCCACCAGTTCATCGAGGGCAGGTTGCCGCCGCCCTGTCAGCACCAGTGAGTGACCGTCTTTAATGAGTCGCCTGGCGAGTGCCTCACCAATACCGGAGGTAGCACCTGTGAGCCAGATGCTGGATGGCGTCTGGAGAAATTGGCTCATGACGCATAGTTCCGGATCCAGCGTATGGCGCCGCCCAGCAACGGCAGGTTGCCGTAGAGCAGTTCCGCGCCGTCAAAATAGTCCCGGTGATAGTTCACACGGCCGGCCTCGATGGTGAGGTGGGTCATTCCGTGGACAGTGATTTCGCGGCCACGTCGCAATTTCGGGTGTTCCAGGTGCATCACCCAGGCAAGGCAGGCGTGGTCGCGGCTTATGATGACCTCGGCAAAGCTGAACCGGCACGACCGGACGTTGGTGTAGACTTTTTCGAAATAGGCCTGCAGTTCCTCACGGCCAGTGACGGTTCCGAAAGGATCAGTGAACCGAATGTCGGTACTGTAGACCTCTGCCAGCCCGGTAACGTTGCCGGACGACAGGGTGTTGAACAATCTCTGAAACCGTTCGACCGTTGCCGAGGCCGTTTCGTTCTGGTGGATATCTGTGGCAGTTGCCGTTGTGCCTTGAATAGTCATGGGGTCCTCCGCTGCAGGTCAAGACGGCGGGTTTCATCGCGGATGGTCTGGGGAACCGGCTTAAGGTCGTGGATAATGCCGACCTTTGACAGCAGCCAGAGTCCGTAATAGGTCAGGTCAATTTCATACCAGCGAAAGCCCTGGCGCGCGGACTGGGGCCAACGGTGATGATTGTTGTGCCATCCCTCACCAAAGGTGATCAGTGCAAGCCAGAAATTATTACGGCTGTCGTCGGGGGTATCAAAGCGCCGGGAACCCCACACGTGTGACAGCGAGTTGATGGAGACCGTGGCGTGGAACAGAGCGACGGTAGAGATAAAGAACCCCCACACCAGTAGCTGCAGGCCGTTGGTGCCCAGGCCGGGAGCCCAGGCCGCCAGTGCCTCGCCAAGGGCGAAGATCGCCACCGCAAAGGCAGCGGGCACCAGGGCGTCGAAGCGGTTGATAAAGCGCAGCTCCGGGAATCTCATCCAGTCCTTGACCCGTCGTTCTTCGGTTCGGAAAGCGGCGTCACAGGTAAACCAGCCCACGTGGGACCACCAGAACCCGCCCTGATGGGGAGAGTGAAGGTCTTCCTTACCATCCGAATGCTGGTGATGGTGCCTGTGGTGAGCCGCCCACCACAGGGGGCCGCGCTGGGCTGCGCTGGCGCCGAGGATGGCAAACACCAGTTGCCAGCCGCGACTGGTCTTGAACGTCTTGTGTGAGAAATACCGGTGATAGAATCCGGTAATGGCGAACATTCGAATGGCGAAGAACCCCGCAGCAAACACAACTGCGAAGGTACTGACCCCGGTGTAGAACGCCAGCAGACAAGCCAGGTGAAGGACCATGAAGGGTATTACCCGGACCACACTGAAATGCCGGGAGGTTAGGTCAAGATGATCCGATCCGGCCTCGGAATCGAACCATCTCAGAATGTCCGTGAACCAGGACTGGACTCTGGTCATACAGCTGAAACCTTTTTGACTGTTTTAACGGGCTTGGGCTACAGACGCTGTCACCAGACAGCATCGTTGGCATTGATACGTAATCGACTGCTATTTCGGATGTTTGGATAACCATGATTCATACGCAAGCGACTCAGGATGTTATACGACGACTGGCCGTCGTCGGTTCAGGGCTTGCCGGCCTCACCGCGGCCCGCAAGTTAGTGGCCGCGGGGGTAGACGTCACCCTGTTTGAAAAAAGCCGTGGCCCGGGCGGACGCATGGCCTCGAAACGACTGACTGACCCTGCAGACTCGTCGGCGGACATCGGTGCACAGTATTTCACCATCCGCAATCCTGCGTTTCTTGACTTCCTCACCGAACATGCCGGCACCGGGTGCTGGGGGCAGTG
>Ga0098065_1000628_pt1 | contig 15657 bp, 11 predicted proteins | sample 25_taG_FD_75062 | JGI IMG/M metagenome (GOLD analysis project Ga0098065, IMG submission 75062) | Marine viral communities from Cariaco Basin, Caribbean Sea - 25_WHOI_OMZ | ecosystem: Environmental > Aquatic > Marine > Oceanic | place: Caribbean Sea: Cariaco Basin | collected 2014-11-08 | reverse complement strand
GCAAGTCGCTGTTGGTAAGCTTGCCAAACTTAATATTTTTGGTAATGACTATCCAACTACTGATGGTACTGGCGTGCGTGATTTTATCCATGTTACTGATTTGGCGCAAGGTCATGTCGCTGCGTTAAATTATTTAGAGCGGCAAGTGGCACCAGTAGGATTTTTACCGATTAATTTAGGCACTGGTAAAGGTACTTCTGTATTAGAGTTAGTAACGGCATTTTCTAACGTTTCTGGACGACCAATTCCTTATCAATTTGCAGATCGCCGCGCAGGTGACATTGCCAGTTGCTATGCCAGTGCTGATAAAGCGAAAAATCTGTTAGAGTGGCAAGCAAAATTATCAATTACTGAGATTTGTCAAGATAGCTGGCGTTGGCAAAGTACGAATCCGAATGGGTATGATTAGTAAGTTTACTATCAATTAATATAGTCAGTCCAAAATAGAAAAGGTACAATACTTTTAAACCAAGCAAAGTGAAATAGAAAAGATAACCTACTCCGCAGATTTTCGAGCACAAGTTATCAAAAACATTAAGCAAAAAGACATGAGCATCCGTCAGGCCTGTACTTTTTACAATATCAGCAAGAGTAAACTACAGCGCTGGCTTATAGACCCAAGCATCCAAACGACTAGAGTCAAAACGCCAACCAGTATACCTAATGAAGCCCTTCTAAAAGACGTTAATCAATACCCAGATGACTATTTGTATGAGCGAGCTCGTCGTTTAAACTGTAGTAAATCAGGTATTGGCTATGCTTTAAAAAGATTGGTGGTGTATCAGAAAGTATGCTGAGGAAATGAAATGAGGGTGACAGCCGAAGCGAGATGATATATTTGAGGTTATGAAGACACAAATAGAAATCAGCTGCCCCGACTGTCACAGTTCCAGTCTAAAGAAGAATGGCATAAAAGGCTATGGTAAGCAGAACTACCAATGTAAGGACTGTAAACGTCAATTCATTGGCGATCATGCCTTAACCTATCACGGCTGTCATTCTAAAATAGAAGACCTTATACGGCTAATGACGGTTAGAGGATGTGGTGTTAGAGACATTGCTCTGATATCCTCAGTTAGCATTGGCAAAGTGCTCAGTACCATAGGCTCATCCGTTTATAAGATTGCCCCTAAAAAGAGCTACTATGAGCGCTTAGAGGTTGATGCGTTCTGGACTTACGTGTACCGTAAGAAACTGAAAGTCTGGCTTATCTATGCTTATGACAGCGCGACCAATGAGATTGTCGCTTATGTCTGGGGCAAATGTGATTTGAAAACGGCTAAGAAGCTAAGAGCACGTCTTAAGCAGCTCAAAGTAAGCTATGACTCTATTAGCATGGATAACTGGGACAGCTTTATAACGGCCTTTAAAACAGATAACAAACGAGTTGGCAAACAACACACAGTAGGCATAGAAGGTAACAACTGTCGCTTAAGACACCGATTACGTCGAGCCGTTAGAAAAACCTGTTGCTTCTCAAAGAAGCTCGATAATCACCTAAAAGTGTTTGATCTGGTGTTCTTTTATGTCAATTATGGCTATGTCTGATGACAGCATACTTTTTAGAACACCACCGGTATTTTTAAATAAGCACAGCTAATAACTGAAATTACTTTAAACAATATGTTTTATATATTGCGTGCTCAAAAATGTTGTAATAGTGACAAACTGCTCTATATAGAAGGCATGAATAACAATTTAAAGTAATTATATTTATTGTTTTTCGTTTTGAATTTCTTTTAATCTTTATTAGAAATTCTACCGTGTAGTGCTCAATTTTTTGATAGTATTAAGAAGATTTTTAACTAACAGGTATTGTAGAATTATTATGGCAAAGAAAATACTAGTAACTGGTGGTGCAGGCTTTATTGGTTCTGCAGTAGTTCGTCATATCATTAATAGCACAAATGATTATGTTTTGAACCTGGATAAAATAACCTATGCGGGTTGTCTAGCGTCACTAAATGATATTGATAAGTCGCCTCGTTATAAGTTTGTAAAAGCTGATATATGTAATTTAGAACAATGTAAGTTGATTATTACTGAGTTTCAACCGGATGTCATTATGCATCTGGCTGCGGAGAGTCATGTAGACAGATCAATTGATGGTCCAAAAGAATTTATAGATACCAATATTATTGGTACTTATAATTTGCTAGAAATCTCTAGAGACTACTATCAAAGTTTAAGTGCAGATAAAAAACAGCAGTTTAGGTTTCACCATATATCTACAGATGAAGTCTATGGAGACCTAGAAGGAACTAGTGATTTATTTATAGAGGAGACAGCCTATGCTCCTAGCAGCCCGTATTCAGCTAGTAAAGCTTCTTCTGATCATTTAGTACGTGCATGGCAGCGTACTTTTAATCTACCCACCGTGATAACCAATTGCTCTAATAATTACGGTCCATATCATTTTCCTGAAAAACTCATACCTCTTACAATTCTAAATGCTCTGGAAGGAAAACCATTACCGATATATGGTGATGGTAAACAAATTAGAGATTGGTTATTTGTAGAAGATCATGCGCGAGCCTTATTTTTAGTAGCAACCACCGGTAAAACTGGTGAAACCTATAACATTGGTGGTCACAACGAGAAACAAAACATTGAAGTAGTAAAGACTATATGCAAGCATTTAGAAGAACTAGCGCCTGATAAACCCAAAGATATCTCAATGTATACTGATCTTATTACATATGTGACTGATAGAGCAGGTCATGATGTACGTTATGCAATTGATGCATCTAAAATTGAGAAAGAATTGGGTTGGAAACCAGAGGAAACTTTCGATTCAGGTTTGAGAAAGACTGTACAGTGGTACTTAGATCATCCTAGCTGGTGGCAATCTATCTTAGATGGGTCTTACCAAGAAATTAACCAGCAATTAGTGAGTCAGTCATGAGTAGAAAAATAGTATTGCTTGCTTCTACAGGACAGGTAGGATTTGAATTGAACCGCCAACTTCAACCTTTTGGAGAAGTAGTTACAGTCACTCGTGAAAATGTAGATTTCTTAGATCTAGAAGCCGTCTATCAATATATCGATAAAATATCTCCCAATATTATTGTGAATGCTGCTGCCTATACGGCAGTAGATAAAGCCGAATCGGATATAGCTAGTGCTTTTACTTTAAATCGAGATTTGCCTCGTGTTTTGGCCAAATTAAGTATTGTGCATGATGCATGGTTAGTACATTATTCATCAGATTATGTTTATCCTGGTAATGGAGACACTTCTTGGATAGAAAGTGATGCACCTGGTCCATTAAATGTTTATGGTCAATCTAAACTTGAGGGTGATTTGGCTATTGAGAGTATTGCTAGTAAATATTTAATATTTCGGACAAGCTGGGTATATGCAGCACGAGGTAATAATTTTTTACTAAGCATGTTGAGGCTAGGAAAGGAGCGTGATAGTCTGAATATTGTTAATGATCAAATTGGTGCGCCTACACCTGCTAGCCTAATTGCCACAGTAAGTACATTATGTTTACAAAAGGTTATTAGTTTAGATTCAGCACAGTCACTCAGTGGTATATATCATCTTGCTTCTAGAGGGCATACTAACTGGTATAATTTTGCCTCGAAAATATTTGATGAGGCTCGTATTCGAGGCTTAAGCTTGGCTTTGAAAAAAGGTGGCTTAGGTCAGATATCTTCTACTGAATATCCTACACCTGCGAAAAGACCACAAAACTCCCGATTAAACTTGGATAAAATTGAATCTAAATTCGGAGTTGTAATGCCTACTTGGGAAAGCCAACTTTCTCTGACGATTGAAGAGTGGTTAGATGCTAATAGCAGTGTTTAAAGACGCTGATTAGCTATAATTTTTGACTATATAATACAATGAGGTTAAGTTCTAATGACAAAAGGTATTGTTCTCGCTGGCGGATCAGGCACACGACTTCATCCAATTACTATGGGAGTATCTAAGCAGCTCTTACCTGTCTACGATAAGCCTATGATCTATTATCCTATTTCTGTATTGATGTTGGCTGGAATATCTGAAATTCTTATTATATCCACGCCTGATGATTTGCCAGCTTACAAGAAGCTGTTAGGGTGTGGAGAACAGTTTGGTATTAAACTAAGCTATGCTATACAGCCAAGTCCAGATGGCTTAGCTCAAGCATTTATTATAGGAGAGGATTTTATAGGAGATGATTCGGTATGCTTGGTGCTAGGAGATAATATCTTTCATGGGCAACACTTCTCGGTTCAACTAAATCAAGCCATTCAAAGAACTACAGGGGCTACTGTATTTGGCTATTTAGTTAATGACCCTGAACGTTTTGGTGTAGTTGAGTTTGATGAACTTGGCAAGGCAATTTCAATCGAAGAAAAGCCTGAGTCCCCAAAATCAAGCTATGCAGTAACTGGCTTATATTTTTATGACAATGATGTAATATCTATTGCTAAATCTGTGAAACCATCAGAACGCGGTGAGCTAGAGATTACCTCAATCAATAATGCTTATCTTGAGCGAGGTGATCTGCATGTAGAAAGACTTGGCCGAGGTTTTGCTTGGCTTGATACAGGTACTCATGACTCTTTACTTCAAGCAAGTAGTTATGTCCAGACAGTAGAACAACGTCAAGGATTAAAAATTGCAAGTTTGCAGGAAGTCGCTTGGCGTAATGGTTGGATGAATGATGAGCAGTTAAGAGCTGAAGGTAGTAAGTTTCAAAAGACTCAGTATGGACAATACTTACTCAAGTTACTAGATAGTTAGTTTCATTAGTAAACATAAAATATCACTAAGCTAATTATATTAATTGATTACCAAGTAGGACTTAATACCATTCACTTGATATATTATAAGAAGTTGAATGATGACTACGAATTGTTTAAAGAATCAAACGTGCTCTATAGCGCACGGGTGATTAACTAAATAATTATTGATTTAAGCTTATGCGTGTGTCATTTATTAATAATAGCGTAAAGTCTTAAAATTACTTTCTCAGTAATGTAGGGTCATTTTTTTAGATTGTATTTAAGATCACTGTTAATACATATAATATAGTTTAAATTGGTTTGTATGGGAATACACTTAACTTCTATATCAAATATTTTAAGAACTCTGCAATAGCTTAGCTATTCTGGAGCTTTTTTACTGAGGATGTCTCATGATTAAAATAAGTAAGAAAAATAGTGCTGTGGAGAAGGTTTTAAAACTTAAAACAATAAACTTAAAATTTATGGGCATGAATAAATTTAATTTTGAACAATTAAACCAAGAGTTAGAACGAAAGACTGCTAAAATTAAATTATTTCAGCGACAAATTGAGGATCTGAAAGAATATATTGTAAATATTGAGCAAGGCGAAAAAAATCTTAATTCCAAGTTGCTTGAGCGGTTTCATCAGGCTCAAGAAGAGCTACTATTTTATCGAGCCAAAGACAATTATGAAAAATATAATCCACTAATTAATAATAGTAAGTTTTATTATGGAGCAAAGTATCGAGTAGAAAATGATCTGCCATATAGATTGGGTGCTATTGTTGTTAAATATTCTAAATCTCCAAAAGGCATAGTAAAACTACCTAAATTATTACGAGCAGAATATAAAAAATTTCATAAAGAGGATAAAGGTAGTAACTTACCCCCAATAGAAAGCTATAGAGACTATGTTGAAGCTGAAAGGGTTACAGAGCATCTTTCGTATAAAATTGGGTTGATAATTGTAGAAAACTTTAAAGAACCATATAAATTATTGTCACTACCTTTTGCTTTAACTAAAGAGATATATTATTTTAACCAAAAAAATAAGACTTAAATTGAATTTTACTGAATTCTGCTTTCTAATTTAGTAGTTATATATAGGGTTATATATTATGGATTTTAAGAAACTAGCGATACCAGATGTTATTTTAATGGCACCAAAAGTGTTTGGTGACGAACGTGGTTTTTTTATGGAGACTTTTCGTCAAACTGAGTTTGAGAAACATTGTGGCGATTACAAGTTTGTGCAAGATAATCATAGTAGTTCTGGGCATGGAACATTAAGGGGGCTTCATTATCAATATGATAAGCCTCAAGGAAAGCTGATCAGAGTTGTTCGTGGGGAAGTTTTTGATGTAGCGGTAGATATGCGTTCTGATTCACCTACTCTAGGGCTATGGGTAGGTGAACATCTAAGCGAAGATAATAAAAAAATGCTTTGGGTACCTCCAGGTTTTGCTCATGGTTTTGTTGTGCTCAGTAAGCAAGCCGAATTTATGTATAAGTGTACTGATTATTATAACCCTGGGGATGAGTATTCATTGATTTGGAATGATTCGCATGTCTCTATTGACTGGCCAATTGAACTTGATAACGTCTTGCTCTCAGATAAAGACAGAAATGCGATGAACTTCGATGATGCGCCTAAGTTCTAATTTTTTTCACTTATTGTACTACCCTACTAAATATAAAGGTTAAAACACAGTAATGAGTGATATATCGTTATACAAGCCAAACTCACTTAGAGTGGCAATAGTTGTCCATGCCTTTTATGCAGAGCAGTTTAGCACTATTGTAGATAGAATAAACCAGATTTGTGCTGAATATAGGAGTGATGTAGAAATTGATGTGCATATTACTATCAATGATAAAGCAGAGCCTAAAATACTTAGTATTATTTCAAATAAGTTGTCTCAAGCTATAATACATGTTATGCCTGACTATGGTATGGATATATTTCCTTTCTTCAAACTAGTCCCATATCTCCAGAATTATGATTGGGTACTTAAGCTTCAAACTAAAAACTGTAAGGATTTAAAAAACCGAGTATGGTTTGAAAGAGTGCGTGATGGACTAATAGGAAGTCCAGAAATTTTTTATAATACTGTTGATTATTTACAAAAAAATCCCAAATGGTGTATGGCAGGATTAATGCCATTCTATGTCTCAGCAAAAAAACTAATGTTAGGTAACGAAAAGAATATTGAGCGATTAGCTTCAATCTGGAAAGTAAAGACAGAGACTGATTGGGGTTTTTTTGCGGGGACGATGTTTTGGCTTAAACCATGTATCTTCCTTCAGTCAAGTCAGAACTTGATTAAAAAAGATTTGTGGTTTAATGAAGACTTTAGAAAAGATGGCCTGCTTGTTCATGCTGTTGAACGTCTAATTACTAAAGTCGCGTTAGAGTCGGGAGAAATTGGATTACTACTTCCACCAGCTAAGCAAAACCTTGATAGTAATATGCTTGTATATTCTGATAAACATAAATTCGCTATAAGTAAAGTATTTATGGGGTCTTTATTGAATAGTTATATAGCTTTCGATAAAGAATTAAGTAAATTGCAACGCTTAGATTTATTAGATTTAAACATGTATTCAAGAGAGATAGGGGTGGTGTTTGAAAATAAAATTCAAGCATATCAGCACTTTTTACTGATCGGGAGGTTTAATACCTCTGATAGATTTAATAATATCTTAGATTAATACATAAAGTGCAATACTAAATGCAAGGCTTTAATTAAAAGATATTAATAATATACTTAGTCGCTTGTTAAATATTTTTAAAGTTAAAAAAGCTCCCTAATTAGATACATATATATATGGATTAAAAATGCAAAATAAGTCTTATGATATTGAGGTTTTCACCGAAATTATTTTAGCTAATACCGCTTTTAGAAGCGGTTATTATAATTTAGCAAAACAGTTATATATCCACTCGTATTATAAATATCCATTATTTGAAGACGAAATACTTTTTAATTTAGAATTACTTCTAGATTCTATTGGTGAACAAGAATCCGAAATAAATATTAGTGAGCTACTTAAGTCTCCCCCAAATAATTTATTTACCTCTTGTCAAGGGAAAGCTATTACTCCAAAAGGTGAATATTTTACAGAAGGTCCTAAAAATGAAAATGGGTTTTATGTAAGTGATGATGAGGATCCATATTTCTTGCTTAACATTAATTCTAAAGCACTAATGCCTGGTAAATATTGTATTTCCTTTAATTTTTTTTCAGAGCAAGATTTAAGTGATCAACAAGTAAAGCTTTATGTAGATTATGGAGAAGGCTTTTTAGAAAGCAGTGTTTTCTCTTTTCCTCTGAAAACAGGATTGAACGAATATGTATGGGACTTAGAAAAATCTCCACTTAATATACGTTTTGATCCTTTTGAGATTAAAGCTGTATTTTGTATATATAGTTTTCAATTAAAAGCTATAAAAGGAGTTGACTCTTTTCATAATCTTCCAGTTAAGCGTGAGAAATCTTCAACTAATACTCAGCACTCCGGTAATGTGTATCATTTTAAATCTAATAATAGTGTATTTACTCAAGAGATTTACGATGTTGAAAAGTATGCCGATACTTATAAAGACTTAGTTAAACATGGTGAGGATTTAGAAAAACATTATTTAGATAAAGGTTTTTCACAAGGTAGACGTTTATTTTATAAACAGAAGTATCTAAATACATTAAATGGTAATACGTTAACTAAGATTGATGATTATAAGCGTTATAAGGTAACTAGAGGCCGTGCCAAAACGGTAGTATTTACTTTTAACAGCGATCCAAGTATGCAAATTGTGAATCCTGAATTGATCAATAAGAACTTTGATTATTTTTATTTTGGTGCTCCTACAAGTAGTGATGTTAACACCGTTTGGGAGTATATAGACTCAGGGTTTTTTATTGACAATATTGGTCTTTTGGAAGCATTCCATTGTTTAAATATAGACATACTGTTTCCAAAGTATAAAAACATAGCTTGGATTGAATCTTTTGATTATCAAGGTACAGATACTTTCAAAAATATCGATAAGTTCTTCGGTGCTAAAAAACATAGTGTTTACGTTATAGGTAAAAAAGAAGTTTTAGAGTCAGAACAAGCTATTAGTATCAATTTTGATAATGTTTTTAACATGTTTACATCAAGTGATGAAAATTACTTTGAAGTACTAAACCCAAACTGCATCATAATCAATAATAAAAATAGGGTCGACCTCCGTTTATTTTCAGAGTGGTGGAGGGTATTAGTTAAATATCAAATTAATAAATGTTTGCCTGTTGATCTAATCGATAAGTTAGATGGTATGCATTATCATGAAGATACAGTTAGACCAAAACAGAATTTTGATAGTGCCAGGTATTTATCGGAGGTTAAAGAGCATCAATACAATCTTATAGGTCATTACTCGGCACCTGAAAAACATATTAAATCTTTGAATGAGCTCAGTGTAAGTATTGTGATACCAGTTTTTAATGCTTTTGAAGACGTTCAATTGTGTATAAAATCTATAAAAAATAGTACCTTCAAAAACTATCAAATTATTATTGCCGATGATGGATCAGAAGAAGAGGTTCAAAATTGGTTGCTCTCTTATGCGGCGGCTAACAATAACGTAAAAGTACTGATTCCCGATAAAAATAGAGGGTATACTAAAAATGTTAACAGCGCTATAAAACACTTATCTACTGACTTTATAATCTTACTTAATTCAGATACTCAAGTATATGGTAGCTGGATAGAGCAATTATTATTTCCTTTTTTAAAAGATCCATCAGTTGGCATATCAGGTCCTTTGTCAAATGCAGGGGGATGGCAAACTGTACCTAATTTAAGGGGTAATAGTGCCCTTCCTGCGCACTTAGATATTAAAAAAGTTAATGAGTTCTTGCAGAATGAAGCTTACTCTGAAAGCTATGCTATAAGCGATATTATTAATGGGTTTTGTTTTTGTTTCAGTAAGGAAGTTAAGAAAAAAGTTGGTGTTTTTGATGAGCAAGAGTTTCCTTTAGGTTATGGAGAAGAGGATGATTTCTGTATTCGAGCTAGGCGAGCAGGTTTTAAAAATGTTGTCGTAACCACTGCATATGTTCACCATTCAAAATCGAAAAGTTTTGGTCATGATAAGAGAGTAAAACTCGCTAATGCAGGTAGGCAAGTTTTAGATTATAAATACGGAAAAGAAGGTTATAAACTTTTAACTGAGTCAATTGGTAGCAATCCAATTATAAATATTAAAAGGGATAAATTACGGAATTTCTTTAAGTCTTGTAAAACTGAAACAACTATTATTGGTGAAGATATATCTTTAATACCTGAATCTGAGCTTATCTACTCAAATGTGTTCGATAAGAAAGTTTGTGTGCATCTACATTTGCATTATGTTGAAATGCTTGATTATTTCTTTTTCTATTTAAATAAAATGCCAGTCAATTTTGATTTGTATGTAACTACAGGCCTTAATGAAGACTCGAGGGCTATAATAGCTCAACTTTCCAAAATTAAAAATGTTGGAGATGTTGTTGTTCATAGATATGAAAACCATGGTAGAGATGTTCTTCCACTTATTAAAACTATAGGTGATGTATTTACTGAATATGACTACTTTTTACATATTCATTCTAAAAAGTCAATTCATAATTTATTGGGTAGTAAGTGGCTGAATCGACTCATGTCACACTTGTTATATAGTCCAGATTATATTCTTAATATTCTGCAAATAATGGATCAAGATAATATCGGTCTTATGTATCCACCTGTGTTGGAAGAGTTATACCCTAACTATAAATGGGGGAGAAATAAGAAACTTGCTATTGAAACATTACAAAAAATGGGAATTAAAATTCAAGATGAGACTGAAGGACCAATGAGTTTTCCGGCAGGTAATATGTTTTGGGGGAGTACAGAAGCATTCACAAAATTATTTATGTCAGAGATTACTGAAGCTGATTTTCCGAAGGAACCTATATCAGTAGATGGAACACTTGCGCATACTCTTGAACGGGTATACGGTTATATCGTTGAGGATTCTGGTCATAAAACTGCAATTATTAAGCCTAAACATATAAAACCCTTTGAAAACGAGAAAGAAATGTTTTCTCAAAAAATGATGACTTTAGAATCTATCTATGAAGTCATTATTAATAAATTAGAGAAAAAACAGCCACTTTCTTTGGTTAGGTTTTTTGATGGAGAGGGTGCGATTTATAAAGCGGAGAGTTGGAGTGATGATTTTGTTCAGAATCGAATGACATATTATTTTGGCAAAAATAAGTATATTAAAGACGATGTGATTTTTATTAAAAACGCAATTATTTCTGCCTTAGATCAAACTGATATAGTAGGTATTCCTAATTTAGATATAGTTGAAAATATGCTTGAGTTTATTGAGATATACGCAAATTCAGAGATAAATAAAGTACCGATAATGGACCGAAGGTATAATACAAGCATTGATATCAATAGTGTTTGGCGGATTGCATCTTCTTTTGAACTGGTTATAAATTCATTAGCTAACCAGAATATTGGGTACTGTACTAAAGACGTGCATTATGATTTAGTTCTTAGTGGCTATTTGTATAGAATTCTAAACCGCGTCAGTCATGTAAGTATTATTTCTTCACAGCCTGTTAAAGAATATCTAGAAAAATTATTCAGTATTCAAGTTATAGAATATACGATACCTTCTAGATCAATTGATAAAGATTCCAGAGCTAGTACTAGTCATTATCCAAATCGATTTAATGAATTAAAGGCTGAGTTAGGGAGTAAAAAATTAAATGGTCAACTATTTTTAATAGGTGCTGGACCTTTAGGAAAAGTATATTGCAAAATTGTCAAGGAACAGGGTGGTGTTGCTATTGATATAGGTGCTGTTTTTGATTCATGGATCAATTTTCGTACTCGTCCAGAGCATGCTACTAAAAGTTCCACATTCAATAATAAGCTATTGCTAACCTCTCAAAATATTATCGAGTTAACTGATAATGAGGTTGTACCTTCAGCCACAGTGAGAATAAGTGATCTTCCTAATCAGAAGGTAAATAAATTTATAAGTCATTTGTTTAAAGATTAAAAAAGTAGAAAACTAATTATAAGAATGCTAGTTAATATATTTTGTATTAACTATAAAACTGCTACTGCTATAGTCGATCCACTATAAAATAAATACAGTGTTACTGGGATGAATTTTGTGCAGCCTCTGAAGTGACGAAGTCGCACAGCAAGCAAGGAAAATTTATACATGTAGCACGCTGTAATGGCTGTACTTTTTTTATTTAAGATTCACTATACTTGTCTTGATTTACTATAACTTTTTTAATCTTAGATTAACACAGGAAGTGCAATACCAAATGCGAGGTGAAAAAAGGACCTAGATGCGCTAGTATTAAAGTTTATATCCACCGCCAAAGTGAGATTGCAACCATGAACTATATATATCTAAGCTTAGGTGAACGATATAAGGTTTATGCGTTAAAAGGGGCGAAACAGAGTATCAAACTTATAATTGATACATTAGGCAGAGGTCCCAGCACCATATCAAGAGAGCTTAAATGCAATGAAAGTCTGCGCGGTTACCGAGTTAATTATGCCGACAACAAAGCCCATGCAAGACGATCAAACAACGCCTTTACTATCATCGCTGAAGTATGGGATATGGGATTGAGTTACAGACAAGCTTAAAGAGAGCTGGATTCCTGAACAAATAGCTGGATTTCATGGTGTCATCAGCCATATGAGCATCTATCGCTATATCTGGAATGACAAGAAGCAGGGCGGCAGGTTATGGCAGTGTCTCAGACACAAAGCCAAACCTTATCATCAGCTTCTAACGGCTGAGACTCGTGGTCGTATCAATGACAGAGTCTCAATCCATGAGCGCACTTGTATGGTAGAGGAGCGCACGCGGATTTGCGACTAAGAAGCCGATACCATCATCAGTCAGTATCACAAGCAAGCGATTGTGACAATCGTTGAACGTAGAACTGGACTACTTAAGATGAGGCATGTGGTTAAAATGAGTGCTCAGCAGGTGTCAGAGGCAATGATAGAGCGCTTAACGCCAATCAGGTTATAAGTTAAGACCATTACTTCTGACAATGGCAAAGAGTTTGCGGGTCACAAGGATATTAAGCAAAGCTCTATAGTGGGTTCTTATTTGCTGATGCGTCATGGCAACGAGTGACTAATGAGAATACTAATGGCCTCATCAGAGAGTACCTGCCTAAAGGATGTGACTTTAGACAAGTCTGTGATGATCAGATACAAGCTATTGAGAACAAACTAAACAACAGACCGAGAAAACACTTAGGGTTTAGAACACCCAATCAGGTATTCTATAATATCAATTAGCGTTGCACTTGGTGTGTTAATCTAAGAACCTAAAGAGTACTTTAACTTTTATAACAACATAATTTAAATAAATCTGTCAAAGACACATAGTTTTTTGATTAAATATCATGTTGTATGTTTAAGTAAATATTTTCTTTATAAGTTGGATTGGATATATTCAAACTATCTCTTTTCAACTAGGATGTTAAAATGATTAATGAATTAAAAAATAATCTTGATGGTAGTTATAAAGTCCTAAATACGGATATTGAAGAACTATATATTTCTGATAAAGATAAAGTAATAATTAGTGAGATTGTAACTGAACTCAAAAAACCATATTTTTGTGAAAAGTTTTTAAGAGATAGTTATCTTTATGATCAGGCTGTATTTATTACAGATAATACAAATTTAATTTTATGTTATATTGAAAGCTCCGTTATGCTAAATAATGGTATTAACATGTTAATGGGTACAGCATTAGAAACTCTAGACTTCATTATTTGTCAACATGTAACTTCATGCGATTTTATTTATTTTCCAAAATTCCATTTGTATTTTCCAGTAACTCATTCGAATAATGTATCTGCTACGAAATATCTTAGATTATTACTAAATTTGCTTGAAAAAAAACCGGGTAATAGTGCCGGTAAAAAAAATATTAAAGGATTAATATTATCGCATAATCGTCCTTATCACTTTTTTTATGATACTTCGTTAATGATTGAATTAATTAATAAATATAAATTACTTGAAAAGTTTGATCACTATCAAATGTTATCTTCAGATTTTGTGCATTTTGATGACTTATATGATTTAAACCATATAACCGCCAAAGTTATAGATTATAAAGTATTAAATACTTTAATAGAAAATAAAAATGAAATTTTCTTTAAAGTTGGGATTCGTTTTGAGAAGGGTACTCCTAAATTAAGAGCTTTATCAGACAGTTTTGATAGTAGGTTAAATAGTTATGCTAAAGATAAGACTAAGGACTCGGTCATAATTAAAAAGCTACAAAACCATAAGAAAAAAGGATGCTTTGTCTTATGGTTTGGTATATGTTCTGAAAAGAGATCTCTTGAAAATCAAGTTGAGCTATTGGTCAATCTCGCAAATGAGTTAAGTAAGTTTAATGAAGTTTGTATTCTGGTTGATGGTTGGACGAGCTCATACTCTGGTGAAAAGGGTGATGCTGAGTATATTGAAGCTGATTATAGGATATTTAAAAAAATTAAAGAACTTTCCAATGCAGTAGATGTTTTGTCTTTAATTGGAAAGAACAGTATTTACAAAATTAGTGCAGCTCATTATGTGGATTTTCATGTTTCCTCAGGAGCTACTGGATCAATGTGGCCTTCTCGGTTTGCAAAAAAATTAGGTGTTCTTCATATGAGTCAGGCTTTTTATCCAAGAATTTTTGAACACTTACATTACAATAGCGTTCATTATCCTACTAGTCTAGTAGAAGATAGCAAGCTGAAAGCAAAGCGTATGGATTTTGTTTCATACTCCATAAATAGTGATGATTTTATTTCTTTCATTAGAAATAACTTTCCAAATATCTTCTCTAAAGGTTTTCACTTGTTGAAAGTCAAAGTTTCGAAACTTATTAATGTTATTTGTGTGAATCAGATAGAGAATATTTATGAATCAAAAAATAATGATTCTCAAATCTATTTGGAAAGTAATTTCCTAAATGGGATTACATATCCTTATATATTAAAATTCGTAGTATATATAAAATACTTTTCAAACGTTGAAAAAAGTGTTGCAGCTTTTTATTTTAATTATGGTGATGGCTTTAATTCTAAAGATGTTGTTACGATCTCGTTAGACAACTCAAGGAATAATGAGCAGTTTGAAGTTGATGTCTTGATTGAGAAACCATTGATGGCAATTAGGTTTGATCCTGTCAGTGTAAAAGCTAATTTCCAGTTCAAAGGTTTGTTCTACAAAATAAAAGAGGTTTAGGTATGTATGTATTAGATTGTATATTACGTGATGGTGGATATTATAATTCTTGGGATTTTTCACAAGATCTTATAGAACAGTATTTAGAAGCTATGTCAGCGGCAGGTGTCAATATAGTTGAATTGGGATTACGCTCACTCAAAAATAGCGGGTTTAAGGGAGCAGCTGCTTTTACCACTGATGACTTTATTCGTAGTCTACCGATTCCAGAAGGGCTGACAGTAGGCGTCATGATTAATGCTTCTGAGCTGGTAGGTGATACCCCTCAGCTAGAGGTGTTGGAGTCATTGTTTCCAGTATCTGCTCAAGACTCTCCTGTCGATTTGGTCCGTATCGCCAGTCATGTTTATGAGTTTGAAGGTGCTTTGCAAGCAGTAAGCTGGTTGATAGATAGAGGATATCGAGTTGGCTTTAATCTTATGCAAATCGCTGATCGTACTGAAGAGGAAGTCGTCAACTTGGCTAAGTTAGCCAAAGAATATCCACTTGATGCCTTGTATTTCGCAGATAGTATGGGAAGTATGTATCCAGAAGACGTCTCTAAAATCATCGGTTGGTTGCGTACGCACTGGCAAGGTGCTTTAGGTATACATACACACGATAATATGAGTCTGG
>Ga0098065_1000623_pt1 | contig 15714 bp, 14 predicted proteins | sample 25_taG_FD_75062 | JGI IMG/M metagenome (GOLD analysis project Ga0098065, IMG submission 75062) | Marine viral communities from Cariaco Basin, Caribbean Sea - 25_WHOI_OMZ | ecosystem: Environmental > Aquatic > Marine > Oceanic | place: Caribbean Sea: Cariaco Basin | collected 2014-11-08 | reverse complement strand
TAAGTCAGTGGGCGGGTTATCATAAATTAAAGGAAACAAGGCAATGCAACAATTGAATCCAGCGGAAATCAGTAATCTGATTAAGCAGCGTATTCAAGACCTTGATGCGGGTGCAACTGCAAAAAATGAAGGCACGATTGTCAAAGTATCAGACGGTATCGTGCAGATTCATGGTCTTGAAGATGCCATGTACGGTGAAATGATTGAGTTTGAAGGCGATGTCTATGGCATGGCTTTGAACTTAGAGCGTGACTCAGTCGGTGCGGTAGTACTGGGTGAGTTCTTGACGCTACAAGAAGGTCAAAAAGCATACTGTACTGGTCGAATCTTAGAAGTACCGGTAGGTCCTGAGCTGCTAGGCCGTGTTGTTGACGCCTTGGGTAACCCTATCGATGGTAAAGGTCCTATTAATGCTAAAATGACCGATAAAGTCGAAAAAATCGCCCCAGGCGTTATCGACCGTCAGTCAGTAGACCAACCAGTAATGACCGGTTATAAAGCCGTTGATACTATGATCCCAATCGGTCGTGGTCAGCGTGAGCTTATCATTGGTGACCGTCAGACGGGTAAAACCGCGATGGCTATCGATGCCATTATTGCGCAGAAAACTTCTGGCATTAAGTGTGTTTACGTCGCTATCGGTCAAAAACGCTCTACTATCGCCAACGTTGTGCGTAAGCTTGAGCAATCAGGTGCTTTAGAATATACAACAGTAGTTGTAGCTTCTGCCTCTGAGCCTGCAGCTCTCCAGTACATCGCGCCATACTCTGGCTGTACGATGGGTGAGTACTTCCGTGACCGCGGTGAAGATGCGCTGATTGTTTTTGATGACTTATCAAAGCAAGCCGTAGCTTATCGTCAGATTTCACTATTGCTCCGTCGTCCGCCAGGTCGTGAAGCTTATCCTGGTGACGTCTTCTATTTACACTCACGTTTACTTGAGCGTGCTTCACGCGTAAACGCGGCGTATGTAGAAAAATTCACCAATGGTGAAGTGGTTGGTAAAACCGGTTCTTTGACCGCGCTACCTATCATTGAAACCCAAGCTGGTGACGTATCAGCATTCGTACCAACCAACGTAATTTCAATTACCGATGGTCAGATCTTCTTAGAATCTAGCCTATTTAACTCAGGTATTCGTCCTGCGGTTAACGCCGGTATTTCAGTATCTCGTGTTGGTGGTGCTGCGCAGACCAAAATCATCAAAAAGCTATCTGGCGGTATCCGTACAGCCCTAGCTCAGTATCGTGAATTGGCGGCTTTCGCTCAGTTTGCTTCTGACCTTGATGATGCGACTAAGCAACAGCTTGAGCATGGTGAGCGTGTGACCGAATTGATGAAGCAGAAACAGTATCAGCCAATGAACATCGCTGACCAAGCTGTGGTTATCTATGCCTCAAACGAAGGTTTCTTATCAGATGTGCCTGTAGAAAGAATCGGCTCATTCGAAGAGTCATTGCTACGCTACATGCATGATGAGCAAGCAGATTTGATGCGTGAGATCAACGACACTGCCAACTACAACGATGACATCGCTGGCCGTTTACAGTCGTCTATCAATACCTTTAAGCAAAATCACAGCTACTAAGCTAATAGCGACTGCCTTATCTATAATTTACAGGCAGTTGCCAGCGGTCTCTTAATTAGCGCCGCTGTTTATTAGTAAATGAGTTGAGTGATTGGCTAGGGTAGGGCTTATGATTGGCCTAGGCTGATAAAAGTACTGCCCACTACTGGTGTTATCAATAGCGATGGCGCCAGTAGACCCAAGTAAGTGCTGGTAACAGATAATAAACTATCTAGCTTATTAGGCTTACGCCAAGCCCTACCACGCTCGCTGTAAGACAAGCATCGTAGGCACCGAATACAATGCTTTGTCGTTTATACTTTTGGTGAGCTTATCGGTTTAGCGGGTTATTTTTAGCCCAGCGACTCGATAACCCTAAAGGCGTAAACAGGAAAGCAATCAGCATTTCTGATTAACGTTAATCGTCGCTAGCTGGCGAATAGCGGTCTGCAGACAGTTTGGTATTCATTTTTGATTTATATCCCACCGTATTGGAACCATTATGGCAAGCTTAAAAGAAATACGTGCCAAAGTCACCAGTATTAAAAGTACCCAGAAAATTACTCGTGCCATGCAAATGGTCGCAGCGAGTAAGATGCGCCGTGCGCAAGAGCGCATGGAAGTGGGACGCCCTTATGCTGATAGTATGCGTCGAGTGATCTCTCACTTGGTCCATGCCTCGTCAGACTATAAGCATCCATATATGGTCGCGCGTCCTGTCAATCGGGTTGGTTTTATCGTGGTCACCTCTGACCGCGGCTTAGCTGGTGGCTTGAATATTAACTTATTCAAAGCCCTCACTCGTGAGATCAAAGACTATCAAGATCAGTCTGTACAAGCGGAGTTTGCTGTCATTGGCTCAAAGGGCGTAAGCTTCTTTAAAAGCTTTGGCGGTAAAGTCACTTCAGCAGTCACTGACTATGGCGATAAACCGACCTTTGAACAGCTTAATGCGCCGGTCCAAGCCATGTTAGATGATTATGCTAAAGGCAATATTGACCGTATATACATGGTGTATAACAAGTTTGTGAATGCGATGACGCAAAAGCCAACCGTGACTCAGCTGGTACCTCTACCAGAAGGCTCACTCGAAGGCAGCGCCGTGCAGACAGAGCACAGCTGGGACTATATCTATGAGCCAGACATCAAGACTTTAATTGACGGTTTATTAGGCCGTTACATTGAGTCTATCGTCTATCAAGCCGTAATGGAAAACATCGCCTCTGAGCAGTCTGCTCGTATGGTAGCGATGAAAGCGGCTACGGATAACGCTGGCGACCTAATTAACGATTTACAGTTGGTTTATAACAAGCTGCGTCAAGCCGCGATTACCCGAGAAATTTCGGAAATCGTTGGTGGTGCTGCTGCTGTTTCATAATTGACTACACCTATATGTTAGAAGTTCAAGGAGAACGCAATGAGTAGCGGTCGTATTGTACAGATCATTGGCGCGGTTATTGACGTTGAGTTTGACCGTAGCAATGTGCCCCAAATTTATGACGCTCTGCAAGTCGATGGTACTGAAACCACGCTTGAAGTACAGCAGCAGTTAGGCGATGGCATCGTGCGTACGATCGCCATGGGTTCAACCGAAGGGTTGAAGCGTAACCTTCCTGTGACTAACACTGGTGCGCCTATCTCTGTACCAGTAGGTATGGGTACGCTAGGTCGTATCATGGACGTATTGGGTCGCCCTATCGACGAAGCAGGTCCAGTACCTACTCAAGAGACTTGGTCTATCCACCGTGAAGCGCCAAGCTACGCTGAGCAGTCAAACAGCACTGAGTTGCTAGAGACTGGTATCAAAGTTATCGACTTACTATGCCCGTTTGCTAAAGGTGGTAAAGTTGGTCTGTTCGGTGGTGCCGGTGTTGGTAAAACCGTTAACATGATGGAATTGATCAACAACATCGCTCTAAAGCATGACGGCTTGTCTGTTTTTGCTGGGGTAGGTGAGCGTACTCGTGAAGGTAACGATTTCTATCATGAGATGCAAGATGCTGGCGTTGTTAACACCGAAAACTTTGAAAAGTCTAAAGTTGCGATGGTATACGGCCAGATGAATGAGCCACCAGGTAACCGTCTACGTGTTGCGTTGACCGGTCTAACTATGGCTGAGTACTTCCGTGACGATATCGACCCTACTACGGGTAAAGGTCGTGACGTTCTATTATTCGTAGATAACATCTACCGTTATACGCTAGCCGGTACTGAAGTATCAGCCCTACTAGGCCGTATGCCTTCAGCGGTTGGTTATCAGCCAACGCTAGCGGAAGAGATGGGTCAGCTACAAGAACGTATTACTTCTACGCAAGCCGGTTCTATTACCTCTGTGCAAGCCGTATACGTTCCCGCGGATGACTTGACGGATCCATCACCTGCTACGACGTTTGCTCACTTAGATGCTACAGTCGTATTGAGCCGTGATATTGCTTCACAAGGTATTTACCCTGCGGTAGATCCTCTAGATTCAACGTCGCGTCAGCTTGATCCTTTAGTAATCGGTGAAGAGCATTACAATGTAGCACGTGGCGTACAGGAAGTCTTGCAGCGCTATAAAGAGCTAAAAGACATCATCGCTATCCTGGGTATGGACGAGTTGTCAGAAGAAGACAAGCTAGTCGTTTACCGTGCTCGTAAGATTCAGCGTTTCTTGTCACAGCCTTTCCACGTAGCCGAAGTCTTCACGGGTGCGCCAGGTAAATATGTCCCACTACGCGATACCATTGCTAGCTTTAAAGCAATTATTGCCGGTGAGTATGATGATTTACCTGAGCAAGCATTCTACATGGCCGGCGGCATCGACGAAGTCGTTGCGAAAGCTGAAAAAATGAAATCTACTGCTGCCTAATTAATGGTGCTGGGGGTAGGCGGCTTGGCCGTGACTGTCCCTAGTAATAGCAGCGTCCAGTTAGGAGATAAGCATGGCAACCTCAACCTTAGAGTGTCGGGTAGTAAGTGCTCGTGAAGAGCTGTATTCTGGTCCGATTACGATGCTGATTGCCACAGGTAGTGAAGGCGAAATCGGGGTGTTGCCAGGCCATACACCTCTTATTACGCTGCTAAAACCAGGCCCAATGCGTGTGCAAAATGCTCAAGGCGAAGAAGAAGTTATCTATGTCTCTGGCGGCGTTCTTGAAGTGCAGCCAAAGATGGTAACCGTACTGGCAGATACCGCAGTACGCGCCCATAACCTTGACGAAAGCAAAGTTATTGAAGCCCGTAAGAAAGCAGAGCAGATGCTGGCCAATCAAAGCGATCAGGTTCAGACTGGTGCCGCCCTTGCGTCATTAGCTGAGACGGTCGCCCAGTTAGAAACTATCAGAAAGTTCAAAAACCGCGCTTAAGTTAGCGTTTACTACTGATAGCTTGCAAGCACTCTAAAAAACAGTCTTTTATAGGCTGTTTTTTTATGGCTAATTTTTAATCAATACGGCTTTATTCAGAGCCGCTTTGCTCAGTGTTGTTTTAGTTATTGGGCAATATTGATGCTATGATTAGAGGCTAATGCTAGGCTAAATTAATGTGTTTCCTCTATTGTCTATCATGGTAAGATGTAGTATTAGTAACGGTTTTAGCGTAGAATTTTACTCAGCGTACTGGTTAATATTTGGCTTTAATATTGCCTGCTTTGCAAAAATTTAGGCACATTGCGAGTCTCAGTAACAATAAGACAAACTTAGAGCTGTCTTTACCTCTCGCTATTCGTATCTCAAATCGTCATAATCCTATTTATCCCGTATTTATCACGGATAAAAAATGGTATCGGACTCTTTTGCAAAATCATTTTGGTGATATTTGTTAGTATTTTAAGGACATAACAATGGCAACATCTGAAGAAGACAACACCCCCCGAATTCTCATCGTAGAAGACGATGAGCGCTTAGCAATGCTAACGCAAGACTACTTGGTTAAGAATGGCCTAGAGGTAGCGATTGAAACCGACGGCAACCGTGCTATTCGCCGTATCGTAAACGAGCAGCCGGACCTAGTGGTACTAGACGTTATGCTGCCTGGTAGCGATGGCTTGACCGTCTGCCGTGAAGTGCGTCCGCATTACCACCAGCCTATTTTGATGCTTACGGCCCGTACTGAAGATATGGATCAGGTACTTGGGTTAGAGATGGGTGCTGACGATTATGTTGCGAAACCAGCTCAGCCTCGCGTACTACTAGCGCGTATCCGTGCCTTGCTACGTCGCTCAGAAAATGCGCCATCAGAAGATGTGCCACAGCGTCTTGAGTTTGGCGAATTGGTCATCGACAATGGTGGCCGTTCGGTGACGCTAGATGATGAGTTGGTAGACTTTACTAGCGCTGAATACGACCTATTGTGGTTGCTGGCGTCAAACGCCGGTCGTATCCTATCGCGTGAAGACATCTTTGAGCGTCTCCGTGGTATCGAATATGACGGTCAAGACCGTTCAATCGACGTGCGTATCTCTAGAATTCGTCCAAAAATTGGCGATGACCCAGAGAATCCAAAACGCATCAAAACCGTCCGTAGTAAAGGTTATCTCTTCGTTAAAGAAGGCAACTAGTCACTAACGGTGGTCTAGTTGGTTAACGCTAGCAGTCTTTGCTTAATAAAAAACCAGCAGTTTGCTGGTTTTTTTGCTTTATGCTGGCAGTTATGCGAGTGGTCCTAATAAGGTGAATTTATTGGCCGTATTGTGTATTATTGCGGACGCTTGCTCACTAATAACCTGTTAGCGTTTGCTTTCAAGGCCAGCCCACGGCCTGCAGTTATTTCGAAACCTAGAATGGTGTTACCTCATGTCGCTAATTTCCTCCTTAAAGCACAGTATCTTTGTCCGAATTTATGCCGGACTGCTGTTAGTTTGTCTATGTGTGGCATTATTTGCCCAACTGCTAATGGATACAGTCAATAAAGAGCGCGTACAAGCTTACCGTGAGAATATGGCGACCGGTGCCTTTTACTTGGTCAGTGAAGGGGTGACGCATCAGGAGTCCCAGCTGCAGCGCGACTATTGGCTGTCAGATGCCAGCAGTCTGTTTGGCGCGACTTTTAAGGTCATTCCTTTACCAGAAATCGACTTTAGCTCTAGCGAGTTAAATCGTTTGGAAAAACAGCAGACGGTCGTACGTTATGATAAGCAGGGCCACTATGCGCAAATCTATCATAAGTTGCCGGAAGAAGAGTCCATACTGACGGTAAAGGTGGCGCAGGTCACCGAGCAGCAAGTGCGCGCTATGGCCATCTTCTTACTTGATGATTTGTCCCATTATGCCTCGCTCACGGACAAGCAAGCGCGCCTAAAAGAGCTCGAGGAGCGCTTCTCTTTTCCCCTCAGCCTACAGATGGTCAATGATCTTGGTCTAGATAATGACCAAAAGGCGCGGTTGCGTCGTGACGAAGTGGTGTTCTTATTCCAAGACAGTACCAGCAATAAGAGCAACTCCTCGATTAAAATCATCATTCCTTCCGAAATTAATGACATGGTGGTGGTCATGGGGCCGGTAGGGCTCTTCAACTGGTTCCCACTGAATCTCATTATTAGTGTGGTGTTGATCAGTATGTTCCTGATCAGTCTTGGGGTTTATGCACTGATTTTCCCCTTAGAGCGCAAGCTGCAGTTGATTCAGATGGGCGTCAACGAGGTCAGCCACGGTAATTTGGATACGCGGGTACAAGTCATTGGTCAGGACGAGATTGCTCGGCTATCCGCCACTTTTAACGCCATGACTGAGCATATTAAGCGTCTAATTGAGTCGCAGCGTGAGTTGACTCGGGCGGTGTCGCATGAGCTACGTACGCCGGTAGCACGGATTCGCTTTGCCGTCGATATGTTGGCAGATACCGATGATGAAGAGTCGCGCTTTATGCAGCGGGATTATATCGATGAAGATATTGAGTCGCTAAACTCGTTAATCGATGAGATTTTGACCTATGCGAAGCTCGAGGAAGGGTCGCCAAAGCTGGATTTAGAATCCGTCAATTTGAGCGAACTGGTCGAGCAAATCGTGCGCGAAACCAATGCCTTGGGCAAGCCTATTACCGTTACCGCCAATCCACCAGGGGCCAAAGTTACCGCGATTGCCGATCGTCGCTATCTGCATCGGGTAGTACAGAATTTAGCGGGCAATGCGCTACGTTATGCCGATAATACAATTATCGTTAGCGCTGGGGTCAAAAAGGGTATTGCCTTTGTCTGTGTCGAAGATGATGGCCACGGTATTCCGGAAGAAGATCGCGATAAGGTTTTTATTCCTTTCGCCCGTCTAGATGACAGCCGTACGAGAGCTTCAGGCGGTTATGGGCTCGGTCTGTCTATCGTCTCGCGCATTGCCTTCTGGTTTAATGGCAATATGAAAGTCGATGAGAGTCCAAAATTAGGCGGCGCCCGTTTTATCATGACTTGGCCGGTGAAGCCTTTGACGCAAACGATTTCTGCAGATCAGATTACTCAAGAGCAGAGCGAACGTAAGCTTATGGATTCTTAGCCGCATAAATAGCCCAGTTAATAATGCCGTCTTCATGTCCATAGGGCAGGCGCTGACAAGAGACCTTAAACAGGTACTAAACTATGCGCGTAAGTGCCCTAGAAGACCGTTAAGCGGGTCTAGTGAGGCCTTCAAAGCGGCTAGGGTTGTCTTTCCGGCAGATATCCACTATATTTGCTCAACACTATGCCATTATTTGTCTGATGCTTAGAGAGCTGGCATAGGATGTAAAGGCAGGGCTGCACAGTAAGCTGCCTCCCTAACGATAATAAAAATTAAGGATTGGTTATGCCCTACGTCTTTGGCGTGTTAGTCATACTCAATGCCCTCATGCTGGGCTATTACATTTTTTTCCCGCAAGAGCCAGACTCACAAAGCTTACAAAGTGCCCAGTCCGCTCTAGTACAGCCCATAGCTTTTGAAAACTCCTCTGCGCATGTACCGCCGCTCATTGGTACCAAAAAGTAGTGAAGTTCTTAATGATTTATTCTGCGACTCTTAGCGTAGCCGTAGAGTGAGCTTACTACCCCTATTCCCATAAAAAAAGCTTACGATCTCTCGTAAGCTTTTTTTATGGGGTAACTTTAAGGGTTACTAGGTTAGCCGATATGACCGACGTTATTGTTTGTTCAAACCTCTTGTACTTTTAAGCCGCTTTAACAAAAAGCTATTTTAGTCCTTACTTTGCTTATTAATTTGCCCTTACTTCTCTGGAGTAGGGTCTGCTAAACGCTTCGGCATCGGGACATCAGTAACTTTTGATAATAGTGGGATGCGCACACAAACTTGCAATCCACCTTCAGGGTGGTTAATCGCTTCGACCGTGCCATGATGAAGGTGGGCAATCCGGCCTACGATAGCCAGACCCAAACCACTACCTTGGGTAGTCCGAGCCGTCTCACCGCGCTCAAAGGGCTGCATAATACGCTCTAACTGATCTTCTGCCACGCCGCTACCGCAATCTCGCACACAGATAATCAATTGCTCAGAGGCCTGACGATTCAAATCATTTTCAATAATCACATCACCTTCTTCCACAGGGGGTAGGGTTTCAGCAAAGGTAGGCACTATCGTCGCAGACAGATAAATAGGCGGCTTGCCATAGCGGTTGGCGTTGTTAATCAGGTTGATAATTAATCGCTTAATAGATAAAGGGCGCAGGGGAATCTCAGGTAAATTCTGTGACTCGTAAATAAATTCCAGCGGGGCTAACTGGATAATCACTTCATTAAAAATACTGTCTAAATCCGTCAAGCGCACGGGCTCATCAGAGCCATCCTTCATAAAGGAGATAAACTGCTCCAAGATAGCATCCATATCTTCGATATCATAAATCAGACCTTCGCGAAAAAACTCATCTGGCAGCATCTCTGCCGTCAGGCGCATCCGCGTCAACGGCGTCCGTAAGTCGTGGGAAATACCCGCGAGCATAATCGTGCGCTCTTTTTGCGCTTGGTTGAGCGTGGTGAACAGCCGGTTAAAAGCAGCATTCACTTGGCGAATTTCGCTAGGTCCCTTATCCGTGGGCAGGGTAGTAGCATGACCCATACGAATATAGTTGGTCGCGGCCCGCTGGAGATGGCGTAAAGGACGGTTTAATTGGCGGGCAAGTAGCGCAATGGTCAGCAAGGTCAAAAACGGCAGACCTAAGATAAATAGAATGATTAAAGTAGGGCTATATTGTGAATAGTAGATAATCGGCTCACGCAGCCAAAAGCTGGTATCCGCGCTGTCTTGCACCCACAGCTGAGGGGTGGGTTTAAATTTAAAATAAACCTCCACTGGGCGACCTAATTGCTGACTGATTTCTGCCTCTAACACGCTAGTAAATAAGCCAACGAAAGCTTTATCTGCCACTTCGGGGAATTTTTGCTCATTCTCCACCACCACGACGTGCGATTTGTCATAAACCCATTGCGCGACCTCAGGCTGCTGTGACCACTCTTGGCGTGCACTGGTAATGAGTTTCATCTCGCTGGTCAAGTAACGCGCATGGTTTTTCAGTTCAGGTAAATACAAGCTGCGCCAAAAAAACCATAGCGTCAGAGCCACACTGATAAATACAATCGACATGACCATAAAGGTGGTCTGCCAAGTGGAAGAATAGGCGCGCGACTTTGTAGGGCGGGGTCTACGAGAAGGAAGAGCGGGCATAACAAGGGTACTCACAATACTCAGGCAAAGTTTAAGGCCAGCAGATGGGTCAAGCGGCTGCTGCTTCGGGTAGCGGCTGGGTCTAGTAGCAGAAGACTGTTATTAATAAACAATGTATTAACAGATCATGTATTAACAGATCATGGCCATAACCCAGTTAGTTTACCAGTTAACGGCAGGAGCACTAACTACTTTACGTGAAGAGGCTATTTACTCTCCGTGAACAGGCCTGGCTATAGGGTTGAGTATATTTAAAAATTGAGCTCTTACAGCCGAATGGCCCAAGGCTTGTCTATACCTTAGTAATAGATTTTCAGGGCTTGCCAAATCTCGGCTGACGTCCTAAAATAAAAACATTTATCTAGTTTGCAACCCCTCAGCTCTGTGATATAATTATGCCCTTTTTGGTATACCTGCGAAAGAGAGAATTCATATGGTTGTTATTCGTTTAGCACGGGGCGGCGCCAAGAAACGCCCATTTTATCAAGTTGTTGTCGCTGACCAACGCCGTTCACGTGATGGCCGTTACATCGAAAACATTGGCTTTTTTAACCCACTAGCTAAAGGTCAAGAAGAAGCTTTCCGCTTAAACCTTGACATGTATAACGCTTGGGTTGCTAAAGGCGCTCAGCCTTCTGACCGCGTTGCTGCACTAGCTAAAGCTTATGCAAAAACTGCTACAGAAGCCACTGCTTAAATCTTTTTTATTAGCGTATCTAGCCGTTGGTTAGATGCGCTAAGTTAGTCACTGTTGGTCGCTTTTTTATTATTTTTTAATTTATTATTCTTTAGTTAAGAGCGCGCAGTACTAGCCATTTTTATCCTTAGCAGTTGTTAGATATCAGTTGTCAGATATCACTGTGTAATCCTATTAAGAGTGTCTTTATCATCATGTCCTCAACGCCAAGCCCAGATGAGTTAGTAAAAATCGGCCAACTAAAAAAGCCTTACGGCATTAAAGGTTGGCTATGGGTGTTTAGTGAGCTTGATGAGCGCGATACTATTTTTGAGATGCAGCCGTGGTGGATTAAGACGGCAACGGGTATCCGTCCGTTAACGGTGACCAACTGGCGTAAGCAAGGTGCGGGCATAGTCGCTCAATTTGAGCAAATCCCTGACCGTAATGTTGCTGAAACCATGATTGGCGTTCCGATTTGGACGGCAAAAAATGCTATGCCTGAGCCTGCGGAAGATGAGTATTACTGGTCAGATCTGCTTGGCCTAACGGTCAATAATGAGCAAGACGAGTGCTTAGGCGAGATTACTGAAATGTTCGAGACCGGTGCCCACGCTATCATGCGAGTGGCCGCGACCGACGCCAGTATCGATGCTGAAGAACGCCTCATCCCTTGGCACAAGCAAACGGTAGTGACAGTAGACTTAGTCGCTAAGACCGTCTTAGTGGATTGGCAGCGCGATTATTAATCATTACTAACGATTAATAGGTGGTAGTAATGTATTTTGCGGTGATTAGTATTTTCCCTGAGATGTTTGCAGCGATCAGTCAGTACGGTATTACCGGTCGCGCAGTACAGCAAGGCCAAGTCGTCATAGAGGGGTTTAACCCGCGCGACTATACTACGGATAATTATCGACGTGTCGATGAGCGCCCTTACGGTGGTGGTCCGGGTATGGTCATGATGGCAGAGCCTTTAGCCCAAGCGATCGCTGCGGCTAAAGCCAGTGCTAGCGCCCAAGGTTGTCGTACTGATGCCAGTCACTGTCCCGTCGTCTATCTCTCGCCGCAAGGCAAGACGTTAGCCGAAGCCAGTGTGCTACAGATGGCTGAGTTCGATGGCATGATTTTATTATGCGGTCGTTACGAAGGCATCGATGAACGCCTGTTAGCGCAGCACGTCGATTTTGAAATATCAATTGGCGACTATGTGTTAACCGGTGGCGAGCTACCGGCAATGGTGCTTATGGACAGTGTGATTCGTCGGATTCCCGGTGTTATGGGCGATGACCAATCTGCCGTTCAAGACTCTTTTGTCGATGGTCTGCTCGACTGCCCGCATTATACTAAACCGACGGTATACGCCGATGAGGCTATCCCTGAGGTGTTGCTGTCTGGGCACCATGCCAAAATCGCTGAATGGCGATTTGTGCAGCAAGCTCAGCGGACTATAATGCGGCGGCCCGATTTGTGGCAAGCGTTTACCCCAAGCAAGCAGCAGCTCAAATGGCTGCAAAAAGCTGGGGTAGCGCTAGAAAGCGATGCGAGTCGCTAGTCTACACGGATACTATGCAGCAAACCGATAAAAATGCGCTGACCTGATTAAGCAAAATTTTAAGTAAACCTAATTTCTATTATATTGAGCGCGTCATTGTATTAATGGCCTCTTAAACCCCAAGCGACTGCCGTAGCAAAATAAGCTGTGTTATGGTGATTTAATTATAAACAGGTGATAAGCGTTAAGCCTCTATCGTCTAATATGAGGAGCAACTCTCATGAGCAACAAACATTTATTAGTTCAAGCCGTTGAAAACTCTCAGTTAATTGAACGTCCAAGTTTCGCTCCTGGTGATACTGTTGTCGTACAAGTAAAAGTTCGCGAAGGCGAGCGTGAGCGTCTACAGGCCTTTGAAGGCGTAGTAATCGCTAAGCGTAACCGTGGTCTTAACTCTGCGTTTACCGTACGTAAAATCTCTAGCGGTGTTGGTGTTGAGCGTGCTTTCCAATTGCATTCACCTATCATCGATAGCATCGAAGTGAAACGTCGCGGCGCTGTTCGTCGTGCGAAACTTTACTATCTACGTGAGCGTTCTGGCCGTTCTGCGCGTATCCGCGAGAAGCTTACCGTTCGCCGTGTTGATAGCAAAAAAACTGATGCTGGCGTTCCAGCCGCAGTAGAGACTGCACCAGGAATCTAAGTCGTTCAGACTAGATTTAGCAGTAATATCCTTTTATAGATCATTAATTGGGTATGCCAAAAAAGACAAAACCCCAACTTGAGCAATCGAGTTGGGGTTTTTGTTTGGGGTAAGGAAAGCTATGACTATCATTCTTAAATCCTCCCCCGACCCCTCCTTTAAAAAAGGAGGGGAGAAGTGCCTTGCTCTAAATAAATGAAAAGCTTTTAAATAGGCTAAAAGTTTCTCAATAGATTGAAGGTCTCTTACTAGTTAAAGATACTAGATTCTAAGACGTTTCTTAGGTTTTGCAGGTGTTACTAACTGTCTTTTACCATAGCGCTGATACGGCTAGTCTGTGCTTTCGAGCCACTAAATTTACGCAAGCGGATGTAGAGTGTTTTGGTCACGGTCGCAACGATTTTACCTTCTTCATCGAGGATGTCGATTTCGTAATCACGGAAAACGGCCTGACCGCCTTCTGCCAAACTTTTGATGGTTTTGAGTTCCTCTTGGGAAATATGCATTTTGGCAGTGACTTTACTTTTGCCTGGCGCGACAAAGTCAATCTGTGACGCTTTATCCCAAACCACATAATCATCCCCTAGCATTTGCATGAGCAGCAGCATATAAAAGGGATCGACCATAGAATACAGACTGCCCCCAAATTGGGTACCGACGACATTCTTATTTAGCGCCGTTAACGGCATGGCTACACTACAACGCCCTTGCACTAAGTCCAGCTTAGTCATCTTGACGCCTGCCCCAAGATAAGGCGCATAGGTATTGATTCGCCACATAATCATCTTCGGCAATAACGGCGGTAAGACTTTCTTTTTCAGTTGGATTTGCGCGGTACGCAGGGTTTTTTGGAGTAATGACATAAAGAGGACTCATAATAGATGCCATAATAATTTAGCACATTTTTTGGTGGCCGGCGTATTGAGAACTCATTAGGTTAATGACGGTTAGTGAGTTGTATTTATAGTCATTATTAATAGGATGATAACGGAATAATACTTAAATAACGGTTAGATACAGGCTAGGTAATGATTCAATTGAGAGCACGCCCTAATATAGTGATAACCGCCAGTGTTCACATAAAGATAGCAGGGATAGCAGCAAAATCAGGAGTGATAAATGATGGCGAATTATGCCGATATAGATCCTTTAGCGTCTCAAAACGATGAGGATGCAGAAACAGAGATAGCAGCCAGTACAGAGGCTGTCTGTGAGCTCTGTGGCCGCAATGAAGTGGCATTGACCCGCCATCATCTCATTCCTCGTGCCCGGCACAATAAAGCGCGAACACGGCGGCATTTTAGTCGCGATGAGATGGTCACCGAGATTGCTATGATTTGTCGACCTTGTCACAGCCAGGTGCATCGCCTATTTGCCAACCATGAGTTGGCCAGTTATTACCATACCATTGAGCGTTTGCAAGACCATAGCGAGATGCAGAAGTTTATCCAATGGATTCGCAAGCGTCCAGCGGGGCTAAAAGTGCGGGTAAGACGTTGATAAAAAAATAATTCTTATAATTAAAATAATAATAACCTTTATAATAACAAGGGATTAGTCGATTTCTAGCTATATTCTCGATAATAGTAAGTAAAACTGCGGCTTACCACACTCGCTTTATGGAGATGAATCCCCTACAATAATGTCCGACTTAGGTTAGGTCGGTTATCGGCGATGGTGATTAGACCTAATAACTGCGGTTCTTAACTGCCTGTATCACGAGCTACCATTCCCTTGCGTAGCTATTTTTTCTCTGACTTTTTCTTCCCTGCAGCCGACCGCTATCGGTATGGCAGTCGCTACTGTATTGCAGAATGAGCAGAATCTCATATCACATAAGGAGATGTAATGAGTCCTAGTCAGATCCCGACTCCCGGGTCTAAGACCACACTACCTGATAATAGCGACAGTATTACTGCCACCTCTACTACAGAGGACCATTCTGAAGCGCTGCACGGTACGTATGTCGATCTCCACAAACCCAGCTCAACGTTTGCCAGTCGCGACGAATACCTCAATCACGAACTACAGATTATGCAGCCCAAGCGCTGGCGTCCTAACCTGCCGTTTCGGGATTATCGCTTTGAATATGAAGATACTATTCCGGCCATGGCCGCGACTATCGGTAAAGTGGTTATGGTGGGCGCTATTGCCGCCACCTTTGCGGGCCCACTAGGCCTTGGTGATGCATTCATCTTAGAAAACGTACGCTACGAACTCTTAATTGTCTCCTTCTTTATCATTCTATTCTCAGGTTTTTTGCTACCCACAGCCAACTTGGCAGGTACGCATGGTCCGCTAATTCCTTTAATCCCTATTGTGGTCGCTGCGGGCGGTCACCCCATGGCGTTTGGTCTTTTGATTGGCGCTTTTGGCCTGTTGCTGGCCATTAGTAAAGGGGGGAGTCTGCTGGCCAACTTGACCAGTAAAGGTGTTTGCGGGGGTCTGCTGCTTTATCTAGGCTTTATTGGCACCACCTCGCAAGTCAAAAACCTATTTGCTTGGGCAGAAGGCATCGGCATGGCGCATATTGCCTTTGTGGTTATTCTGCTGACCATCATCCTTTACGCCATCCTAGAAAATTATCAAAAACGCTGGCTAGCCGTACCGTTAAGTTGTTTGGTCGGCGGCGGTACTGCCTTTTTAATGGGAGCG
>Ga0098065_1000622_pt1 | contig 15718 bp, 11 predicted proteins | sample 25_taG_FD_75062 | JGI IMG/M metagenome (GOLD analysis project Ga0098065, IMG submission 75062) | Marine viral communities from Cariaco Basin, Caribbean Sea - 25_WHOI_OMZ | ecosystem: Environmental > Aquatic > Marine > Oceanic | place: Caribbean Sea: Cariaco Basin | collected 2014-11-08 | reverse complement strand
TTAAGCCGTGACGGCATTCTAGCTCCACATAACCAAGCCACTTTAGAAGCGCTAGCAGACACTGATATAAAACTGGTGATAGCTACAGGTCGCGCCAAGCCCATGCTGCCAGACGATATTCTGGACCTGCATGATAGAGGGGTGCTCGACGCCATTATTTGTATGAATGGTCAGTACAGCTTCTGCAAGCATTACCACGAGGATGGCGATACAGAGGTAATCCCCCAACGTAGCGACGAAGCCGTGATTCAGCATTATCCTTTGACGCTAGCGCAAGCCGAGCAAATCGTACAAATCTGCCGGCAGGAGGAGGTCGTCTATAAACTTGATTCCACGGACTATATTGCTTGGTCAGTAGCGCATGAGAGAATCAAGGCGATGATGGTAGAGCGTAGCTATTTTATTGTTGATCCTGATTTCTACAAGACCAATGAAACTTATCAGTGTTCGGTTATCTTTAAGACTGAAACCGATAAAATGCAACATATCGACTTTACTAAATACGGCTTAAAGCTGGTGCATTGGCATAATATGGGCGCTGATATTATTCCAGTGGATGCCTCCAAGGCGCGGGCGGTGCAAGATGTTTGTGATTATTATGAGGTAGCGGTTGCCGATGCCATGGCGTTTGGCGATGGTATGAACGATTTAGAAATGTTTGATTTGGTCGGTTGTGGCGTGGCGATGGGGGATGGTCAACCGGTGCTTATTGAGCGGGCTGATTTGGTCACTGGCTCTATAGAGGAGTTTGGTATCCAAGCGGTGCTAGACAAGTTCTTGGTGGCTTGAAATTAGTTACTTAACTGGGGATAAAACTTCTCAATATTGAAAGCCTTTTCTTACCACACTAGATGAATAGGAAAGCCTGACAGTTTACTATCACAACTTATCAACCCCATTTGCTCCGTTTGAGCTTGGGCGCATAGCATTCTATCGAAGGGGTCACGATGGGTTGAGGAGTATTGTCCTGCCACCATAGCGTGCTGACAAGAAATGTTTAGAAGATAAAAACTGACAGTATTTATCATGTTTTGAAAGTTAGCAAGGGCTTCACCAATACTGCCTAGTTTGCCCTTACGGTGTTTGGTTGCCATCTCCCAAACACTAGCAGCACTGATATGAATGTTATTGTACGGGTCACTGATAAGTTCGTGAGCATGTTTTGATAATGCATCAGGTTTTGTCCACCACCAAATCAGTGTATGGGTATCTAGCAAGTAGTCTATTGATCCCATAAAGCCAGTTCATCCTCATCTAATGGCAGAAAAAATTCTGGACTCAGTTTTTTATCTATATACTTGCCCGCCTGACGCCTTTTTTTTGGAGTAGTGACCTCTGTTATTGAGTTAGCAGTAATAGAAGATAAGTCTGGAGCAGCTAATTTAGCTACAGGTTTGCCTGAGGCGACAAAAACCACGTCCTCACCGGTCTCTATAAGGGCTAGCCACTGCTGTATTGTCTCTACAAACACAGGGTTATCTATACTCAGTTCATTAAGATTAATAGTAATACTCATAATGTACCTCGATTGCCAATAAAAATGACTATACTTTAGTCTATCATAGCCAGATACATGGGTTTCCCTTGATTCTGCCACTATTCACCCTCATATTCTACCCACCTATAAAAGTAAAATAGCCTAAGCCAATGCCTGATTCTGCTCCGGAAACCTTACCAAATATGCCAAACGATACCGCCGCTGAGGCACCTGCAATCGATCCTATAATTGATGCAACCATTAATTCATCAAGCTCTAATGCTACTGATAAAACCACGATTGCTGCTCAAGATATGGCTGTAACAGCAGAAGATTCATCGATGGTAGCGTCCACAACTGAAGATGATAATTCAATAGCCAATCCCTCTAATGCTATAACTATGCCCAATTACCAGCAGTTGACTGACTTGCCCGTATTGGCCAAAGACAGACATTTTCTAACTCGGCTTGAACGTGACTTAAAGCGTGAGGCAAACCGCAAGCCTGCCAATAAAAAAGACGGCCAAGGTAAAGAGCAGGGCAAAGACCAGAATAAACAAAAGTCACTCGCGGATAAACAAGCCCAATATGACAAGGCAAAGCAACGCTCTCAGCAGGCGGTTCAAGAGCGTATTGATAGTATCCCCGCGAACTTAGCGGGCCTGCTCAATCATGACTTGCCTGTAAGCCAACGTGCCGAAGACTTGGTGCAAGCGATCCTTGATCATCAGGTCATTATCGTAGCGGGTGAGACGGGGTCGGGTAAGACAACGCAGTTGCCTAAGCTAGCTATGCTGGCGGGTCGCGGGATTACGGGTCAGATTGGCCATACGCAGCCTCGACGTCTGGCTGCTCGAAGTGTCGCCAACCGTATCGCTGAAGAGTTGGGTGAGCCGCTAGGGGAGACGGTCAGCTTTAAGATTCGCTTTAATGAGCAAGGTACTGCAAAATCCGTCGTTAAATTAATGACGGATGGTATCTTGTTGGCGGAACTGGGCCATGACCGCTTCCTGACTAAATATGACACCATCATCATTGATGAGGCCCATGAGCGTAGTCTCAATATTGACTTTATCATGGGCTATCTCAAGAATTTACTGCCCAAGCGTCCTGACCTAAAAGTTATTATTACCTCAGCGACGCTCGATACACAGCGCTTTAGCGAATACTTCTCGCATTATGATGCGCGAACTAAGCGCGTGATTAAAGCGCCGGTCATCGATGTCGAAGGTCGCAGCTATCCGGTGGAAGTCCGCTATCGTCCGCTGACCGATGAGCCGGTGACCAGCTCAGACGATGACAGTTATGATGACTTCGAAGACAATCTACCGCGTGCTGTCGTGGCCGCTGTCGAAGAGTGCTTTGCAGATGCCAACAGCAAAGGCCATCCATCGCAAGCTGATATCCTTATTTTTGCCGCCACCGAAGCAGAGATTCGCGAGCTACAAGAAGTATTAGTGAGGCATGGCCCGCGCCATACCGAAGTCTTGCCTTTATTTGCGCGACAAACTTATGCAGAGCAGCAGCGAATCTTTTCGCCATCTGGTCGGGGTCGCCGCATCGTCATTGCGACCAACGTCGCCGAGACCGCCTTGACCGTACCCGGTATCCGCTACGTCATCGATTTAGGGTTTGCGCGTATCTCTCGCTACTCTTATCGCTCACGCGTTCAACGCTTACCCATTGAAGCGATTTCGCAAGCTGCGGCCAATCAGCGTAAAGGGCGTTGTGGTCGTGTGGCACCAGGTGTTTGTATTCGCCTGTATTCTGAGGAAGACTTTACCAGCCGCCCTGATTTCACTGAGCCAGAGATCCTACGCACCAACCTAGCGTCCGTCATCCTACAGATGGCGAGCTTGCGCTTGGGCAGTGTCGATGACTTTGACTTTATCGAGCCACCAGACAGTCGCTTAATTAAAGATGGTCGTAAACTGCTGGATGAGTTGGGGGCCATTACCTCTAAAGACAGTGAGACCCAGCGCCCTATTAGTAAGCAGACGCTCAATGAGGTCAAGCTCACGCGTACGGGTCAGAAGATGGCGCGGATGCCTATCGACCCAAGGCTAGCACGCATGTTAGTCGCGGGTAGCGACTTTGACTGTATGCGCGAGATGCTGATTATCGTAGCAGCACTGGCGGTGCAAGACCCTCGTGAACGGCCGGCAGAAAAACGCGCTCAAGCGGATCAAAGACACGCTGTATTCCGTCAAGAAGACTCAGATTTCTTATTCTACTTAAGCTTGTGGAAGAGTGTCTTTGAGACGGATAAAGATGGCAATAAATTATCCAGCAGCCAGCGTAAGCAATTCGCCAAAAAGAATTATCTGAGCTTTCCGCGACTGCGAGAATGGCAAAAAACCTATCGCCAACTCGAGCAGATGGTCACGGAATTAAAACTGACGGACACGCCTGCTAAAACTAACGCTAAAAGCAATGCTAAAAACAACAACAGCTCAGCGGCTGAATTGATACTCATCGATAGTGTGGATGAGGAGCAGCGGGCAGTAAGATATGCCAATCTGCATCGGGCGCTACTTACAGGTTTATTATCCGTTATTGCCCATAAGACGGAAAACCGTGGTGAGTATCTGGCTGCTCGTCAGCAAAAAGCCAAGATATTCCCGGCGAGCACCGTGTTTAAACAAGTACCGCCGTGGGTGATGGCATTTGAAATCGTCGAGACCTCGCAAGTCTTTATGCGCACAGTCGCGAAAATTGAGCCGGAGTGGATTATCTCGGCGGCAGGCGATTTGGTTAAATACCATTACTTTGAGCCGCATTGGTCGAAGAAGTCGGGCCGCGTGAAGGCCTATGCGCAGATTAGCGTGTTCGGCCTTATCGTTATAGCGAAGCAATTGACCAACTACGAGCAGGTAAACCTTGAGGAAGCCCGCGAAATCTTCATTCGCGATGGCTTGGTCACGGGTAACTTCGGTCGCCAAGCGCCTTTCTTACAGCACAACATGGATAAGATCGCCCAGGTTGAGCGTATCGAAGACAAATTACGCCGTCGTGATTTATTGGTCGATGAAGAAGCGCTGTATCAGTTTTACGACCATAAAATCCCTGAGCATATCGCTAGCCGTAAGGCCTTTGAAGACTGGCGCGCGGAAGTGGAGACGACGGACAGTAAGTTTCTGTTCTTCACTGACGAGGATGTCCTTAATGAAGCCGCACCGACTACTGGTGAGTTTCCAGAAGTCTGGCAACTGGGTGATTTAAAATTACCCTTAAAATACGTCTTTGACCCTGCAAGTGAAGATGATGGCGTGACCATTCGCGTACCATTAGCCGCTCTACCGCAGTTGGATGCCGTAGAGCTACTTTGGGGCGTACCGGGTTGGCGCTACGAGTTGGTGCTGCAGCTACTGCGCTCACTGCCGAAAGATATCCGTCGTCAGATAGTGCCGATACCGGATACGGCAGACAGTCTATTCGATGAGTTAGAATATCAGCAGCAGAATAGCCAACAAGCCGGCCTGCTCAAGCAGTTGTGCCAAGCCTTGCAGCGTCGCGGTATTGTGGGATTAACGCCAAAAGACTTTAATCCGTCGAGTATCGATCGCTACCTGCAACCGCAAATCTGTGTGGTCGATGATAAAAACCGCCTGATTGAAAAAGGTCGTGACTTAGAGACCTTGCAGATTCGCCATGCTAGCGAGACCAGCCAAGCCTTGATGAGCGAAGCCGATATGCACGGCATGCATACGAGCTTCCCTGAGCACTTTAGATTTAGCAAAAACCGTCATAGTGCTGGCGTGGTGATGAAGCAGTTTGCCGCGTTAGTCGCTGATGAGGCCGGTGAAGCGGTCTCTATTCATCAATTTACCGATGTGAATGCTGCCCTTAAAGCGCATCGTAAAGGGGTGCTGACGCTAATCAAGTCGCAATTGGGTGCCAAGCAAAAGCAGCTGACCAATCAAGTGGATAATGCCTTTAAGTTGGCTTTTGCACCACTCGGCAATATGGACAAGTTAAAAACTATCCTTGTCGATGCGACCTTAGATGCAGCGCTTGAGACCCATGCCACGCGCTTTGACCATCAAGATATCTTGCCGGATAATGCCGATAAGCTGACTGAAATATTGGCGGATAAACTGCCGATGAGTGAGGTGGATTATGCGCAGACCGCTAAGTCGGTATTGGATAACTTCTTACTAGAAGGGCAGACCATTATTAAGCTGCTGAAAAACGTCTATACCCGTTGGCAACGTATCCGTCAGCGCTTATTGATGTTAGACCGTGAAATATTTGGGGAATCTATTGACGATATTGAAGATCAGTTAGAAGACCTACACTTGTCTGATTTCGTCTATCGTATGGACTTTGAGCATTGGCAGCAGTATCCACGCTATTTAGAGGCGTTAGAGATTCGCATCGATCGTCTTGAGCATAATCTTGACAGTGATTTGGACGCGGTATATGAACTCGATGTACACATGGAGCGCCTGGCTGGGCGTGCCGCTGACGAAAAAATTAGCGAGTATCGTTGGTTGGTCGAAGAGTATCGCATTCAATTGTTTGCGCAACCGATGAAGACCCGAAGTGCGGTCTCGCCGAAACGCTTAAATAAAGTATGGGAAAAATTAACCTAGACTTTATGACTAGCTAGTAGCCGCTAACTATTAACAGATGAACGGACGAATATCGTGCAATTAAAATTGTGCGATATTTTTTTTGCCGTTCGTTTTTATAAATCTACCTTCTATCATCAAACTGTCATATTTACCCTTTACCCTGACGCCTAATTATAACGGCTGCGGCTCAGCATCACTGCTAGCACGGTCAGCCTGCTTGACATGGACTTTGAACAGTGTTGATTGCCTAGCTAGCGATAGGTGACCCAGTAGCTCCTAAATAGGGTCAAAACACATGAGACAGATCAGTCCCACAAGTATTGCCAAGCGCTTTGGCAGTATTACCACCCGTATGCTAGTAATCTTAGCGTTGGCCTTTATGTTGATTACGTTGATGGTGAACTGGGTCATTGAGACATACGCCAAGCCACGTGTCGTTGCTATGACCTCAGAGTCCATCGAGGGAATTGGTAACGAAGTTATCAACAGTATTATGGCCAATATTAGTCGCGTAGATGGTATAGCCAAAGCTACCAGTGCTATCAGCGGTGGCCTACCAAAAGACCAAGCTATTTATCAAGACACCTTAGGGAACTTGATGAATCAAACGGACAAGAATATCGTGGGCGGCGGGGTGTGGTTTGATCCAAATATGTATCAATCTGGTCAAGAGCGTCAGTCCTTTGTCTGGGCGCGAGATAACTCAGGGGTGATGCAGCGCACGGAGCGCTATAACGCCAAAGAGACCGTGTTTAACCCTTATTATCGTGACTCGTGGTATATCCCTGCGCTTTATGCACGCCATGACCACTGTGTTTGGAGCCGCGCCTATATTGACCCTGCCACCAAGTCCCCTATGATGACCTGTGCGAAAGCGCTGTATAACAGTCGCAATCAGGCGTTTGATGGGGTCATCTCCTTCAACCTTATCCTAGATAATCTCGATGCGGCTATGCAGGTGTGGCGAAAGAAAGTAGGGGGTTATGTCTTTTTAATAGACTTGGATAACCGTTTTTTAACTTTTCCTGATAAGTCCTTAGTAACTTATGAATCGCGTGCCAATCCGCAAGGCGAGATGCTAAGTGTCGAGGCGTTCGCCAAAGCACAGCCCGGTTTTGACCCTATCGCTGACCACTTAACGGCCATCAATGATGACTTGCTGGATAAAGCCATTGCGACCGATGAGAGTCGCTATAACTTCGCAGCCAATAGCATTGTCAGCACTACCAATGCAGGTCAAATTAGCGCAAAAGAGTCTAAATTGCTTTCAGCACTATTGCTACTCAATGGCGAGCAATCAATGAATTTTGTTGAAAGTCATTTGGTCGATACTGTAGCTGTCCCCAACGATCTTATTTTAAAACAGCCGTCTACCGCCTTTATCTTTCGCATGCCCTTCACTTATTGGAAGATGGTCATCGTTAAGCCAGACAGCGCGCTAACGAGTGTGGCAAATGGTTTGTCTAACCAACTACTGCGCTACATGCTATTCGGCTTTATCCCTATCCTACTCATGACGGCTTGGGCTTTCCGTAACTACTTTACTCGACCGCTACGCCATATGGCAGAAGCTGTAGCAGATATGGGTGCCTTGATTGAACGCAAGCAATATCAACAGTTAGGCGCACATAAACTACCGACATCCAATGTGAGTGAAATCCAAATTATCAGTGAGCAGACCAATCAGTTGATTGACCGAGTGGTGGAAAACGAAGGAGCGCTTGCCGAGATTAATGTGCTGCTAGAGAAAAAAGTTGTGGAGAGAACGCAAGCCTTACAACAGGCTATGGATGAGCTCAAAGCCTCACAAGTGCAATTGGTCCGCTCTGAAAAAATGGCAACTTTAGGGCAAATGGTGGCTGGCGTGGCGCACGAGGTGAACACGCCCCTCGGTTATGTTCGCAGCAACATGGAATTGGTTGGGGAAAATCTGTCACGCTTTGATGAGCTGACCCAGCATACTGAGCAACTATTAACCGTGCTAAAAGACGCTAATGCTAGCCAAGAAGAGCGCGATGCTGCTATTACCGCTACCTTGCAATGCTGTGCGGAGATTAAAGAAGACGAGGTCAGTGAAGATTTAGCGGGTTTAGTCAATGATGGTTTATTCGGGGTCGACCAAATCGCTGAACTGGTGCTTAGCCTGCGTGACTTCTCCCGTATCGACGAGTCAAAAATTAAGGATATCAATATCAATGACTGTATTAACAGCTCTTTGGTCATGGCGCGTAATAATCTAAAGACTTTGGATGTGATCACAGATTTAGGCGACTTACCGCCGGTGCAATGCAACCCCTCGCAGATTAACCAAGTACTGCTTAACCTGTTTAATAATGCGGCCCAAGCTATCCCTAGCGATAGAAAAGGTCAGCTCACAATAGTCTCAGCACTGGCGGAAGAGCATACCGTGACCATCAGTGTGACCGACAATGGCAAAGGTATGGCTGAGGAAGTATTGGCACGCATGTTTGAACCGTTTTTCACTACTAAAAAGGCGGGCGAGGGGACGGGTCTAGGGCTAGCAATTTCTACAGAAATTATGGAGCAGCATGGGGGAAAACTAGAAGCACAATCTAGCGTTGGTGAAGGCACAAGGTTTGTTATGACACTACCGGTTGCTCAGACGTCTTCTCAGGCACAGCAAACCCCTAAGGCGCTATTTGAAGCTTAGCGATAACGAGCTGCGTTATTAATGCTAACTCTAAATTAGCTTTGGTTAACGTAGCTCTCTCTTTACTCTACTTAAATCAAAAAAGGTCTAATCATGTCAAAACCTAAAATTGCTTTTATTGATGATGAAGAACGTATCTTGCGCAGCTTAAAAATGCACTTTCGTCAGAGCCATGATGTCTTTATCACGACGGATCCTGCTGCGTTAATTGACTATGTCCAGAATAATGACGTACTGGTGGTCATTAGCGACCAGCGGATGCCTGATAAACAGGGTACCGAGGTGTTGCGTGAGGTAAAAGAGGTCTCCCCCAATACGATTCGTATTCTACTGACTGGTTATGCCGACTTGAACGCCGTGGTGGACTCAGTGAACGAAGGTGAGATCTATCGCTATATCACTAAACCTTGGCAAAATGATGAGCTCAAAAAAGTAGTAAACAAAGCAACGGAAATCGCGCTACAAACTAAAGATATTGATCATGAAATAGACGAAGCGGTCAGTATGAGTCGCAACCGAAATATTCTGATACTAGACGATGATAAAGATGTCTTTAAGCAGATGAAGGAGCATTTCTCACCGGGCTATAAGGTGAGTTGGGCGAGCAATTTAGAGCAAGCGGCTGAGCTGCTGCAGCGTGAAAAGTTTGGCGTTGCTATAGCTGACGTGAGCTTAGGTGGTGAGGATATCGCTCCGATCGTCTATGCCTTAAAGAACATCCAACCTGACCTTATGATGCTGATGCTTACCGAATTTAAAGACGCGCATCTGATTATTGATTTGATTAATAAGGGACAGATTTATCGCTGTCTGCCACGTCCGACCAACCTCGCTATTATGAGCATTAGCCTAGAGCGCGCTTATCGTGAACATGAGAAGATGGTACAGCAGCCGATATTAACGGCTAGACATCATGTGGAAGAGGCGCCGGAGGTTGCAGGTTTAGACTTCTCGAGTAAACTGAAAAGCTTCTTTTCTAAGTTAAAATTTGGCCGGTGGAGTAGGGCTTAGGGATATTTTTAATTATTGGGGTGATTTTTTTTAGATTTTGTAATTGATGTAGCGTGGGTGCTAACCCACGGACTTAAGAGGTTTTTATTAATAATCAAGACAACCCCCTCCTGGCCTTCTACAATCAATATAACCCCCTCCTGACCTCCCCCTAAAAACAGGGGGAGGAATGTTCTTTTTTAAATCTATATTGTGTTTTCGCTTATTAAGATAATTAGGGATATCTAGATTTGTGTAACGTGGGTATAAGTGCGTAGATTAAAAGAGTGTTGTGTAGGCTGGCGCTTTAGCCCAGCATTTACTGAGGGTAACTTCATATTTTCCATGGGTGTTACCCACGCTACGGACTGAAAGATACATAAGGATGGGAATATGCTATTTATAAACCTAATTATCTAAAAGATACTCCTCTAAAGCATCATTAATCATATCTTGGTAGTTACCACCTGTCTCTTTGGCTTTGTCTTGAAACCTAGCAATAATGCTAGGATTTACAAGGCTTTCATTAGTAGTAGGGTCATTTGACAATATGCTGCCACGAATGGCTCCAGACCATTCTGTCGATTCAGGTATATCAGAAAAATCAATATCCTTGTCTGGAAGCGTAGCCAGTCTTTGTAAGTTTGCTTCTTGCTCAGCGGTCAAAGACGGAAGTTCATTAGCTTTATATCTCACCATGTTCATAACATCTCCTTTCAGCTTTCGTAGCACGTCGTGCTGATATGATTCGAATGATTTCATCTGTTCCGTGGTGCTATCCATGCTAGGGACTCTGCATAATTTAAAATTAACGGAAGTTCTATCCATAATCAAGATAACCCCCTCCTGGCCTCCCCCTAAAAACATGGGGAGGAATTTTCTTTTTTAAAACTGTATTATATTTTCGTTGGTTTAGATAACGAGGTAGACCTATAGGGCGCAAATCCACAGACTTAAAAGAGTGTTATGTAGGCTGGCGCTTTAGCCCAGCAAAGAAACAGAGAAAGCGCTGAAATTTAACTATTTCTCAAATATTCAAATCGGTGTTTCGGTGATGCTTTGTATTTGTGCCGTGGGTGTTACCCACGCTACAGACTCTGCATAATTCAAAATATCGATTTTAAACTCTCGTAAAATTTTGTGCAAAATACGTAGGGTGGCGTTAGTTTTAAAAACTCTCGTAGAGAGGTTTTTTAAACGTAACCCACCGTTGCTGTCATTAAAAATTGGTGTCACCCTACCGCATTTATCTAACTTCAGCCCTAAACTTAAGTGTTAGGCATATTACATTTAGCCAGACAGCCGTATTAGCTCAGAAATTATTCACTATAGTTATTAATCATTTTGTTGATATAATTGTATTTATTTAACCTTGTTATTAATAGGGTTTTATCTTAAATATTAAAGCCTGCTTCATTGACTGAGTGTCGATGGGGCGGGTTTTATAGTATGTATAGTGACATTTATCCTAATACTCAAAGGATGATTAAGTAAGGAGTTATAACTGATGAAAAAGCTAATCACAGTAGCGGTATCAATTGCTATATTCACCGTATCAATGCCTGCATTAGCGGGTGGTGTCGTATGTGCAGACTTTAAAACACAAGCTCAGGCACAAGCTTACTTTGATGCCAAAAAACCTGGTTATAAGCGTTTAGACCGTGATAAAGATGGTATAGCCTGTGAGACCTTACCTTAATAAAAATGTTGATAGCCCAACGCTACCGACAATCCTCCCTTTGTCTTCCAACTCCTTATAATTATTAATAACGGCCATAACCTGACTTTGTTAATATAGCTTATTGATTAATCATCCTATTTTACAAGGTTACGTTATGAACCGTTTAATGATGCTAGTGGGGAGTGTTGTCTTTGGCTACGCGGGTAGTTTTATCGCCAGCTTATTTGGCGCAAGTGATTGGTCGTCGGCAAGCTTAATCATGGGGTTAATTGGCGGAACCGTTGGTATATTCGTCGGTTGGTATGTTGCAGAGAATTGGATGTGAGGTTATATTTAACTTTTGATGCCGTTGGCTGCACCCGAGCTACCAAGCCAAGCGCACCGTTAATATTGTTAAGATAGAATGTCATTAAGTAAGCATGGTTAAGCTGGCTAAAGCTCCAGCCTACAGTGATACAGAACCAAAATAGCCTAAGCAAATAAAAAAACCTATCTCAGCTCCGCTAACCACTCAGCCACCTGAGCAACTCGCGCCTGCCGATCACCACCAATCCGACGAAACGGCTTATTATGCCGCGTTAATTCCGCAGAAAATAATTCGGCAATGTCTTCACGGCCATTCGGGCTATCGCGCAAATCGTCAGGCTTCCAAGGGATATCAACCTCTGTTAACAGTATCAAATCATAGTGGTGGGCGAGGGCGGCTTCAGTAAGCGCTGGCGGGCAGTCGCCATAATATAAATTCGAATAGACCATCAACTCAAACAGACTGGTATCGCAAAATAGATATTGCGGCTCTTGCGCAGCGGCAGCGTTTTCAAGCGTCATTTGACCTGCGGCGATAGGCAATAAATCGTCGAAGGTGCAGGTCAATTGCTGCGAGTCCCATTTTTCTTGCAGATACTCCCGCATAAATTCGGGAACCCAAGGGCTCCCGAAATACTCCGCTAAATCTTTACAGAGGGTCGTCTTGCCCGTACTTTCAGCGCCCAGTATAGCGACGCTAACGACAGACTTAGGCGTATGCTGGCTCAGCTTGGAGCTGTATGCGGCGTTTCCATTCATAGTAAGCCCAGATTGCGATTAAGGTAAAGACCACATACTGCAGCGAGGTAAAGGTATAGCCCTTATAGAAATATAGCGGTACCGAGATAGCGTCAGCGACAATCCAGACCAGCCAGTTTTCAATTTTACGTAGCGCCATCAGATACATCGCAATTAAAAACAACGCGGTAGTCAGCATGTCAGTGTAGTCGACCCAAGTAAATAAGTGTAGCCCAAGCACCGCACCGTCAAAGCTAAAGCCATTATTAATAACTGGGCGCAGGTAATAGACCAAAGCGACAAAGGCGGCAGAAGCAACCGCTAAAGTGAGCATGATGGGCACATCGCGGGCTTGGATACGTTCAATCATAACGCCATTAGTCTCAGCTTGAGTATCGCTAGCAGTCTCTACGGTGACTTTATGCCTTGACCAGTTATACCAACCATACAGGCTCATCGCCGTATAGTAGGCATTGATCAGCATATCGCCAAACAGTTGCCATTCCCACAGCAGATAAACAAATAGGCCAGTACTCACTAAGCCCACAGGATAGACCAGAATATTGGTCTTACGCGCCAGCAATACGCTAGCCACACCAAAAACTACGGCAATCAATTCTAAGCCAATGAATAAAGGGGAGTAGGTTGCGTATTGGCCAAATAGCCATTCAAAAAGTCCTGCCATGATGCCTCTCAATAGCTAAATATTATTAACATGCTTGTTTTAAAGTTGGTGTTATTTTATATAAGGATGGTCATATTAGTGCGGGCTATATTCCAGACTAATCTGCTGGTATACGCCAAATGGTAGCCGCGGGTTAGTATACTATTAATGAAGCTAGCAAATGAGCCCTATACTGTCTATCTAGTACTCTGTAGCGTAGGGACATTAGGGTTTGAGAGCTTATGGGGTTATTGCTCGTTTATATTTAATAAAAAGAGTCTGTTAACGACAGGTATGCTGAGGGTAACCACAGTTGTAATAGTGGGCTTAGCTGCTATTATTGGTTTAGTCTACGAAATGGCTAAGCGTGTTAACGCCCATACTTTCGGCTATTCTCAGTAGATTACAGTTATTTGTAACAAAGTATTAGCAGAATACAATTAATAAGGCATAATAAAGCCATATTTTTAAGTATACAACCATTCACTAACAGCTGTTTACTCAGAATAATTGATAATCACTCACCTACTTTGATTGTCGCTGAGTCACTAAGCTGTTATTCATTAGTCGCCAACGCCACTAGCCAATCCCTAGTGTATTAAGTAGCTTAGTATTTTGCTACTGCTTGAGACTTAAGTTAAACCCTGCCAAGGAAGCCCTTATGAAAAACTATATTACTGGAACCGGCCTATACATCCCACCTTACAGCATCAGCAATGAAGAATTGGTGGAGACGTTTAACCAGTATGTCGACAATTATAATGCTGAGCATGTCGAAGCGATTGCAGCGGGTACTGTGACGGAACTTCAGCATTCTTCTGCCGAATTTATTGAAAAGGTTTCTGGTATTAAATCGCGCTATGTCATGGAAAAGGCAGGTATTTTAAATCCTGAAATCATGGCTCCAGTTATCCCAGCTCGTAAGCTTGGCGAAGAGCTGTCAGTCATGGCTGAAATGGGCGTCGCAGCATTAAAAGACGCGCTAGCCGATGCTGGTCTAGAAGCCAATGATTTAGATGGTATTATCCTAGCTTGTTCAAACTTCCAACGCACTTATCCCGCCCTAGCTATCGAAATTCAAGATGCTATCGGCATGGTCGGTGGCTTCGCTTACGATATGAACGTAGCGTGTAGTGCAGCGACCTTTGGTCTAGCACAAGCGGCCGGTTGTATCTCTGCGGGTCTGGGCAAACGTATTGCCGTGGTCAACGTCGAGATTACCTCTGCGCATCTAAACTGGCGCAACCGTGACAGCCATTTCATCTTTGGCGATGTCGCTACCGCTTCGATTTTAGAGTCTTTAGAGACGCCAAAAGGCTATGAAGTCATCAACAGTAAGCTGTTCTCCCAGTTTTCTACCAATATTAAAAACGAATACGGCTTTATGGACCGCGCTGAGTACCTAGCGGCTGAATCGGTCATGTATCCTGATATCAAAGAGCCTGTCACCGATAAGTTATTCCTACAAAATGGCCGTAAAGTATTCCGCGAAGTTTGCCCGAAAGTCTCTGAGATTATCCTAGAGCATTTACAAGAGAATGAGCTGGCCGCTAGTGATGTCAAAATGATGTGGTTGCATCAAGCCAATGCCAATATGTTAGACCTTATTTTACGTACCGTAGTAGGTCGTGATGCGGACAAGTCTATTGCGCCTAGCGTAATTGCCGAGTTTGCCAATACCAGTTCAGCCAGTCCCATTATCGTCTTCCATCGTTATAAAGATGAGTTAGCTTCAGGCGATTTAGGCGTTATCTGCTCCTTTGGCGCGGGTTATTCGATTGGCTCAGTGCTAGTCCGTAAGGTATAAGCGATAAGTTTGGCAGTGATTGAGTAGGATTTAAGATGATGTAGAGTGAGTAAGGCATTAATTCTCTAACGGCTCTATAGTCAGTTCTGTTTAAAACAGGTACTTAGCGAGTCACTGATATAAATTTTCTGGCTAGAAGTCATTATATGACTGAGGCAGGCGCAAACTTATACCAGTGACTCTGTGTCAAATCCTGAGTGGGCTGACTCTATAGCGTTCTTTACTTATTACCTCGATTCTTATCATATATTGAAAAAAGCCAAGTCAGCAAATTGACTTGGCTTTTTACGTTTAGGGTCGGGCATAGAGCGGCTAATTTTTAAACTCCCTCGTATTAGAGAGCCATTTAATAACAATAACCAGCAATCTCACCGCTATGACCACACTTTACTAAAAGGGATTTCAGCAACCTGCACAAAGTTTGTTATAATCGCTGTCTTATTTTTATATTCAGAATAAAAGCACCCCCTATGAAAGAATCCTTACGCTTACGCTTAGATCAGATGGTCGACCGTCATGAAGAAGTGACCGCCCTGTTATCCGACCCTGATATTATTAGCGACAATGACAAATTCCGTGAACTCTCAATGGAGTATAGCGACCTAGGCGAGATTACCGCCTTGTGGTTACGCTACGTGCAGGCCGAGACTGATCAGGCCGATGCCGAAGAGATGCTGAACGAAGCTAGCGATCCTGAAATGAAAGAGATGATGCAGGATGAGATTGATACCGCTCGCCAAGCTATCGTAGACATGGAAGAAGAGCTCAATGTCATGATGTTGCCAAAAGATCCGAATGATAAAGTGC
>Ga0098065_1000619_pt1 | contig 15902 bp, 12 predicted proteins | sample 25_taG_FD_75062 | JGI IMG/M metagenome (GOLD analysis project Ga0098065, IMG submission 75062) | Marine viral communities from Cariaco Basin, Caribbean Sea - 25_WHOI_OMZ | ecosystem: Environmental > Aquatic > Marine > Oceanic | place: Caribbean Sea: Cariaco Basin | collected 2014-11-08 | reverse complement strand
CGTTTTCCAAAAAACTGAACAATTAATTCGTCATTCTTATCAAAACACTCAATAGAGGTAACAATTCCATCTTCGGTGGGCTTTCTAACCACCCAACAATTAGCGACGCCATCCATATTTAAATGGAGATTAAAATCAGGATCCATTATATTAAACCATTGCTGATGCCATAGCGTTTTATTTATTTTTCCGGTATGAATCTGAATATTCCCAGGATTGCCTACAAAAACCATAATTGGCAATTCCTGCCTGGCAACCTTTTCTAACATGCTAACAATTTTTTCTTTTTCAATTTTATCAGCATAGTAGGCGCTGGGTGCTAATCTTAGCGCCTGGGAACGACTAATATTGTGCTTCTTTAATAATCCAAAAAAATGATGTGTATCTTTTAATTCTTCCCATGATTTTTGGAAACCGGCAAGATCAACTTCATTATCGTTTTTATACCTTGGGGCTTCGGCAAAAACGCTAATCTCTAATTTGGTATTTTGCTCTTCAGACTTATATTTTTCTACCAAAGCTTTATAAGCTTCAACATGACTTTGGGGCGTAAGGTAGATTTTATGAATAGCCATCCCATCTTCTGCAAAAAATTGCAAGCTAAGACGTTCTTTTCCGCGCGCCATTTCAGAAACGGCAAAAGCAAAAGCCCAGTGCATAAAGAAAATCCGCAGGTCGATATCTTCTCCAACAAAAAGTCCGACGGGCGATTTACCTATCGACGGATTTAGATATATTCCTTTTCGTTCGTGTACGCAGCTTTCGTTGCGCGTTAGCGCCATAACCTTGCCCAAAGATTCAATTTCCGGTAAAATTTCTTTAGGTTTATTTACTAATCGGGTAACCCCATTGTTGATTTTTGTCGCCAGTAATTCGGCTTCACTTACATTAAGCGCCTGGGCGGCGTTTCGTATTCTTAGTTGAGGTTGCTCTTCTTTAAGAGTTTCCCATCGCTGTTTTAAACTTGTTGTACTCATGGGTTTATATTTTGAATTATTGAAGCTGATTTTTCTTCACCAAAAACAATCATGGGTGTTTTTGCGAGCGGATGCGCCATGACCTTGCAGGGAAAATCGTAAACATCACAAATAGTTTTAGAGGTCAGCACCTCTTTGGGATTACCGTACTTTATCGTTTTACCATCTTTAAGTAATACAATACGATCTGCAAATTGGGCGGCAAGATTTAAATCATGCATTACGATGGCAGCCATATTTCCTTTCTTTACAAAGTCTTTTATCACTTCTAAAACTTTATGTTGATAATAAACATCCAGGTTATTTAGGGGCTCGTCCAGTAACATTAATTTCTTTTGAAAATTATTAGTGAGCTGGACAAATATTCTGGAAAGATGAATGCGTTGCTTTTCCCCTCCCGAAAGTTGATTGTATGATTTGTCCTTAAAATGACTCATTTCTGTAAGCTTTAAACTTTCCGCAACCACTTTTAGATCGGTAATACCCGGCCTGCTGACAAAATAAGGATAGCGCCCCATCATGACCACTTCGTTTACCGGTAACGGAATATCCTGTTGATGATGTTGGCTAAATTTAGCCCTTGTTTTTGCCAATCTTGCCGTTGTCCATTTTTTTATGGATTCTTGTTGAAAACGGATTTCTCCGGAATATTTAATTTCTTCGGTTAAGGCTTTAAGCAAAGTACTTTTACCGGCGCCATTGGGACCGATAATAGCAAAAAGCTCTCCCGGTTCAATACTAAAGTTAATATCTTCAAGCAGCTTTCTGTTTTTGATGTGGATGTTTAACTGATTTACGGCTAACATTACAATGCTTTTTTAAATTGAAGAAGAATTAAAATAAATACCGGGGCGCCCATAAAAGCAGTAATGATACCTATTGGGATTTCGATGGGCGCTAAAGTGGTTCGGCTAATAATATCTGCTGTTAGCAGTAATACACTGCCAAAAAGTGCTGAGAGTGGTAAAATTAGTCGGTAATCAGATCCTAAAAGCAATCGTAAAATATAAGGAACAATAAGTCCTACAAAGGCAATAGTTCCAGCAAAAGCTACTGAGGTACCCACAACTAATGCCGATAGCCAGATAATTTTAGCATGGTATTGTTTTACATTAATGCCTAAATGCCTTGCATTTTCTTCTCCTAGCATCATGGCATTTAAGGCTTTGCCATTACCTAACAGGAGACTCAGGCAAATAAGATTAATGGTAAAAAGGATCATCACTTTAGACCAGTTGGCGGCACCAAGGCTCCCAAGTCGCCAAAACGTAAGATCACGTAATTCGTCGTCTTTAGAGATAAAGGTCAAGAATCCCGTCGTAGCTTCGGCCAGGGCTGCAATGGCAACGCCGGCTAAAAGCATAATCACTACGTGTGTTTTTCCATTTTTAAAGGAGATGCTGTATACCAGTATCATGACTAAGAGCGCACCGATAAAAGCAGCAATAGAAATTAAGGAATAATGTAAAATTTCAGGAAGAAAACTTTTAATGGTACTCCCTAACACAATGGCTACAGCGGCAAAGAGAGCAGATCCCGCGGTAATTCCTATAATTCCCGGGGTGGCAAGAGGATTTTTAAACATACCCTGTAATGACGTTCCGGTAACAGCAAGACCTGCGCCCATAATGATTGCTAAAATAGTTCGTGGCATACGTACATCAAAAAATATATAGGCATCGGTGGGGTTTACTGCTACCGTGTCATCAAAAATGCTTTTAAATAAAAGCAGAAAATCATTCCAGTTTAACTGGTATACGCCCAAGAGGCTGGAAGCGATGAAAGCGACAACCAACAGGGTAAGACCTAAAGACATATACCATTTAAACTTAGTTTGCATATTGGCTAAGCTCTTTGTTAAGTTGGACTGCGGCTTCTCCTGTTCTGGGGCCAAAGCCTGTTAATAATAAACCATCCATGCTAACTACCTGTCCTTTTTTTATTGCGGTAGAATTGGCTAAACCCGATATTCCTTTTAAACCTTCTATCCCGTTTACACTTTGTAAGCCGCTATCAAAAAATAAGAGTACATCGGGATTGGCCTGTGCAACAGCCTCTGTAGTAAGCGGGCGATAATCATCATACGTATTCATAGCGTTTTCACCACCGGCAAGCTCGATCATTTTTGCCACTGGAGTCTCTTTCCCGGCCACAAGCAAGGTGCCGGCCCCACGCGCATAGACAAACATTACCCTTGGTTTGTTTTTAAATTCCTCTAGAACATCAAGCTTATTTTCGATGTTGTGGGTTATTTTTTCCGGAGCTTCAGTATTAAGATCTTTGGCTACCAAATTTATCAGGTTTTTAGCACCTTCTACTGAATATTCAGGTTCGTAATAATGAACAGGAACTTCTAAAGTTTTAAGCTGGGAAATAATATCTGCAGATAATTCCTTTTTTACCGCAAATATTTGTGTTGGTTTTTGTTGAAGCAAGGCTTCAATATTTAAGTTCATAACATGACCAAGATCGGTAGCGTTTTCTTTTAAGTTTTCCGGGTAAATGCTGGTCACATCTACAGCTACCAGTTGATCCTGATACCCTAATTCACTAATAGTTTCACTTAGTGTTCCATTAAGGCTAATAATACGTTCCTGTGATTTTTCTGACTCAGATTCTTGTGATGATTTCGTATCAGATTCGGTGTTTTTACAGCCAACGATGGCGATAACACATAGAAGGATGGACAGTTTAAATAGTTTCATTTATAATTTTTATTAAATCTAAATAAATCAAATGTAAAATTCATTTTGAAAGAATTCCATTTTCAAATGTTAAATTTATTTTTATTTAGATTGTTTAAAAATAAAAACAATTTTTACTTGTAGTTTTCAATTTCAGCCTTTAAGTTTGCGACTAAGTTTATTTAAACTAAATCTAAATAATGAGATCTTCAGTTTTTATTTGTTTCAGCCTAATTGTTGGGAGCCTTTATTCACAAAGGGATTCGGTAAGGGTTAATGCATTAGATGAAGTGCTGTTATTTGGAAACCAGTATACCATTTCCAGTATCGATAAGGAATTATTCACTGTAAATACTATAAGTGCCCAGCAGATTAACCAGGTTGGAGCAAACAATCTTGCCGATATTTTAAATCAGCAATTAAACATCAGCATTACGCCCAATGCCGCAGACGGCCGTTCTACCATAAGTATGTTTGGATTGTCCGGCGATTACGTGAAAATTTTGGTCGATAATGTACCGCTGGTAAGTGATAATGGCTACGGCAATAATATAGACATTACGCAGATCAATCTGGAAGATATTGCCCGTATAGAAATCGCCGAAGGCGCTATGGGAGTTCTTTATGGTGATAACGCTGTTGCAGGAGTTATTAATATTATCACCAAAAAATCTACTGCTTCTAAATGGAATATTAGGGTAAGCTTACAGGAGGAAACGGTTGGTGAAGAATATAATTTTGAGGATGAAGGAAGGCATATCCAAAACTTAGCTATTGCACATAATATTTCAGATCACTGGTATGCTTCGGCTAATTTTTCGAGAAACGATTTTAATGGATTCAAAAATAATTACTTCGGGAGGGACTATTTTGGTTTATCGGGAAACAGTGTAGTTAATGACGGTCTTCGAGGTTACGAGTGGAATCCAAAGTTGCAGCATAGTTTAAATGCCATGCTGAAATATGGTAAAATGAACTTCAATTTTTTCTACAAGTTCAATTATTATAACGAAACCCTGGATATTTATAATCATTCGATTAATCCAAGAATTCAGAATGGAGAATACGATATCATAGCTAACGACGAGCAATTCGTTAGCAACCGATTTAGGCATGAAGCCCAGGCTTTTGGACGTATAAATCAGATAGATTATAATCTTTCACTATCGTATCAAACCCAAACCAGAGACTATGAGAATTATGTGTATGATCTTAGGCAGCAACGTAAACGGAGTACCACTAAAAATACCACTAATCAGGAAAGTGATCTTTGGTTTTCTAAGGGAACGTTTATCAACTTATTGTCTAAATCGACCGATTTTAACCTAACCGCAGGTTACGAAATCACCTATCAGGAGGGATATGATGCCGTGGCCAGCGGAGCCTATTCCAATGATATTGCCCAGCAGGATTTGGGGAATTACGATGTGTTTTCTCAGCTTTCTTTTACCAAAAATAACTGGTCTTTTTATCCAGGCGTTCGCTTAAACAATAATTCTAATTACGGTAGTAAACTTATCTGGTCTACCAGTGCTAATTACAAGCCGGCGAAGAATATAAAACTCCAGGCGGTTATAGGGTCGGCTTATAAAACACCAACTTTCACTAATTTATACTACTATTTTGTAGATGCTAATCATGATGTTCGTGGTAATCCCGATTTGACCCCGGAAGACGGAATTTCTTATCTGATCTCTGCGGAAAAAACTTCAGTCTTCAATAAGCAATTTCAGCTTCAGAATAATCTGAAATTCTTCCATTTTGATATTCAGGATAAAATAGACCTGGCGGTAGTGGGGGATAATTCACAGATGCAATATTTAAATATCAGCGAATATAAAATCCTGGGAGTGTCTACTGAAAACAATTTGAGCTATAAAAATTTTCAAACCAATATCGGATTAAGTTATACCGGGATTTCACAAAGCCTGAAAACCGAAACATCTAATCCAGATGATTATTTATTCAGTTTAAATGCTACGGCGGCGCTTCGATATTACTGGCCAAAAGCAGAAACACGTTTTTCAGTATTATTAAAATATAACGGCGAGTTACAGCAATATTTTAGAGATAACGATACCAACGAATTTGTAAAGGGAACGCAGGAAGATTACTCGTTAATGGACGCCAGTATCAATAAATATTTTTTTAAGAAACGTTTTGAAGTTACCCTGGGTGCCAGAAATCTATTTAATGTCGTTCGCGTAAACAATTCGGCTATTACCGCTACGGGCGGTCATGATGCGCCAGCAACTTCACTATTGTTTGGGTATGGCCGCTCTTATTTTTTAAAACTTTTATATAACCTTAATATGTAATCCTAATTAATATACCAATGAAAAAGAATATTTTACTTCAATTATTTTGCCTCTCTTTTGTCGTGTTTAGCTGTAGTAGCGATGATGATAATGTGAGTGTTATCGAAATTCCCGCAGTAGAAAGTGCGGTGCTAGATATAGCATCTGGCGGATCTAACGAACCCAATCAGGTGTATATCGACTTAAGTACAGAGGAAACCACTGTGGTTCGTCGTGATAGCTGGGAACTTGGTTTTATAAGTACTGAAAACCGGGTGGTTTTAAATTCGTCAATCTTGGTTTCGGCCGCAAAACTAGAGGGGATTTACGATATCGATGCGGTGAATAACGATACTTCGTTAGCAACTCCAATGAATTTAAAGTCTTTTAATACTGATACTTTTCAAGCTGATGAGGTAACTGTAACTAACGTTGGCGAATTGCTGGCCGGTTTACCAGTTGAATATTCGATGTATGGAGATATTGAGAATGGTATTTCTTTTACCGATAGTAGTACAGGAGATTTAGATGAAACTGCCATAGGCGATATTGTAACTGCTGAAGACGAAGCCGAGGTTTTCGTGGTTTCCCTTGGAGCTGAAATCCCACCTGCCTCTGAAGATGGTTCTTTAAATCACACTGGTGAAGATCGTGGTTTTTATAAAATCAAGGTTTTTATGAATAACAACGATTATGTACTGCAATATGCTCCTTTAGGTTCAGATACGCACGAAGAAGTGGTAATTACCAAAGACGAGGCTTATAATTTTACTGGTTTTAGCTTGGAAAACGGCACTGAAGTTGGTGTAGAGCCTGGAGTAGGTAATTGGGATCTTAATTATACCAGTGTATATTCTTACTACGGAAGTTCAACTGGATTTGTAGCTGGCACAACTTATTCCGATTATATGGTACATAATATTCATAACGGAGTAGGAGTTTATATGGTGCTTACTGAAGAACCTGGTGAAGGAGAAGGTGCTGCTCCCGTGCCAACCGGCCAACCCTCTTACAATGAATTTAGTTTAGATGATGTTAAAGAAAGCCAGCTGGTTTACGATGATCGTACTGTAATAGGCAGTGGCTGGCGTAATACATTTCCTGCCAGTTTAAAATCAGATCGTTACTATATTATAAAGGATACCGATGGTAACTTTTACAAGCTAAAATTTACCGCGTTGCTCAATGAACAAGGGGAACGCGGTTATCCTCAGATCGTCTACGATCTTTTATAAGGAGTGTTGTTTTAATTAGTCTTAATCCCTGTTTTTTTTAAGCAGGGATTTTCTATTCGATTATCGAGCCATGTGCATTCCTAATCGCAGGATTTTATTTATTTTAATAGTACAATTTTTAGGATGAAAAACTTTTTTACCACCGTATTAATACTTTTTATTATTTGCAATCTTAAAGCACAGCAATTAAAAGCCTATGCGATTTATGATGCTGAAGGAAATGAAGTTTCCTTTCAAAAAATGAGCGATAGTTTATCGAATTATGAGGTGGTACTTTTTGGGGAATTTCATGATCATCCCGTGGTCCATTGGCTTCAGAAGAAACTTACTGAAAAATTATATGCTAAAAACCCGAATCTGGTCTTGGGAGCAGAAATGTTTGAAGCCGATAATCAATTGATTCTGGATGAATATCTTCAGGATAAGATTCCGCAGAACCGTTTTGAAGAAGAAATGCGACTGTGGAATAATTATAAAACCGATTATAAGCCTTTAATCGAGTTCGCGAAAACCAACCATCTTCAATTTGTAGCTACCAATGTGCCCAGACGTTATGCATCGGTTGTTGCTAAACATGGTCTCGATTCTTTACAAGCGTATACTGAAGAAGCAAAGTCTTACTTTGCAAAACTCCCCATAACAGTAGATACGATTACTCCCGGTTATGCTGAAATGTTTGGAATGATGAGCGCTCACGGAATGGAGGCTGAGGCGATGAAGTTTGTAGAAGCACAAGCGGTTAAAGATGCTACTATGGCTGAAAAGATCATTGATTATTTACCCAAAAATGGTATTTTTTTACATTACAATGGCGATTATCATAGCAAAAGTTTTGGCGGCATTTACTGGTATTTAAAAGCAATGCAACCCGATTTAAAAATCGCGGTAATTCATGTAGCGCAAAGCAAAAATGAATCTTTAGAGTTTATAGAAGACAAAACCGGTACCGGTAATTTTATACTTTTTATTCCAGAAGATTTTACACGAACCTATTAATAGGGAAATTCCCTATTTGCATAAATAATTTATCGGTTTTTAAATTTTGGAGTTATTCTTGTTTTGAAAAACTTCAAAAATACTCTTATGAAATTTTTCAAACTACTCTCGTTTTTAGCTTTTTTCGGATTTTCTTTACTTGCCAGCGGTCAGGAAACGGATTCTTTGGCAATTTCATCTGAAATTTCGAATCATAGGGCTATTCATAAAGATTATCTAAGCATAGTTTATGGTCCGTACAGCCTAAAGTCTAATATGGCTTATGTTTCTTTAAACGGAGAAGATTACCAGAAAATCAAACTAAAGCGATCAAAACTTTTTAATCGGTATGATTATAATGGATTATTAAAACTCCTCAAGAAATATAATTCGCAGGGATGGGAACTTGTTGGCAAGGATTTTGAATTTGAAGAGGAAAGCGGAGCTCGTGTCTTTATAATGATGACAAGGGATAGTGAAGAAAAAAATCTGTCAAAAAATGATTAAAGCTTAAAATTAAGTGAAATAACAAGCTGTTAACAAAATTAGTGATACACGATGTATATTTTTGAATCATCTATTTGTATTAAAACTAAACAGTTACAAAAAATTCCGGGAAGTCTATCCCAAATCTGATTTTCCGGATATTAATTTCTGAATACACACAGAAATTTATAATTGATTTTAAGTGAGAGAGAGTGAGAAAAGGGCTGATCAACGCTGGTTGACGGCCTTTTCTTTTTTATACTAATTTAAGTTTTCCTTTAAAATTGCGTGAAATAACAGCCCATTAACACCCCTTCCGGTAGTGGCTTCCTAATTTTGTTAAAACCAAAAAATAAAATTATGAAGACGAAAAAGAAATTAAACTTTGGTTTCCTGACGCTATTAACACTATTTGTTTTTAGCACAGTTCACCTGAACGCACAGACCGAAAAGCAAAAGGATTTAATCGACGATGCTACAGCATCTAAAGCTATTTTTGTTAAAGAAGAACCCGAAATGAGCGCGCTTTTTGAAAAAGCAGCTGGCTATGTGATTTTTCCAAATGTTGGGGAAGGGGCTTATATTTTGGGTGGAGCCGCAGGAAACGGAGTACTTTTTGAAAATGGGCAGGTAGCTGGTTTTTCAGAGTTAAAACAATTAGATATCGGTTTGCAGATAGGAGGGCAGGCCTATAGACAGGCTATTTTATTTCAAACAGCATCTGAATTAGCAAAATTTAAAAAAGGAAATTATAAGCTATCCGGTAAAGCTTCTGCAGTAATTCTTAAAAAAGGAAAGGCTAAAAGTATAAGCTTTAAAGATGGTAGAGCTATTGTAACTATGCCTAAAGCCGGTGCAATGATCGATATTGCTGTAGGCGGACAAAAGTTTGAATATCAGGATTGGAGTAAATAATCCAGATAAAATATATTCATCTTTTTTAAGGTCGGTTAAATTTATTACCGACCTTTTCTTTTTTAGAAAATTGAAAAAGATAAAATGCGTATGGATGATTTGTAATGATAAGCCTAATGCCTGTGTACGTGATAATAATCAGGATTGGGTCTGTAAATATAAAATAAATTTCTAATTAAAGCCTCATGGAATTGTCTTGGGGTAGTTTTACTGGTATGAAAATAAAAGCAATCATTTTTGATGTAAACGAAACCCTGTTGGATATGCAAAAGCTAGAAGATGAGATCAACGCCGGGTTAGGAAATTCCCTTGGATTTCAGATTTGGTTTAGTAAACTGCTACATTATTCTCTGGTCGAGAACGAGATAGGTTCTCATCATGATTTCTCTAAGGTGGCCTTCGCGACATTGAAAATGGCTGCCAGTTATTTTGGAAAAGAATTTTCTGAAAAAGAGATACAATCCCTATTGCGGCTGGTAAAAGAATTACCGGCCTACCCTGAGGTAGGGATGGTACTGAAAGCATTAAAAGAGGATTATCATTTAATTGCGCTAACCAACGGAAATCAGGAGACTGCTGAAGCGCAACTGAAATATGCTAAAATTGAGGAATATTTTAATGGTATATATTCGGTAGATGGGGTGGGTAAATTTAAACCCCACCCAAGTACTTATCAAAAAGTCTTAAAGGATTATAAGCTTAAGGCTCAGGAAGCGATAATGGTCGCTGCTCACGGTTGGGATATTGCCGGTGCCCAGAATGCAGGTTTAAAAACGGTTTTTGTAGCAAGAAAAGGAAAAAGTTTATATCCTTTGGTAAACACGGCAGATGGTCTTGTAAAAGATTTAAAAGGTCTAATGGAAACGCTCTAAAAAAATGCCTGAAATTGTACAATTTCAGGCAAATTTCTAATTTTTTAAACCACTCAGCAGGTGCAGAAATTCTTTTTGAAGGGTTTGTGTTTTATCTTTAGCATACCAGGTGTGCAATTCTTTTTCAAGGGCTTCAAAATCTCTTCCGGATGGGTTTTCTTTCCAGTCGAGTACCAGGTCATGTGCCGATTTAGGTCTTGGTCCCCAGGTAAACAGCTCCACTCCTTTTTCAGAAAAAGCGATAAGTTTTGGTATCGATTTGCTTCCGTTAGTATGGTATTTCTCGATTAATTCAGGATTTTCATCTCTAAGGACGATCCTTAATTCAATTTTGTCTCCGGCAGTAGCAATTTCGCCAATTACCGGTAAATTTTGTGCGCTATCTCCACACCATGCTTCGGTAATGACATACCAAACCTGTGGCTTTTTAAGGCCGGTTACCAGGTTTTCCAATTCAGGAATCAGTTTTGTTGTTTTATTAAGCCTTTTCATTCGGCTTAAATTCAGCTCGGTAAATTGGATAAGATTTTCGGTTTGTTTTTCTCCGGAAGTCTGCTTATTATTTACCAGCTGTACCATCCATTCGTAAAATTCGATATAACTAAATACCGGCTTTTTTACATTCATTTAAAAAGTTTTTAGAAGTTAAATCCTAGTGAGAACATTACTCTATTCCCATCTTCACTATGATATAGCCCTAAATTTCCAGAAAGTGCATTAAATCCGTTTATAAAGATGGACCCCCCAAAGTCATTATGCCAAATATCAGAATTGTCGTCTTCCTCCCAAACGCGACCGTAATCAAAACCTAAAGTCACTCCCATTCTTACAGGGATAAAATTAGTTCTGAATTTAGCGAGACCTACTCTTAAATCTGTACTTTGATAAAAAGAGGTTTTACCATTAAAACGCTCATTTCTATATCCTCTTAAGCTATGATTACCACCTAAAGTTGCTCCATGATAAAATTCGTAATTATCGCCAAAAATCATGTGGCTTCCAATCTTAGTGGCAAGCACGGCAATTCCACTTTCGTGTAAAGGATAATCTATAGATACAGATGGTTTCAAATACACAAATTCGTTGTTGAATTCGTCGATGTTTGTTTTATAACCTGTCGCCAGATCAAACTGAAGTCCCCGTCTTGGGAACGCAAGCTCGTTTCCTTTGTTTTTATACTGAAAAGCTAATTCACCACCAGCATAGATCTGGTTTTCGAAAATATCATCATTACTATTAAAAAATTCACCGGTAGCTTCGTTGGCTTTGTAATCTACTTCATGAGATTCAATCATGGGTTTGATTTCAAAATTAATTCCGCTTCCATTTCGATAGATTAAAGAAGGAGCAAAGTTCCACTGGGCAATCCCCACACGGTTATAATCTCTGTCTACCGCATCGTCATCATAAGAGGTTTCGTTACCAAAACCAAAGAAGTTAATAGCATAATTAGGACTAGTAAAACCGGCTTCTATCCCAAAATTCCAGTTATGAAAAATATGGGCAAACTCTCCAGAATACGTAAACTCGAATCCATTAGTTGCCGAAAAGTAAGCTGCACCAAATTTGTGTTGCGATTGAAAAGGATTATTCGCTAGGCCATAAGTGGTATAAGTATCGGAAATACCCACCTTAAATCCGGCATCCGGATCCCATCCAATGGCGGGGAATATGGTGTTGGTACTGTATTTGCGTTTATCCGGATTGTAGTTATTGATGTCGTAATCATCAACCAACCATTTACTACTATTCCCTTTTATAGTATTGTTTTTATTCTTGTAATCGTAAAGTTTTGCATTCCGGTTATTTTCAAAATCATAAGTGTCGTTATTTTCTCCCCCTATAATTTTAAGTTTAATGTAATGATCGCCTTCTCCTTCGATTTTAAAATCGTCTTTACCGTCTAGCCCATAAATCCAGATCTCTTTGGTAAGTTTTTTATCGTAAGTATGTTCGTAGACCACTTCCCCTTCAGTTTCGATCGAAAGGCTTGTTTTACCATCCGGTTTTCTGGTGATCAGGAATTTATCATCCTCCTCGGTTCCGGTGATGATCTGAAAGCGATTTACATATTCATAATAATCTTTTGCAGGTTCTAAAAGATTATCCCTGCGCTCTTTTAATGCTTTTTTAATATCGTCTATCGACTGATCCTGTACTTCTTCCGGTAAGGTTTTGAAAGCATCTTCAATGACCTGATCTGTAAGTTGATTTTGTATAAACGTCACCTGTTTTTCCCATTCTTCCCAGGTAATATCTTTTAAAAATGCCTGATCTAAGGAATAGCCGTCAAAATTTAGCCACTTTACGTTTTTAACCCCACCTTCGAAATCCTGCATTTTTCTAAAATCGGTAATCGCCAGTCTCAGTAACTTGATAATTAAACCATCATATCTTGGGAATGCCTGGTCGCGGTCACGTCTTATAGGCTTATAAAGTTTAGAGCCATCTTCCTGTTCAAATTCAGAGAAACGCCATTGATCGTTATGACGATCCCAATCACCAATAAGCATATCGGTAAGACGTGCCTTTACCCAAGCCGATTGATCTACCTGGTACTCTTTAGAATCTCTCATATCCAGCAATAAATCGGTACTGGAAATGATATCATCTGGATTTCCGAACTTAGGATTGTCTTTGTTTTCATCGCCAGCATGAACTTCTAGCATATAAAGTTTATCCCCGTAATCTTCGTTAAAGATATTCAGATTTTTTTGCTTGGGCAGGTAATAAATTTTTGGCTCGGCATTATAGATGTTAAGGGTGTCGAGTATGGTGTTTAACGCAAAAGGAGCATATGGATGTGCAGTAGTATAAAAATCCTGTACTATTCTTTCTGCAACGGTATTTTGCATATAATCTTCTACGTAGTGATTTTTTATGGCCGATTGGATAAATCTAACCGCACTTTTTCTTAGTTCCCTTAAGGTGTATTCGTGATCCTTATCATCTTTTATACGGATAGACCTGGATTGATGTCCACCGCCTTCAGAGATGGCTACGGGATTTCCTTCTAGTTTGGTTAAATCAAGTACCGGAGCTTCGATTTCTTTACTGTAAACATCGCGGTAATGTGTTCCCCAAAAGAAATTATATAAACCGCTTTTAGATGTTTCCTCATCGGTATAAATAGAGGCCTTTTTTGTTGCCGGCCAGTTGCTGATATCGTGGTAAGAAACTTCGTCTAAGGTTGTTTGCTCTCTTTTAATCGTTGTGCTGAATAATTTTTCAGGAGTTCCGTTTTCAACGGAATAAAATTCAACTTCAGAGCTATTATCGTCATACACCGTAAGTCTGGCGAAACCATGATCACTGGACGCAAACTGTCCGTCCTCTTCATCTGCTCTGGCTTTTTTGGTTTTTTTACCTGCAGTTCCACTAATAATTTGTGGAATTCCGTCATCTGATAAATATTGCAAATTTTGATCGCTGGCAGAAACAAAAATCACATCTGGGAACATACTGGCCAGGGTTTCTAAAGTACCTCTTAATTGCTTGCGTTGCTGGCTATAGTAATCTTCTTTTTTAAAGCCACCTGTTTTTTCAAAAAATCCCTGTTTTGTATTACTCAATACGGGATGGTGGATCGCAACGATCACCGTTTTATTCTGCTCATCCTTAAGATCGTCTTTAAATTTGGTAAAAAAATCGTCACGAGTTTTAAGATCACATTTATTGTTAATATATAAATGATTATCCCAATCCTCTAAAAACCATTGAGAATCTACCATTAGCAATTCGATATTCTCTGTGTCCAGATCTTCAATCTCCCTCACGCAACCATCATTTGGCCAAAATTCCGCTTTACTATTATCCTGGATAAACGATTCCATATCGTCTATATTCTCATGTCCGTTTTTATTCCACTCATTTTTACCTGGGGTGTAGATCACACGTCCATTAAAATTCTCCATGGGTTCCATAAGGCTTTTTCGAAGTAATGCTTCTGCCTTTTCTCGATCTTTCTTTTTTGGAGGAAAGCCTTGTTTAGAGGTAATATTCCCTATGGCCACGAAGGTGGCTTTTTCATCCTTCTGGGACATTTCGTTTATAGCTGAAAGTACCTGTTTGGTGTAATCAGATTCATCGACCCCGGTATTTCCTGTAAAATAAAAAGTTTGTGATACTTTTCTACCAGATTGCTGCCCGTAAAAATGCGTAGTGCTTATAGCTAGTATAAAGCAAAAAGCGAAGAATGTTTTTTTAAAGCTATATGCAGATTGTTGAAGTAGAAATCTATTTATCATGTATTTTCTGTTATGTTGAAATGACCAAATGCGCTTGGGCGACGTGAAATTTCAAAAAAAATCAGAGATGTAAATAAATTTTAACTATCTATAACACTTTTATTTGAACAAGCCTAAAAATTTTCATAAAAACCAATCGACATTACCTGAGCTTAGTTAAGGTTGCGTTTTTGGATAAAGAATTTTTTGAGCAGCTGGCTGCATTCGTTGGCCATTATTCCCTGGGAAACTTCTGTTTTAGGATGCAGTTGCACTCCAAATTTTTGATATCCCCGGTGATCGTCTTTGGCCGCAAAGACCAATCGGGAAAGCTGGCTCCAATATAAAGCTCCGGCACACATCTGGCAGGGCTCTAGAGTAACATACATAGTGCAGCCTTTTAAATATTTACCTCCTAAAAAACTGGCTGCCGCGGTAATGGACTGCATTTCTGCATGGGCCGTTACATCGTTTAAAGTTTCGGTAAGGTTGTGCCCGCGGGCGATAATACGGTTTTTAATAACCACTACTACACCTACAGGAATTTCTCCTTTTTCAAAAGCAATTTGAGCCTCTTCAAAGGCTTTCTTCATAAAGTAGGTATCATCAAAAGGTGTAAGCACAGCGTAAATTTTTAGCAAGATAAAAAAGGAAGTGATAATTATTAAAAATAGTTTAAGGATAAAACTAAATTTGTCTTGATTATGGAATATCAGATTTTAAATAACATAGAAGGGCCGGAAAATTTAAAAGCTTTGTCTTTACAGGAATTACAGCTTTTGGCTAAAGAATTACGACAGTACATCATAGCGGTTGTTGCGGTAAAAGAAGGGCATTTAGGAGCCAGTTTGGGCGTGGTAGAACTCACTATTGCCCTTCATTTTGTATTTGATACTCCCAGGGATCTCCTGGTTTGGGATGTAGGACACCAGGCTTACGGGCATAAAATCTTAACAGGCAGACGCAAAAAATTTCATACCAATCGGCAATTAGGAGGGATAAGCGGCTTTCCTAAACGAGAAGAAAGCGTTTATGATGCTTTTGGAGTTGGGCATTCGTCCACTTCCATTTCAGCAGCACTGGGTATGGCGCTGGTTTCAAGATTAAAAGGGGATTTGGATAAACAGCATATTGCGGTTATTGGTGATGCTTCTATTGCAAGTGGGATGGCTTTTGAAGGTTTAAACCATGCCGGGGTCACCAATGCCAATTTACTGGTAATACTCAATGATAAT
>Ga0098065_1000615_pt1 | contig 15994 bp, 14 predicted proteins | sample 25_taG_FD_75062 | JGI IMG/M metagenome (GOLD analysis project Ga0098065, IMG submission 75062) | Marine viral communities from Cariaco Basin, Caribbean Sea - 25_WHOI_OMZ | ecosystem: Environmental > Aquatic > Marine > Oceanic | place: Caribbean Sea: Cariaco Basin | collected 2014-11-08 | reverse complement strand
TGGCTTCGCGTTTGAACTCTGGGCTATATTTTCTGCGTCTGGACATGAACACTCCTTTGGCACATTGTGCCTCTTTTTAGGAATGTCCGCAGTAACGGGGTAGAACCCTATCTTTTACCTAGTCATGCAAACATGAAGCACCCCGACAGGCTTGAATCATTTACTATTCAAGCTCCGGAACACTGGTAAAACTGATCATCAACCGTCGACTCAGTGAAGATTATGGGATCCCCGCGATGAAACATAAGGAACAGCACAAAACCCACCGGACAGGTTGGCTCCGAGCCGCCGTACTCGGTGCAAATGACGGCATTGTCTCCACCGCGAGCCTTGTTCTTGGCGTTGCTGCCACGGGCGCCAGCGCCGAAAACATCCTGGTTGCCGGTGTCGCGGGGCTCGTCGCCGGTGCCATGTCCATGGCCGCCGGAGAGTATGTCTCGGTCAGCTCTCAGGCCGACACCGAACGCGCTGATTTAAGGCGAGAACAAACGGAGTTGGAGAACAACCCGGAGTCTGAACAGGCAGAATTGACGGCGATATACATCAAGCGCGGGCTGGATGCGGAGCTGGCCTCTACGGTTGCCAGTCAGTTGATGGAACATAATGCGCTTGGCGCACATGCACGGGACGAGTTGGGCATATCTGAGGCCCTGGCTGCACGCCCTGTGCATGCAGCTTTGGCATCAGCTGGCACCTTTGCCGTGGGCGCCGCCCTGCCCTTGCTGATGGTTCTGATCGTTCCGGCGTCTCTGGTTATGTCGGCGGTCTCAGTCAGTTCACTAATATTTCTGGCGTTACTGGGTTCGTTATCAGCGAAGGCGGGCGGTGCCCCGGCATTTCTGGCCGCCCGACGCGTCACCTTCTGGGGCGCATTGGCCATGGCGCTCACAGCTGGAGTAGGGACGCTCTTCGGGGTAGTTGCTGGTTGAAGAGGAAGGGGCCCTTCAGTAAACATCTTCCAGATATCGACCATCCGCTCTGAGCGCTTCCACATCGGTTGCCAGCGGCTTCAGAATCTCATCAATGACCTGCTTTACCCCTGCGGCCATATCCTTGCCACCGCATACCAGAATCTGGGCACCGGCGTTCACCATCTGGCGCACCGCCGATTCATCCTGTTTTAGCTTATCCTGAACATAAGCCCGTTCGTCCGACCGGGAAAATACCGTATTCAGCGCCGTCAGCCGATGGTCATCCAGATAACGACCCAGTTCCGGCTGGTAGAGAAAATCCGATTGCGAACTACGCCCGCCCCAATACAGGTACATGGGATTGCGACTGGCATTCTTCCTGATAAAACCGGCCAGTGGCCCAATCCCGGCACCGGCGCCAATCAATATCACCGGGTTGCTACCGGTTGCCGGTCGGAAGCCCGGGTTATGGCGAATGAAGCTACTGATTCGATTGCCTGGCTTCAACTCATACAAATAGCCGGAGCAAAGCCCTCGAGGCTGCTTGCGCACGCATATCTCCACAACACCGTCTGTGGCAGAGGAAGCCAATGAGTAAAACCGCGGAGCCTGCCCGTTCGGGGGCACAACGCCGAGCAGGTCACCGGCTTCAAATGAAGGTGTCTTACGGTTGCCGGGCACATACCTTCTCCATCCGCCCTGCTCAACCACTTTGAAACGCAGGATGCTGGTAGGCGCCTCCACAGAGAGGCCATAATCCGCCCGTTCTACTAATTCCAACTCTACCGAGGCTGGCGGCAACGGGTTGTAATCCAGCCCAAGCGATGTCCCGATAGTCTGACCGATTTTGTCTCCCCATTTGCTGAATTGTGAAGTGGAGCACCGATCAATCCGCTCAATGCTGTGCAGACGCTTCAGCCCTTTACCAGCGAGCGCCTTATCCACATCTACCGCAAATTTGCAGAAGTTGGGAAACTGGCGGTCACCAAAGCCCAGTACCGCGAAAGTCAGGGCTTTGCCGGGGCGGAAATTATCAAGCCTGGCCATAAAGCGCCGGGCCGAGGCGGGTGCATCGCCATCACCGTAAGTGGAGGTCAGCACGAAAAGCCTGGAGGCCTGTGGATAATGCTCAGCCAGGGCATTCATCTCACTACAATGCACCTTGAATCCCACCTTGCCCAGACTGGCATGCAGTTCCCGGGCAAAGCCCCAGGTGGTGTTCCCTTCAGAGCCTACCAGGATAACTGTATCCGCCCGGGCGGCACCGATATTGTCAGGCAACTTCCCTGACGAGCGGCGGCGTTGCCACCAGATGGTTATTCCGGTCACCGAAAGTACCGGCACGATCAGTGCGGCAGCCCCGAGAATCAGGCCCAGCCACCATAACCCCTCGCCAGTGTGCAAACTCACAATCCACTGCTGCACCACGCTGCCCTTAGCTAGTGGCTGGTACTGCAGCAACTCGCCCGTAGCCTGATCCACAAAACCAGAGCCGCCTGAAGTTGTCAGGGAATAAACATCCTGTGGGTCACCGGGATAGGGAAACACCAGTTCACGAAGTCCGCCAAGATCAACATTACCGAGCGCTTTCAAACTACCCACCGGGGCAGGTTGTCCGCCCGAGACCTCAGCCGGAAACCTCGGCCCGATTTCGGGCGCTTCCGGCAGCAAACCAAAGCGCTGAGCCGACATAAAGGTGCCGGTCAGAGCCGATAACAACAAGCCCAGTACGGCAAACCGGGCTAGCTCGGCATGAATTCGTTTACTGCCAGAGCCGGAAAGCGGCCTTAACAAATTCGCCCAGCCACCGGTACGTCGGGCCAGCAAAAACATTCCTGAAATACACAGAATAAGCATAAAAACAGCGAGTACTCCGGCCATCGCCCTTCCAGCATCATCCAGCATAAACGCGCGATGCAGGTCCTTGACCCAGCCGAAAAAAGCCGAGGACCCGTAGGGTGCAATGCCCTCACCAGTCAGTGGGTTAACCAGGTCCGCACCGGCCTGGCCATCTCGGCTGTAATAAACGATGACGTTGCCGGAATAGGTCCGGACAATCTGTTCGGTCTGCGGGTAATGGGCAACTATCCGGCCAGCCAGCTCGGCAACACTGACTTGGCCGGCACCTGGAATGACCGCGGAGGCTCTATCGAGCGCAGGTGCCAAAGCCAACACAGCACCCGTAACTGAGAGGACTATCAGAAACAGCCCTGCAAACAGGCCCGGTAAGCCGTGAAACTTGCGCAACATGGTGTTAACTCCTGCCGGCTTATTGAAGATCGTAGGTGAGAGAGCGCACATACCCGCGCCCGGAAACCGGCTTGCCCGAACCTTCCGTGGTCAGAGGGGCCACGACATCTGCCCTGATATCGCGCATATCCTCAACGGCAGAGTCAACCCGGACCTCATAGCCGTTGTCGATCAACGAATCATCCAGGTTCAGTGTAATTTTAAGGGTGCGGCCACTGGTGACACTGGCACCGGTCAGGCCATCATACTCCGCCGGATTTAGTCCACTGCCGCGGGCCCAGCCACCCAAGTGCTTGTAGTATTTTGATTTTTTACCCGAAACCCAAAGGGTGCCCTGGTACTCGCCGGCCGCATCCGTAAGATACAGAGCCAGATAGGCTCCATCGCCGTTGTAACTCTGTAACTCGGTCGTGAATGTCACGTCACGGGCCTGGGCGTAAGCGGGTAAAGCCAGAGCGGTGAAAAGACTGAAAGCCAGAACGAACTTTTTCATAACTTGTCTCCGATAAACCGGCGTAATACTGAAACAAATGGACAGAATCGCCCCTTTACTCAACGGTGACTGTCGGGCGACCCTTGACGATACCGTTGCCTGGAATTTGTCTTCTGGCGTTGTCCTGACCATTCTTTCCGGACCATTTGCCGGGGTCCTGGTCATCATCGTCTGCTTCTTCGCGTTCCCAGCTCATCATCATCAGTGAAGCAGGGGCGAAAGAAGCCTCTGCCCTAACGCCATTGGAATCAAATCCCTTGACTTCATAGCAGCCGTCATCGACTTTGATTCTGTGCACGGTCCAGCCTTCCGCTTCCAGCTTTTCACGAAGATTTTCACGGGGCTGCCAATTAGCTACGGGGTCATCGCAGTCATCATCGGCCAGAGCAGTGCCGCTCATAAGCAGCAAAGAAAGGCTCAGAACAATGGGTTTGGTTTTCATGGTGTTTCTCCTACCGGTTGCGTTACATTCACTCTACGACGCTAACCTGACAGTACCCTGAACAAACCAGGCCTTATCAGCGGAACTGGAAGGCTTCTTTATGGAAGCGAGTCAGGCGGAAGGGTGCACCCCTCAAGCCTTTTCGGATAGCTTGCCCCAGGCCTGCCGGACCGCAGAACCAGACCTCTGCAGCTGACCTGCTATTGGTGGACAGCTTATCTGCTGACAACGCCTGCCCCTTGCTACTATCGTGAATCTCGAGATTAATGCCGGAAAAGTCACTGCAAAGCACCCGGAGTCGATCCACCATCGGATCCTGGTCTGCGTTGCGCGTGCAGTAATGCAGATCTGCCTCAGGCACGGTGGCGGTGCAGCCGTCCAGCTCATCAAGCCAGGCCAGGAACGGCGTTACCCCGATGCCCCCGGCTATCCAGACCTGGTGGGACTTGCGGTTGCGTCGGTCGAAGTTAAAACGGCCGTAGGGGCCTTCAATCTTCACTGTTTGACCCACGCTGATTTTTTGGCTGAGATTGCGGGTATAGTCACCAAGGGATTTGATAAGAAACGTGACGGTGCCATTTGCCCGATCCGCACTGGCAAGGGTGAACGGGTGCGCCCCCTCCATACTGTCAAAGGTCACAAAAGCAAACTGTCCCGCACGATGTCCGCGCCATGCCGGCCCCATGTGGCAGGTAACCTCGGTAACATCCCGAGCCGGGGTCTTGATCGCTGTGACCCTGCCGCAAAGCTGGCGACGCCGGCCGACTCTACCAGCCAGGGAAAGCCCGCTGGCAATGCTGCCGCCCAGGAGAAGAATCGCCATCAGCACACCGATTGGCTGCTGCCACCATTGCAACGGAGTGAGCCACGCCGCATGGAAAGCAAGTAACAAATAAAGCACTGGTGTGCCGCGATGCAGATAGCGCCAGTATTTGTAAGGGAACTTGCGCCACAGGGTAATAACCAGCATTGCAAACAACAGATAAACGGCGAATTCGCCTACCTCTTCCGCGGCATCGCGCATGGTGTCGATAAACCCGGAATAATCCTGGTCGAACTTACCGGCCTCACCGAAAATTGACTCTATGACATCGTCGCCCATTTCAATCAGCCAGTGAGCTGCTGCGAATACCACGGCCAGGATGCCGGCCCATTTGTGGGTCAGGTAGATCTGGTCCAGCCCGCCCAGTGGTCGTTCCAGCCAAACCGGGCGCAGCGCCAGCATCATGGCCAGTGACATGAAGGCAATGGATAACAACCCACTGAGCAGTAAGCCCTGGTCGTAGACCGTCCAAGGGGAGCCGGCTCCCGGGCCCGCAGAGAGATTCCAGGCCCACATGCCTGAAACCAACGCAAGGAAAGGCAAAATGATCCGCATCATGAAATCTCCTGCGACCGACACCTGAAATATTCTGAGCAAGGCTACCCCCCGAACCTGACAGCCAGCTGAACGCCGGCGCAGAGCTATAACAGCCTTCATAGCCATTCAGGCTGTTGTCAGGTTCCGGCTGTAGTATCTTGGCCCCAATGCGGGATCAGAGGTGGGTTATGCGGGTACTGTTGGTGGAAGATACGGAGGGATTGGGTGAAGCCGTTCGGGATCAGATCGCAGACGACGGCCACGCGGTGGACTGGGTGCAAACGCTTGGCTTTGCAGAAGCAAGTGTTCAGACCACAACCTACGACCTGATTCTGCTAGACCTTATGTTGCCCGACGGCCATGGTTTCGGCTTTTTACGGAGGCTAAGGGCAGCTGGAATAACAACGCCTGTGATTATTCTTACCGCCAGGGATCAGGTGTCTGACCGAATAGAGGGGCTGAATGCCGGCGCCGACGACTATCTGGTAAAACCCTTTGATCTTTCCGAACTGTCAGCCCGTGTGGCTGCAGTAGCCCGAAGGTACCGGGGTGACCCGAACCCTGTCATACGTTTGGGTGAGCTGGAGGTCGATCTTCGCGACCATCGAATCCATCGCAGCGGACTGCCGATAGAACTCACGGCCCGGGAATGGGCCTTATTCGAGGGCTTTATCCAACGGCCTGGAATGCTACTATCCCGATCGCAACTGGAGGACCGCCTTTACGCCTTCGGAGCCGAGATCGAAAGCAATACGATTGAGGTTTATATCAGTCGCTTGCGAAAAAAACTGGGGCGGGACACGATCGTCACCGTTAGGGGAATGGGCTATCGCCTGGACACTCATGGCCACTAGAAACAGCCTGCAAAAAACTCTCGGTATTGGCCTGACTCTGGGCGTCACCCTGCTCTGGCTGCTGGGCGTTACCGCTTCCGGACTTGTGGCACAGCATGAAATGGATGAGGTCTTTGACAGCGCCCTGGAAGAAACCGCCCAGCGCATACTGCCGTTGGCCGTCACCGACATCCTGAACCGGGAGAATGGCAACGGCAGCCAACGCGCGCCCGCCCTGAAAGATCACGACGAGTATCTGACTTACCTGGTACGAGACGCACAGGGCAATCTCCTGTTGCGCTCCCACGACGCCAACCCTGAGGTTTTTGGCACAACACCCAAAGAGGGGTTTTCAAGCACGCCGACACACCGGCTATATGGCGTGTCGGCGGTCAGTAACACAATCTTTCTGGAAGTGGCTGAACCCCTCGCGCATCGGAGGGAATCTGCACTGGAGGCCGGGCTAGCCTTGCTCTTTCCTCTGATAGTGCTGGTTCCGGTCAGCCTAATGGGTGTCTGGTGGATCGTCCGGCTGTCCCTTCGCAGGGTCGTCGATTTTCAACGAGGCATTGAATCCCGCGGCGCGGGGGATCTTTCCCCTGTTGCAGAGGATAAGTTACCCCGCGAATTTCAACCGATCGCAGTTGCCGTCAACCGGCTGCTCGACCGATTGCACCGTGCGCTTGAGTCAGAACGAAGTTTTACCGCCAACAGTGCCCATGAATTGCGAACTCCACTCGCAACAGCACTCGCCAAAGTGCAGCGACTGAAAATCAGGATATCCGATGATCAAGTCAAAAAGGATGTTACGGAAATTGAAGAGGCTTTGCGTAGCCTGTCGATGTTGTCTGGAAAGCTGCTGGAACTAGCGAAAGCGGAAGGCGGCGGCGCACTTTCACAAAACCAACACGATCTTGTGCCCATACTCGCAATGATTGCCTCGGATCTTGAGGAGCAGGCGCCCGGACGAATCGTGACATCGATGCCGGAAAATGAAGTGAATTCCTTCATTGATCCCGATGCTTTCGCCATTCTTGTACGTAACCTTATCGAGAACGCACTCAAGCATGGCTCCCCGAACGAGCCAGTGGAAGTCAGCCTGTGTGAAGATGGCAGGCTGATAGTGCGAAATGGCGGCCACACAATTTCACCGGAACAGCTCAAGTTGTTGCGGAACCGATTTGAACGCTCGAATACCAATACCTCCGGTTCTGGTCTTGGCCTGGCCATTGCCGACGCGATTGCCGAAGGTGCCGGCATGACCTTGTATTTACGATCGCCGGCAACCGGCCGGCAGGACGGTTTTGAAGCCGAGCTTGTTGCTGAGTGAAACCTTCACTTACTCTCAACTGTGTGATCTGTCACAACTCAATGTCACGCCAATGCTCAGCCACCTAATAAGCCTTGTGCAAAATAACCGGTAGCAAAAGCCAATCCTTCAGCGGCATTACCCATCAAAGGTGTGCAAGGTCCCGGTCGCGAAACTGGTACGCCGTAGACTGCGTTCTTTAGCATGCCGGTAGCTAAAAACACTATCCCCGCCAGGCCAGGACTCGCCATGAATTGTTTTCAATATAGATAAAGAGCAGAGAAGAACAGGTCAGTCAGTTCCATCTCCGCCAAGGCGTGCACTCGCCCATTGATCGTAGACAACCGGGAGAGCAACGAAGACTCCACTTAGTCCAGCAATGAGCCAGTCGTCGAAATGCAATGGGCGCAGTGCCAGTAGCGTCGAAAGCATCGGCACCTGAATGAAAATCAAGGCCGAGAGAAGGGCCCCCGCCATGACTACTGATGCCGCTATACCACGAAACCTGCTCAATGCCGCAGTAAGACCCGCACCAGCGAATATCAGTACGGCGAGTGCCATTGCTCTCGCATGCTCGATGTCGCGACCTAAACCCAGGCTTCGAGCATAACTCCAGTAGACCAACACCGTGACAAGTAATCCGGTAAAGCCGATGATGACCGTCTGACGAGCATCAAAAAAATGCTTCACGCGTCTTGATGGGTGGGATCGAAGGGAATCATGTTGGGCGGCATTCTGAAAAACCAGTAGCGCCGTCGGGTGAATAATCAACTCAAGCCAGACAATGTGGATCGGCAAGTAGAGAATCGGGAAACCCATCAACGGAATCAACGCGGCAGTCAGAACAAGCGGGATGTGAATCATAAGCAGGTATTGATAACTCTGCTGAAGATTATTGAAGAGCTGCCGCCCCTCCGCGATTGCATCCACAATGGTTCGGAAATTGTCGTCCATCAGCACGATGGAAGCCACTTCCCTCGCTGCGCGTGTCCCCCGCTCCCCCATTGCAATGCCAATATCGGCGCACTTCAGTGCTGGCACGTCGTTCACGCCGTCCCCCGTTACTGCAACGAGTTCTCCCTGGGCTTGCAGATGCTGCACCAATGCGTGCTTTTGTGCTGGAATGGCGCGGGCGACCACATCGACAGCACGTATGGCTGTTACATCGTTGTTCGCCAGGCGCATGCGAGCACCTTGTGACCTTCCGCTGCAAGCTGGCCTACCTGTGTTTGCCAACTGGTCATTTCGGTCGTTGATACAGTACACATGGAAAGCACTGTCTCCGGCGCCCCCTTAACCAGGGCCATTGCCTTGCCCTGTTGCTCAACAACCGTGGTCTCACGTTTCCGAGCCTCTGTGAACGGAAAACTGGCGAGGACTGTTGGCTCATCGTCACAGCCGGAGGCTTGAAACAGGGCATCGTCCAGTGGGTCACCAGAGTCGCGACGTGACGCCAGACAGGCCATCGTCAGCAAACGTTCGCGAGAGCTACCTTCGACCGGGAGCGGATGAGCCAGGGCGGTATGTACGATCTCACCGTATAATGTTTCCCGACCGGTAAATACAACCCGAAGGTAGGCGTTGCCAGTAAGCATACGGGTTCCCGCAAACCCCCAGGCCGAATCATCGAGGGCCATATCCTTACCGGGAACCCAGCTCGAGCAAGCCGCTACCTTGCGCACCGGGTAGGCTTCCCCGGTCAGCGCCGATTCATCAACCTGCGCCGATTCAACAGAGACTAACAGACCATCCGCCGGGAATGGCTGGCCACCGGAGACCTCCACCAGGTCGCCGGGCACCAGCTCCCTCGCGTCGACTACCTCCCTCTGCCCTTGCCGTACAACGGTGGCCCGTGCAGCCAACAGGTCGGCTAGCGTGGCGGTGGAAGCCTGGGTGCGACGGTGCAAGTATGCGTCCATGCAAAGAAAAGGAATCAGCGCAATCGCCAGCACCAGCGATTCAGTACGGCTACCGGTCAGAAAAAAAAGGATGCTCGTGCCCAGCAGAAACCACAGCATCGGATCCCGCAGCGTATCCTTGACCAGGGCTGACCAGCCGCCGCCAGGCGCTTCAACGATTATGTTGGTACCGAATTTCTGTCGATTTTGAAGGACGCCTTGCGCAGAGAGACTTGCTAGCCCTTCGGGCAATGACCCCAGACGGTCTAAAGGGATAATTCTTTTCACGGGCAACCCAAGCGCTGAGCATCTCACCAAGTTTGCTTAACTCATAGTTGGTGCTCTTGATTTGTGCAACCTCCCTGAGAGAAAGGGAGGTGATCCATCGTCTATGTTACCTGCATGGCGCCCGGATTATTGTCGAACTACCCTTTCCAGGGTCTTCTACTCGAAGTCACTTCAGCTGAGTTGATGGCGGCAACTCCGCCCAAATCCGGCATAGGTAAAACTTGCTAATTGCATCTAGCCGGTCAATACCGTGCAATCCACTGCGCTGGACACGGGAGTTCCGAACTATGCTGATTGCCCTGATTGCTGTTGTTGCCGGACTGGTGTTGCTGGTCTGGAGTGCCGGCCGTTTTGTTGGAGGCGCTTCTGCCACGGCCGCTCATTTTGGCATGCCGCCACTGTTGATTGGCATGGTGATAGTGGGCTTCGGCACGTCCGCGCCGGAAATGGTGGTGTCTGCCCTTGCCGCATCGCAGGGTAATCCGGGGCTAGCCCTTGGCAACGCCTATGGCTCAAACATCACCAACATTGCGCTGATACTGGGTATCACCGCAATGCTGGCACCTATTGCGGTGCACTCCCAGGTGATGCGCAAAGAACTGCCCATTCTCACAGTTGTGACGTTGTTTGCTGGCTGGCAACTGTTTGATGGCGAGCTCAGTCGCATGGATGCCGCTGTCCTGATCGGGGTATTTTTAGTGCTGATAGGCTGGAGCATCTGGTCTGGTCTTCGAAGCCCTTCTGACTCCATGGCAGCGGACGTCTCAACCGAGCTGGGGGTCCACTCCATGCCGATCCGCAAGGCGTTGATCTGGCTGGTGGCCGGGCTGGTAGTGCTGATCATCAGCTCCCGGATCCTGGTGTGGGGGGCGGTTGACCTGGCCACCGCTTTTGGGGTGAGCGACCTGGTCATTGGCCTGACAATCGTGGCCATAGGCACGTCCCTGCCGGAGCTGGCCTCGTCGATCATCGCGGCCCGCAAGGGTGAGCACGACCTGGCTCTGGGCAATATCCTGGGCTCCAACCTGTTCAACACCCTGGCGGTGGTGGGCATCGCCGGAACGATTTCACCCATGGCCGTCGCCGGCGACGTACTGACCCGGGATCTGCCGGTCATGGTGCTGTTGACCATCGGATTGTTCGTGCTGGGGTATGGCTTTCGTGGACCTGGCCGGATCAACCGGTTTGAGGGGGCGGCGATGCTGGCTGTCTTTATCGGTTATACCGGTTACCTTGCCGCTACCGCTTTCTGATCAAAGGGTCCGGGAGACCGGCCACGCAGGATGCGTGACTGGACCGGAGGTCAGGACTGCGACAACCGGAACTGTTCGATGGTCTTGCGCAGGGTTTCTGCCATGGCCAGCAGGTCACCGGCGATACGGGCAGTTTCCTGGGCGTCACTGGAGGTCTGCTCTGCCGAGCGGCTGATCTCGATCACATTCTGGTTGATGGAGTCCGAGACCTCGCTCTGCTCGTTGGCCGCGTTTTCCATCTGTTCATTCAGACCGGTGATCTCGCGCACCTCGGTGGCAATGGTCTGAAGTTCCTTTTCCACCCGCAGTATGGCGTCAACCTGTTGCTGGGCCATCTCTGAGGCATGGCGCATGGTACCCACGCACTCCACCACTTCCTTCTTGAGCCCTTCAATCGTGCGGCGAATCTCCTCGGTGGAATCCTGGGTACGAGAAGCCAGCGCTCGCACTTCATCCGCCACCACCGAGAAGCCACGGCCCTGCTCCCCTGCCCTGGCGGCTTCAATGGCAGCGTTCAGGGCCAGCAGGTTGGTCTGGTCAGCGATCTCGGAGATCAGTTCCAGGCGGGTGGCCATTTCCGTCGTGCGCTGGTCCAGTTGCCCGATGCGGTGGGCACCTTCCTGTACTTCCGTGTTGAGCAACTCAATACCTTCCACGGCCTTGCGCGCCAGGCCCTCGCCATTCTCGGCAGACCGGGTAGTGTCGGCGGACTTGCGTGCAGTGGAAACGGCGTTTTCGCGGACCTGGACCGCGGAAGCGGCCATCTCCGTGGTGGCACTGGCCACCTGGTCGGTATTGTCTTTCTGGGCCAGCACCTCACGCTCGGTGGTTTCTGCCTTCGCGGCGATGGCACGGGCAGCGGTCTCCACTCGGGCAGCGCTGTCCATAACCGTATTCATGCTCTCGCGAATCTTGCTCACCATGCGGTTGAAGGCACGGGAGACGGAGCCGATCTCATCATTGCGGGTCACCTCAAGCTCCAGCGAGAGATCGGAATTACGGGAAATCTCGTCCATCCGATCGTGCAAGCCCTGGAGCCTCGAAAACACCAGCCGCCCCAGGAAGACGGTGGTAAGCAGGAAGATCACCAGAAAAATCAGTACCTGAATGCCACCGTTCACCATCAACTGCTGCTGCAGTCGTGCGTCACTCGCCGCCAGGGAGTAGTCCACACGAATGGCCCCAAGCACATCCCCTTCCTGCGCCTGGTGGCAACCAAGGCAATTGACACCCTGATAGTTCTCGCTGGCGACCACAGGCTCAATCATGGTGAAAACACGGCCCTGCTCGTTCTCGCTGTACAACTCAACCTTTTCACCGTCCAGCGCGCGCAGATCCTCAGGCTCCCGCCGCTGCTCATCGGAGTTGCCGGCACCGTACATGGCGTTAAGCTGATCACTGCGGATCACCCGCACATCCAGCACATCCTCCGGTGCCGTTACCTTATTGCGGAGCACTTCCCGGTTGCCGATGGTGCCGGTCACCATCATCGTATTCAGGCCGTCGAAATAGGACTTGGCCAGGTTATCTACGTACTTGTGACTGAACTCCTCGAGGTGCGCCTGCTGGGACCAGGAGCTGTAGGCCAGGGTAAACACCAGGATGACGGTAAAGGCGAGGGCCAACGCGGCAAGTAACAGGAAACGGATGGAGTATTGTTTTTTCATGGGGTCCCGGGATCAGTGAGCAACTACAGAATTGACGGCCGTACGGCGGATTACTTTATACCTCTGCGTCAATTTTTTACTGATCTGGGTCAGGTCAGAAACGACTCTCTCAGCTCACTGCCGAAAGCACCGCCTCACACACCTCATCATGAGTAAGGCCCGCCCCATTCACCGTTACATCCGCGTAGCGGGTGTACAGCGCAAAGCGTTCCTCAAACAGCTCGGACAGGGATTGATCAGGCCGTCGGGAAATGCCTCGCAGGCTGTAATCACCGATGCGCTCGACGACAACATCCAGGGGGATGTCGAGGAAGACCACGGTTCCATTGACTTTGAGGTGTTTCATGGCGGCGTCGCTGTATACCGCACTGCCGCCGGTGCTGATGACGTGGTTATCGACGGTAAGTTTCAGGAGCACCTGCTCCTCTATCTTTCGCAGAGCCTGGTAGCCGTCCTGGTCGACGATTTCCTGCAATGTGCGCCCCGACTCCTGCTGGATCAGCAGATCGGTATCCACGAAGCCCATTCCCAGTCGCTTGGCCACAAGCACACCTACGGTGCTCTTGCCGCTGCCGGGCATGCCGATAAAGACCAGGTTGCGTGCCATCGCCTGATTACCCCTCTTTGCGCTCGGCTGCTCGACAGGCGGCAGCGGTGAACAGTACGTCGGTAGACGAATTCAGGGCCGTTTCCGTCGAATCCTGGACAACGCTGATCACAAAGCCAATGGCGACCACCTGCATGGCAACTTCCGTAGAAATACCGAACAGGCTGGTCGCCAGCGGAATCAGCAGCAACGACCCGCCAGCAACACCGGAAACCCCGCAGGCCGCCAGGGCTGACACGACGCACAGCAGCAGTGCCGTAGCAAAGTCCACCGGGATGCCCAGCGTATTGGCAGCGGCCAGGGTAATGACGGAAATGGTGATCGCTGCGCCCGCCATATTGATAGTCGCACCCAGCGGGATAGAAATGCTGTAGGTGTCCGGGTCGAGCTTTAGCCGTTCACACAGCTCCATGTTAACTGGAATATTCGCGGCGGAGCTGCGAGTAAAGAACGCTGTGATCGCACTCCCCCTCAAACAGGCAAAGACCAGGGGGAAAGGGTTCTGGCGGGTTTTCAGGAACACGATCAGCGGGTTGGTCACCAATGCCACAAAGAGCATGCAACCGACAATAACGCCCAGCAGCCGGCCATATTCCAGCAGGGCCCCTATACCTGTCTCAGCCAGAGTGTTGGCCACCAGGCCCAGAATACCCAACGGCGCAAAGCGAATGACAATATGAACAATACCCGAAACGGCATCTGAAAGATCGTTCAGCACCTTGCTGGTGGCCTCATTGGCCTGTCGGAGCATGAAACCCAGCCCCACAGACCAGGCCAGTATGGCAATGAAGTTGCCTTCCATCAGCGCGGTAACCGGGTTAGCGACCATACTCAGCAGCAGGTCCCGCAGGATTTCGAGAATGCTTCCCGGTGGCTCGCCGCGTACCTCCGGCATATCCAGCGTCAGCTCTGTCGGAAAGATAAAACTGGCAACAACCGCAACCAGGGCAGCGATGAGGGTGCCAACGATATATAGCACCAGAACTCCACGGATATGCGTGGGCTGTCCCTTCTCATGGGCCGCGATGGCGGCTGCCACTAGCACGAATACAAGGATGGGAGCGACTGCCTTCAGCGCCGAAATAAACAACTGACCCAGGATGGAAAAAGACTTGGCAGTCTCGGGCGAAATCAGCGCCAGCGCTACCCCGGCAATGATGCCGATCGTTATCTGAGGGATCAGACCCAACTGCAGAAGGGGGCGGAAAAACTTGCTTAACCCGTTGGACACGAATGCCTCCTATTGGTCAGCGACGGACAACGTCTCCGCCACAGGTAGTTCAGATAGTCTGCCCCTGAAACAAAAAAAGAAAAGCAGATCAGCGATATGCTGATCTGCTTTTCTTTTTATAGTGTTTGGAACAATTTGTGCCGAGTATGATACCGCTGCCTGGCTATTGGCCGCAAATTGAGCCGGATCTCAGCCAGGCGGAGCATGGCGCGGACGGATCAGAACCGGACTTCAGGCCCGAAACTGAAGACCTGGATATCGGTCTCGCCGATGTCGTCGTTGCCAACATCAACGAGGTAATCCCAGTCTGCCCGCAGGCTGATGTCCTGGTTGATATCGTACCGCGCGCCGAGACCTGTACGCAGAGCGACACCATCTTCTTTGTCGGAATCAGAAACCCGAGCCAATCCATTGGTAGCGCTGACATTGTAATCAATCAGCCAATACATGGCGCCAGCTTTGGCAAAAACCTGAAATGGTCCTGTTCCGGGGATTCCAAGCTGCAACGTGGCATCAGCAAAATGACCGTTTGCCTCGGCTGCGGCAGTGATGCCTAGCGCACTGACAGAAGCATCCACATCGTCCATATAGCGATATCCGAACTCGATATCCGTATAACCATTGAGCTGAACACCGCCATGGATACGTCCGGTGAACGCCGTGTCATCGCAGGAATCAAGCGCACTGTCGCAAAAGTCTTTCACTTTCGCTTGCCCGAAAGACAGCCCAAAATAACCGGTTCCACCGTCTGCAGCATTGGCATGGCCAGCAAAGGCCAGGAGAGTCGTGGCGGTGATCAAAAGCGTTCTGGTTTTCACGTGTACATCCCTTTAAGGTTGTGGATATTTGAAGGGGCGCGAGTATCAGCAGATAGTTAGCAACCTTCAAGCCGGTTTGACGAAGATTTACATTTGGCCCTCCCTGATCGGACCGGTAATAACCCAACAAGCAGAAGGTCAGACAATGCCCCTGAACAATCCCGAATTCGCCACCATGACCGAGCTGGCCAAAGCCTACCGGTCCCGCGAGCTCTCCCCTGTTGAGGTCACCCGGCTGATGCTGGAGCGGATCGAGAAGCTGGACCCTCACCTGCGCAGCTTTGTCACAGTAACCGCCGACAAGGCCTTGGCGCAGGCCCGGCAGGCAGAGCAGGAAATGGCGCGGGGAGAATTCCGGGGACCAATGCACGGCGTTCCGGTTGGGTTGAAGGACCTGTGCAGGACCGCGGGGATCCGCACCACCTGGGGCACAAAGGTGCTCTCCGACTACATACCTGACGAAGACGCGACCGTGGTGCGCCGACTGGCAGACGCGGGCGCTGTTATGCTTGGAAAACTGCAGATGACAGAAGGAGCCTTTGGGGCCCACCATCCGGACATACCCGCCCCCCTCAATCCCTGGGGCGATGAATACTGGTCCGGCGTGTCGTCCAGTGGTTCCGGGGTCGCTACG
>Ga0098065_1000614_pt1 | contig 15994 bp, 12 predicted proteins | sample 25_taG_FD_75062 | JGI IMG/M metagenome (GOLD analysis project Ga0098065, IMG submission 75062) | Marine viral communities from Cariaco Basin, Caribbean Sea - 25_WHOI_OMZ | ecosystem: Environmental > Aquatic > Marine > Oceanic | place: Caribbean Sea: Cariaco Basin | collected 2014-11-08 | reverse complement strand
GCCCCAAGCGTAACATGACGTGGGGCTGTTGTTTAGAGCAGACGGGGTAGCAATTGCGGCTGTCGTTTAATAATTACCAAATTCTAGCCATCGTCGACCATTCGATCAGACTGTTCGGCAAGATACCGAAGTAAATCACGATAAAGGTCGTCGCCATTACCATAATACCACCAGCGCCAATACCCCAATGCCAAGTCGCATCATACTCGATGATTTTCTTAGGACGTTTAAATAGGGTCAGCGTGACACGCAAGTAATAGAACAGACCGATAGCACTACCGATGATAATCATAGCGGTCAAGAACCACTGCTGACCTTGTACGGCTGCCAATACGGCAAATAACTTACTGATAAAGCCTGCGGTTAATGGAATACCTGCTAGTGACAACATCATAATGGTCATTACTCCAGTCAATACTGGACGACGCCAGAATAGACCTTGATAATGCACCAACTCGTCTGCTTCACCAATCTCACGGTAAGGGCTAGACATTAACGTGACCACCCCGAAAGCACCGATAGAAGTCATCGCATATACCGCCATATATAAGGCAGAAATACGCTGAGCACCGGCATCGATACTCACCAAAGCAATCAACACATAACCCATATGGGCGATTGAAGAATACCCTAATAAGCGCTTGATATTGGTTTGACGCACGGCCAATAAGTTACCGACCAAGATAGACAAGGCAGCGATAACCATAATGAGCATTTGCACAGATGGTAAGGCTAGTAATGCAGAGCCAATTAAGAAACGCACGACTAGCGCCATCATAGCGACTTTACTGACCGAAGCTAAATAGGTAGCGACTGGTGCCGGAGCGCCTTCATACACGTCTGGTGTCCAAGTATGGAACGGCGCTGCAGACAGTTTAAAGGCTACTGCAAATATCATTAAGGCCGCACCAACAATAATTAAAGGCGACTCAAACAAGGTAGGCAGGACTAAACTGATTTCTTTGAAATGTAGCGAGCCGACTTCCGCATAAATCAGGGCCATACCCATCAATAGCGTGGCCGAAGCCGTCGCTGATAATACTAGGTATTTAAGACCGGACTCTAGCGATCGCTGACGCATAAAGGTATACGCGAGCATGCCATATAGTGGTACTGACAACAGCTCAAGGCTCATAAAGAAGGAAGCCATGTGCTGTGCTGATACCATAAACATGGCGCCAGCGGTCGACAATAGCATGAGCAAATACAGCTCTTCTTTATTGTCTTTGAGCGTGGCTAGATAAGCATAAGCTAAAGTACAACACGCTAAGGCCGCAATGAGAATCACGACCATATTGAACTGAGCAAAGGGATCAATGACAAACAGTTGCTGAGACGCTAGCGTAATCTCAGCTGGGCTCATACTGACATCCCAAAAGCCAAAGATTTGCGCTAGTAAAATAAATAGTGCCGCATTTAGACCCAGTACGCTAATAGTACCCGTGACAAAGTGCGAGCGTTTAAAGGCAATGGCGAGCATCACAAACAGTACAGCGGTGACCACTGCAAATATTGGTGCAAAAGGCGCCAGCCCCATCAAATCATTCGTTATCGTTGCATTCATGACTTAACGTGCCTCCATCGCACCAAGAGATTGCGTTGTATCTATTTGTGAGACCTCACTATAGACGTAGGCGTTATTGATCCATTGCATGGCTTCGCTAGACGTATCTAAGAAAGGCTGTGGATAGAGACCCAACCAGACCAGACCCGCCGCTAATACTAACAGTAAGGACAATTCGCGTTTGCCTAAATCACGAACTCGTACTTTAGGTGCAGACTTAGTTGCGACCGCATGAGCACTATGAGTGTTGTGCGCAACAGGAGCTGCAGCATTAGACCTAGCTATCATTGTCTCACCGTGTAAAGCCTGCTGAGCATGAGCAGCATGAACATGGGCTTGTTCTGCGGCCACTTGCTTCACATTATTATCACCGAATAGGGCACGATGAATCAAAATGAGCGAGTACAGACCAGCCAATACTAAGCTGATGGTAGCGAAAACGACGAATACTGGATATTGAGCAAAGGCACCCATTAAGATGAGGAATTCACCCAAGAAGTTACCGGTACCCGGGATACCTAGCAATGCCGCACAGAAAAACATCAGCATCGGGGCGTAATAGCGGAACTCACCCCACATGCCACCCATCAAACGTAAATCACGCGTGTGCATACGCTCGTATAACTGACCGGCCATAATGAATAGTGCCGCAGAGCTTAACCCATGCGCGAGCATCTGAATCATTAGACCTTGTAGGCTTAACAACGTACCGGCATAAATAGCTAGCACGACAAAGCCCATGTGCGAAATACTGGTATAGGCCAACAGACGCTTCACATCGGTCTGCATAAATGCCAACCAAGCGCCGTAGAAGATACCAATAGTGCCTAACGTCATAGCGATTGGCGCGAAGTCCTGTGAGGCATTGGGGAATAGCGGTAGCACAAAACGAATCAGACCATAAGCGGCGGTCTTAATAAGAATACCTGCCAAATCGACCGAACCTGCTGTCGGCGCCTGAGCGTGCGCATCGGGCAACCAACCATGGAAAGGTAGAATCGGTAACTTCACAGCAAAGCCAATAAAGAAGCACAACATCAACGGATATTCCCACTTACCGAGTTGCGTGTTCAATAAGTCTTCGTAGTTAAAGCTCACCATGCCCGTTTGGACAAAGTTGATAATGACTAAGATAAGAATACCAACCAACATAATCAGACCAGATGCCTGAGTATAGATAAAGAATTTTGTTGCAGCATATTCTTTAGTTTTGCCACCGATAGCATCATGACCCCAAATGGCGATCAAGAAGTAGATGGGGACCAGCATCATTTCCCAGAAGAAGAAGAACAGGAACATATCGATGGCTAAGAACACCCCGATAACCCCGCCCAAACTCCATAATAGGTTTAAATGGAAGAAACCAACGCGGCGCTGAATCTCATTCCATGAACAACCGACAGCCATAATGCCTAGCAAAGCGGTCAAGCCCACCATCAACAGCGACATGCCATCCATCGCTAAATGGAAGCTAATACCAAAGCTTGGAATCCACGGTAAGACAAACTCTGCCGCCCATGGCGTAGCGACTGCAGGCGCAATCACCTGCTGACTCATGCCTGAATAGTCACCGGCATACCACATTTGTATGGACAAGCCAAAAGTGATAATCATGCCGATAAGGGCAATCCAGCGCGGCAAACGGGTATTGAATTTTTCTACCAACCAACACAGTAAACCAGCAATAAAGGGGACTGCGATTAAGGCGGGTAATTGCCAAACGTCTTGTAATCCTGTCATCTTACACCACCGTCATCATTACTAGCACGAGCAGTACTGCCACACCCAAGCCAAAGCTTGCTGCATAGCCTCGAAGGGAGCCTGTTTGCGTCGCAGACAGCATTTTGTTGCCCGCTGACACGATCATTGGCAATACATTCCAAGTTTTATCTATAGGGTCTGATTTCACTAAATTGCCTATGAATAAGAAGGGCTTCACAAAAACTAAATCATATAAAGCATCAAAGCCTAGACCGTGGTAGCACCAGTGATACAGCGCCCCGCCCAGAGAAGATTGCTTAAAGCTTGTGAGCATACGACCTTTATTCAAGACGTAAAGTAGGAAAGCCAATACTAAGCCTGTTGCCATAGCAGCCATAGCGATCAATTCCGCAGTATGCTTACCATGTGCCTCGCCTGAAAGCTCCATCAAATGACCAACGCTCTCTGGCAATACGCCATTTAGCGGCGGTACGATTAACGCACCCACAGCGGTTGATAAGACCAACAAGATGCTAAGGGGCAACCAATAAGTAATCCCTTTTAGCTTATGCGCATGGGTCTTTTCTTCACCAAAGAAGGTGAACCAGATCATACGGAATGTGTATAGCGCGGTTAAGAACGCCCCGAACACACCCATATAGAATAGGTATTGATGGCCGGTCGCATAGGTCTCCCAAAGAATAGCTTCTTTAGAATAGAAGCCCACAGTGACCCAAGGAATAGCGGCAAGGGCACCACCACCGATGATGAAGCACCAGAATACTAAAGGAATCTTATGACGTAAGCCGCCCATCTTAAAGATGTTTTGCTCATGATGAACCGAAAGAATCACGGCTCCTGACGATAAGAATAACAAAGCTTTAAAGAAGGCATGGGTCATCAAATGGAAGACCGCGCCCTGCCAAGCCCCTACCCCTAGCGCTAAGAACATATAGCCAATTTGGCTCATGGTCGAATAGGCTAAGATACGTTTGATATCGGTTTGCGCTAAAGCACAGAAACCGGCTACCACTAGCGTTAAGGCACCGACACCGCCAACCCAGTACAAAAGGATACCAGGTGTCAATTCGAACAAAGGATGCATACGGGCAATGAGGTATACCCCAGCCGTTACCATCGTCGCAGCGTGAATCAATGCTGACACTGGCGTAGGACCCGCCATCGCATCGGCCAACCAAGTATGTAATGGTAGCTGAGCAGATTTACCCATAGCGCCACCGACCAACATCATGGTGGCTAAGATAAGCGTTGGGTTATTCACCTCAAACATTTGCGGCGCTTGTGTGATGATGTCTTGGATATTTAAGGTACCGAATTCACGGAACAATAAGAACAAACCAAATGCTAAAAACACATCGCCGACGCGAGTAACGGTAAAGGCTTTCATCGCCGCACGACCATTGGCACGGTCGTGGAAATAGAAACCAATTAGTAAGTAAGAACAGATACCTACCCCTTCCCACCCTAAATAGAGCAAGAATAAGTTATCGGCTAATACCAATAGCAACATGCTGGCGACGAACAGGTTCATATAGCTAAAGAAGCGTCCGAAACCACTCTCCCCTTTCATATACCAAGAGGCAAACATATGAATCAGGAAGCCCACACCGGTAATAACACCGGTCATAGTGAGAGCTAAGCCATCAAAGGCTAAGCCAAAGCTTGGGGCAAAATCCCCGACTTGTAACCAAGTCCAAAGGGGGATATTGACTACCGTGCCTGGGTCATACGTGGTCAGGTAAGTATAAGAGGCGACTAACGCACATAGCGCGGACAAGCCCATGCTGCCCACGCCCACAAAGGTAGCGGCTTGCTCGGTAATCTTGTCGCGCATAAAGGCTAAAATCAAAAAGCCAATGAGCGGAAATATAAAGGTTAATGGTAATAAACTCATGACATCATCCTTTCATCTCATTGGCGCTGTCGACATCGAGATGCCCACGCTTATGATAAAACTGCAATAGGATAGCGAGACCAATAGCGGCCTCTGCTGCGGCTAAGGTCAAGATAAAGATAAACATCACCTGGCCATCGGGATTAACCCAGCGGCTCCCCCCTACCACAAAGGCAAGGGCGGCGGCGTTCATCATAATCTCAAGACTCATCAGCATGAATAAGAAGTTACGGCGTACCATGACCCCGCACAGACCGATGGCAAATAAGATACCGGCCAGCATCAGGCCATGACCCATTGGGATCGGCACTAAAGTGGATACCTCAGTGGCGACCGGCTGCACGACAACTTGTTGAGTAGTATTTGTCGTGGCTATTGTGCCATTGGCCGCATTAACCACTGGAGCTTCTATAACTACAGGCGCTCCCTGCACTCCGGGGGCGGCGTTAATCTCCATATGGGAGAATGGTGCCGCTTCGACCTCTGATGTTGCTACGGTTTGAGCCATCAGTCTAACTCCTTACGCGCAGTACGCTGGGCATTGGCTGCACTGACATAGTCTTGCGCATTTACGGGCTGGTATTCATAAGGCTTGGCTTGCTGGACCGCATCGGTCACATCACCATCGCTATACTCAATCACTGGGCCCGCTTCTGGCTGATAGTTGCGGCTGCTTTGGCTGATGTTTTCGTCATCTAGCGCTTTTTTGCCTAAATGGTAGGCAGCGACTAGCGCGGCTAATAACAATAGCGCGGCGACTTCCACCAACATGAGGTATTCACTAAATAGCGAGATACCAACCACTTTTGCAGATACTGTGCTAGTAGCAATCAAGGCTGGCGTCACATTGCCTTCAGCAAGCGTGTTTTGGGGGTTGGTGCCTAAAGCAATCATGGAAAATAAGACCACAGCGATGACTATAGTCAGACCGGTCGGTACCGCCCAAGTTTGCGCGGATAACCAACGGCGCTCACGAGCATCATTCGCCATACCGAGGTTCAACATCATAATAACGAAGACGAATAAGACTAAGATGGCACCAGCATAAACGATAATTTCTAAAGCACCCGCAAAAGGAGCACCCAAAATAAAGAAAATACCTGCGACGGCCAATAGCGAGACGATCATCGATAAAATAGCGTGCACCGGATTGGGGTGCATAACCACACGTAGGCTAGCAAATATGGCCACAGCGGCTAAGGCATAAAAGCCAATTTGGGCGCTATGATCCACACCCGTAGTAAATAAATTCATCATGGCAATAAGCTCCGTAGATCCACAGGTGCGGCTTCGTTTTGAGCGGCGCCTTTGGGCTTGTCAGCAATAGCCATTCCCGATACTCGGTAATAGTTATAGTCCGGATACTTGCCGGGACCAGAGATTAATAAATGCTCTTTTTCATAGACTAGGTTTTGACGGACAAATTCGCCCATCTCAAAGTCTGGCGTCATCTGAATCGCGGTCGTTGGGCAAGCTTCTTCACACATCCCACAAAAGATACAGCGAGAGAAGTTAATCCGGAAGAATTCTGGATACCAGCGGCCATCTTCGCGCTCAGCTTTCTGTAGCGAGATACAGCCTACTGGACAAGCTACCGCACACAGGTTACAAGCAACACAGCGCTCGTCTCCATCCGGATCACGCGTTAAGACAATACGTCCGCGAAATCGTGGTGGTACTGGTACGGGCTGTTCAGGATATAAAATTGTATCGCGGGGTCTGAGCGCATGGCTGTTGACCATCCACATCGAGCGCACGATGGTGAACATGCCGACGACAGTCTTTTTTATGGCAGTAAACATAACAGCTTTTCTCCTTAGCAGCGCAGGCTTATTGAACCATCAAGATGACAGCAGCGGTGGCAAGTAAGTTAAATAAAGTGACGGGCAGACAAATCTTCCAGCCAAAATTCATTACTTGATCGTAGCGTGGGCGCATCAGCGACCCGCGCGCTAAGATAAACATGGTCATAAAAAATAGGGTTTTGATCATAAACCAAAAGGCCGGTGGCACAAATGGAATATTTAAATTGAAAGGCGGTAACCAGCCCCCAAAAAATAGACAAGTCATTAACGCAGAGATTAAGACGACGTTGACGTACTCACCGATGAAGAACATCCCGAATTTCATACCCGAGTATTCAACATGGTAACCTTCCGCCAGTTCTTGCTCAGCTTCAGGTTGGTCAAAAGGATGTCTATGCGTGACGGCAACACCAGCCACGACGAAGGTTAAGAACCCTAAGAATTGCGGGATAATATACCAACCGTGTACTTGTGCTTCGACGATGGCGCGTAAGTTAAACGAGCCGGTCATGGCTACGACACCCATTAGTGATAAGCCTAAAAAGACTTCATAACTAATGGTTTGTGCTGCAGAACGTAAGCCACCGAGTAGCGAGTACTTGTTCGCTGATGCCCAACCGCCAAACATAACCGCATAAACAGCGATACCGGCCATGGCAAAGAAGAACAGAATACCGATATCCCAGTCTGCCACCCCAAAGGTTGGAGAGACTGGGATGATGACGAATGACGCTAGTGCCGTAAACATGGCTACGGCTGGGGCTAGCGTAAAGATAAACTTATCGGTAAAGTTCGGCGTCCAGTCTTCTTTAAAGAAGATCTTGAGCATGTCTGCGACGAGCTGCAAAGAGCCCCAAGGGCCGACACGGTTAGGACCGTAACGGTCCTGCCAGAGGGCTAACATACGGCGCTCATAAACGATCATCAATGCCGCGACAATCACCACGACTAAGAAGATGACCAAAGACTGCACCACCATAAAGAGAATGGTCCAAGCTTCATAGCTCAGCATACTAGCTAGAAAGCTAGGAACATCCGGGATAATACGAGTCACTTGCATATATTATACCTCCTGCGCGCTGATGGCATCAGGGCCGCCATCACTATTGCGACCAGGACTGAATAGGTCGTCTGTCATCAAAACTCCGGCTTTGGGCGGCGGCGTAGCAATTTTGCGAGCGGAAGCTGGCATACCAGGATGCAAGATAGTCACTTGTCCAGCAGGATAGCCAATACAGCCTTCCGCTAGATAAGGCACTACCATTACCGGCAAGCTGATTTGCTGGCCATCGGTATCAATCTGTAAATACTCGCCGTCTAAAATTGACCAAGCTGCAGCATCATCAGCACCCACATACCAAGCAGGCTCTGGCAATTGCGCCGCAACGATAGGGCTTCTAGAGGCCATAGGCGAGCTGGCAAAAATGTTATAAATAGGCACGAGTTTCGCTTGGCCACTATTCAAATCAGTACTCAACGTCTGCGCTACAGCAGGTGCAATATACTGGCGTGCTGGCAAACGAGTGATGCTATCAAAGATACGGATACCAGGGTCACCATTTTTCAGCTGACCACCGACTTTATCTTGTAGCTTATTCCACGCTTGTGGTGAGTTCCAACCTGGCGACTGCGCAAAAGGAATCATCGAGCTTGGCGTTTTATCCCCAGTGTAGCCTTCCATTGAGAAGGTCAACGCAGTATCCAAATCTTTGGGCTGCATGGGCTCATGGACTGAAATATTGGCACGCATGGCGGTACGACCAGAATAACGACGCGGCTCACGAGCAATTTTTAGCCCGCTAATACGGTGGTCGGCACTCGGCGCTGCGGCTTTGATAGCGGCTAACTTGGGATGGGTCGCTACTAAAGCGCTAATCACATCATCCAATTGTGTCCAATCAATCTCGCTGCCTTCTAAAGTACTGTGGACGGCACGCAACCAGCGCCAGCCTTCTTTAATGCAGCTGAGCGGATGGTAGTAATTGGTATCATAGACTTGGAAGAAACGCTGCGCACGACCTTCGGCAGAGATTAACGTCCCATCGGCTTCAGCAAAGCTAGCGGCAGGTAGTACGATATCCACATAGCGATGCCACTCTAACAATTGATGGTCTAACGCAATAACGGTTTTATCATTTAGCAATTGCGCCAGCTTTTCAACGCCTAAAGCATCGGTTAACTGGTTTTCAGCGACGATCAATACGTCAAAATCTTGCGCTAAGATTTCTTCAACCGACTTGCCACCTAGCAAGGCAACGCCCATGCTATTGGCATCCGGTACGGTTAGATAAATCCCTGCTTGCGCTGAATAAGCTGTGTTTTCTTCTCTTAACTCTAACGGCTCGGCGGGCTCACGCTCAACATCATCTTGGGCGTCTTTTTTCGCTGCCGATTCGTTATGCGCAGGTTTGGCGGCTAGCTCTTGATCTTCTTCAGGCTGATCCGTCTGCTGCGCCTGAACTTTGGCATTGTGGGCAGCAATTTCTTCGCGCTCAATATCTTTGATAGCGTTACGTTTGCTGGTTAAGGCTTGAGTAATCTGAGCCGCTGCTTCAATAACCGGTAGCGAAGACAAGCTCGTACCAGACACCACCAATGGCTTATTGGCTAGCATTAAATCTTGTGCGATTTGCTGTGCCAATTGTTGCATAGGGTCGGTAGCATCAGCATTTTCAGCTTGCTCAACTGACTGCTCAATCTGTTTTAAATTATTCGGCAAACCATCAATCGCAGTAGCGACCGCATACCCAAGAGTTACGATGTCTTCAGGGGTAGCGACACAGCTCACTTTGCTAATATCTTCTAACTTAGTCTGACCCACATCGACCACATAGACGGGGCTGTATTCTTTTTGGCCAATACGTTGTACCGGCTCAGCTAGCCACTCTTGGGTCTGCAATGCCGCTGCCATTTTCACCGCTTTATTTTTCGCGGCTTGACGCACAGAGAGTGCAACGCGTGATGAAGTTTGGGTAATATCTTCACCCAAAATTAACACCGCATCATGGCTTTCGATATCGTCTAGGCTTGGGTTATAAATCCCTTCGGTAGACAATACTTCGATAGTCTTATTGACCAAAGCTTGTTGCTGATGGTTCAGTCCGGTAGAGAAGTTATCAAAGCCGACCATAGATTTAAGCGCAAAGTTGGTCTCAAGGCTGGCACGGGGTGAGCCGATACCGATTAGCTTTTTGCCTTTAATACGTTTAGCGGTTTCTTCTAGCGCATAGTCTAGGTTAATCTTAACGTGTTTGTCATTGATACGCTCGAGCGCCTGCATAGGACGGTCTTCACGGTTGACATAGCCATAGCCAAAACGGCCACGGTCGCATAAGAAATAGCCGTTTACCTCACCGTTATAGCGGTTTTCAATACGGCGCAATTCGCCATAGCGCTCACCTGGTGAAATGTTACAACCGGCAGAGCAGCCATGACAGATGCTAGGTGCATACTGCATATCCCACTTACGGTTATAACGCTCAGAGTGGGTATTATCCGTAAAGACGCCGGTTGGGCAGACTTCGGTTAAGTTACCTGAGAATTCACTTTCAAACTGACCATCGGTATCACGACCAAAATAAACACGGTTATTTGAGCCATAAACGCCCAAATCTTCGCCACCGGCATAGTCTTTATAGAAACGCACACAACGATAGCAAGCGATACAGCGGTTCATCTCATGCGAGATAAACGGGCCGAGGTACTGGTTATGGTGAGTACGTTTGGTAAAGCGATAACGGCGTTTATTATGCCCTGACATATAAGTCATATCTTGCAAATGACAATGACCGCCCTCTTCACAAGTTGGGCAGTCATGGGGATGGTTGGTCATTAAGAATTCTACAATCGACTGGCGAAACTCTTTCGCTTCTTTTTCGTCGACTGAGATATACATATCATCGCTTGGGGCGACCATACAAGACATGACCAAGCGACCTTTACCGGCCTCGTAGTCTTCTTTATTATTGTACTGTTTGACCGCGCACTGACGACAAGAGCCGACCGAGCCTAAAGCGGGATGATAACAAAAATAAGGCACGTCGATGCCCAGCGACAAACAGGCTTGAAGCAAGTTGTCTGCGCCATCGACTTCGACGCTTTTGCCATCTATATGAATGACTGCCATGCCGCTCTCCTTATTTCAATACTTGGGTTTGGGCGGGATTATATTGCTGGGCGGCATCGATGACTTCGACCCCGACCGCACGCTCAATCTTTTCGTCAAACTCGTGACGGAAGTATTTTAGCGCGCTCATCAGCGGCTCCATCGCCCCAGGAGCGTGTGCACAGAAAGTTTTGCCCAACCATAAGTCACGGGTCAAGCCTTCTAACTTCTCAACGTCGCCCAACTGGCCTTCCCCATCTTGGATAGCGGTCAGCAGTTTGACGCCCCACGGTAAGCCATCACGACAAGGCGTACAGAATCCGCAAGACTCGCGTTGGAAGAAAATCTCTAGGTTGCGCAGTAGCGGCACCATATCTTGCTGCTCATCGACGACCATAATCAGGCCTGTACCCATACGGCTACCGGCTTTTTGAATAGGGTCAAAGTCCATCGCGACATCTAAATGGTCTACGGTTAAAAAGTCCGTAGAGGCACCACCTGGTAACCAAGCTTTGAGCTTGAGACCGTCTTTCATGCCACCAGCGAAATCTTCAATAATTTCACGTGCGGTATACCCAAATGGCAATTCCCATAGACCCGGATCATTCACCAGTCCTGAGCAGCCAAAGATTTTGGTCCCTGGGGTATCACTATTGCCTTTCGCGTTCGGTAGTGATTTATACCACTCGCTGCCATGCAACATGATTGCGGGCATGTTGTTCAAGGTTTCGACGTTATTCACGACCGTGGGACGGCCCCAAGCTCCGGAAACTTGTGGGAAAGGCGGTTTGGTACGAGGGTTAGCACGGCGGCCTTCTAGGCAGTTAATCAACGCGGTTTCTTCACCACAGATATAACGACCTGCCCCGGTATGCACGTGCAAATCAAAGCTAAAGTCTGAGCCTAAAATGTTGTCGCCCAATAGATTATGCTTACGCAACTCATCCAATGCGGCATTCAGGCGCTCAGCAGCTAAGATATACTCACCACGGATAAATATATAACCGGCGTTGGCATTAATCGCATAGGCAGAAATTAACATACCTTCAATTAATTGGAACGGTAAACGCTCCATCAACAAGCGGTCTTTAAAAGTACCTGGCTCCATCTCATCGGCATTACAGATAAGGTAGCGTGGTCCGCCATCGGGCGGTGTCATAAAGGTCCATTTCAGACCCGCTGGAAAACCTGCACCACCACGGCCTTTAACCACAGAGTCTTTAATAATGCCTAAAGTCTCTTTAGCAGACTTTTCTAAAGCTATCTTTAAGCCTTCGAAACCGCGTAGGGATTGATACGTTTCTAAATCTAAAATCGCATCATGGTGCGCCAAACGCCACGTTAAAGGATAGGTCTCGCTGGTCGCTGTGGCCTTATCGCCAAAGATAGGAATGCGCTGGGCATTCAACTGGCTAGGAGCGCGACCTTGACTGCGTTGGGCTAATTGTTCGGTAAGCGTTAAACTCATGGGTATAACTCCAATAGCTGCGTTACCTCAGCCGGGGTGACCGGGCCGTAAGTGTCTTCATCGATGAGGACCGCTGGGCCCTTATCGCAGTTGCCCAAGCAGCAAATGGGTAGGATTGTAAAGCGACCATCTGGGGTCGTCTGACCATAACTGATGCCCAACTGCTTTTGCAGCTCAGCACTCAACGCCTCATAACCGGTCAAATAACAAGCGACCGAGTCACAGATTAAAATCACATGACGGCCTACCGGTGAGCGATAGATACGGTTAAAGAAAGTCGCCACGCCTTCGACGTCCGTGACGGGCACATCGAGCATATTGGCAACGGCGTTTACCTGCGCGTCATCGACCCAACCATTGCGCTTTTGCACCACTTTTAGGGCATCTAGCGAGGCGGCACGCGCATGCGGATAGTGATGTATAAACTCGTGAATCGCTGTGATTTCCTCAGCGGTCAAGATACTTTGGATATCTACCTTAGGCGCTTTGTCAGAAACAATCTTAATCATGGCTCTCTCTTTACTAGCAGCTTTACTTACGGGCGTGGCCTATATTGGCTGTGCTGGTAATTATGGAAATCTATAAGTCGTTTTTTTACTGTATAGCTAGGCCAGTAGCCCAGCTATTATCTCTACAGAAACCACTATTAGCGGTCCGTATCCGCCATAACAATATCGATAGACGCCAAATAGATAATGGCATCCGATACCAATGAGCCGTTAATTACCGAAGGCATCTGCTGCAAATGCGCAAATGTCGGGGTACGGATACGAGTACGGTAACTCATGGTAGAGCGGTCAGAAGTCAAATAGTAGCTGTTGATGCCTTTGGTCGCCTCTACCATCATCGACGCTTCACCGGCCGGCATGACAGGACCCCAAGATACCGAAATAAAGTGGTTAATCAAGGTTTCAATGTCGTTTAAGGTGCGGTCTTTTGGTGGTGGTACGGCCAATGGGTGATCGGCTTTATACGGGCCTTGTGGCATATTGTCGAGACACTGACGGATGATACGTAGCGACTGACGAATCTCTTCAATCTTAATCATACAGCGGTCATAAGCGTCACCGTTGTGCATGACCGGGATTTCGAAATCGTAGTTTTCATAGCCCATATACGGACGGGCTTTACGTAAATCGAAGTCAACGCCCGTAGCACGCAGACCGGCCCCGGTAACGCCCCAAGCTAAGGCTTGTTTGGCATCATACTGGGCGACATTCTGAGTACGGCCTTGTAGCACGCTGTTTTTCATAGCCGCTTTGACGTATTCGTCGAGACGTTTCGGCATCCAATCAAGGAACTCACGCACTAGCTTATGCCAGCCGCGTGGTAAATCGTGGGCAGTACCGCCAATACGGAACCAAGCCGGGTGCATACGATAGCCGGTGACGGCTTCAATAACGTCGTAGGCTTTTTGGCGATCGGTAAACATATAGAAGACCGGCGTCATACCACCAGCATCCTGAATGAAAGTACCGAAGTACAGCAGATTATTGGTAATACGGAAGAATTCGCTCATCATCACGCGGATACATTGAGCGCGTTCAGGCACGGTAATACCAGCCATTTGCTCAACGGCCATCACGTACGGCAGCTCATTCATCACGCCACCGAGGTAATCAATACGGTCGGTGTAAGGAATGTAAGAATGCCAAGTCTGACGCTCAGCCATCTTCTCAGCACCGCGATGGTGGTAGCCAATATCAGGGATACAGTCGATGATTTCTTCGCCATCAAGCTGCAGAACCAAACGGAACGCACCGTGAGCAGAGGGATGGTTCGGACCGATGTTCAAGAACATAAAGTCTTCATCACGACCTGAGCGCTTCATGCCCCACTCTTCAGGGACAAAACGTAAGTTTTCTTGCTCAAACTGTTGCTTGGCCGCGTTAAGGAAATACGGGCTAAATTCCGTCGCACGCGCATGATACTCTTTGCGCAGGGGATGACCTTCCCAGTATTTTGGCAATAGAATACGGGTTAAATGCGGATGACCATCAAAGGTGATGCCAAACATATCCCAGACTTCGCGCTCATACCAGTTGGCATTCGGCCAGATATTGGTCGCCGTCGGTACCGACAAGCTGTCTTCACTAAGCGCCACTTTGACGCGAATATCACTATTGCGCTCAAGCGACATCAAATGATAAAACACCGTGAAGTCACTGTCTGGTAACCCGTCACGGTGTTGTCTCAGGCGCTCATCGATAGCGGAGAGATCGAGTAGCATCACATAAGGCTTAGGCAACTTGCGTAGATACAGCAAAATTTCTAGTAAATCTTGACGGGCTACCCAGACTGTAGGGATACCATCAAAGGTCGGCTGCTGCACAAATTTGCCGGCAAAGCGGTGTCCCAGCTCTTTGATAACTGCAGGAATCTTCGCTTGAGCGGGGTCTTGATTTTCGACTACCGTGACCATGAATGGCTTCTTCCTTCATTAATCTTAACGACTTATAACTGCTATGCCGTTGTTTACTTAGTGGCCTAATTTCTAGCGGCCCAATTTTGCGGCAATGCTAGATGCTTTGCTAGATACTGTCTGGACTACGCAAGTTTTTCACCGCGATACGGTCCGCTTGTTTACGATCGCGCTCAGGCAACATTTGTGGCTGATAAATACCTTGGTCATTCACATGGATACCCAAGGGACGACGCTCTTTCGTAATAGACTCTTGTAGTAGCATTAGCCCTTGAATCAAAGCTTCTGGACGCGGCGGGCAACCCGGCACATAGATGTCAACAGGAATGATTTTATCGACACCCTGTACGACCGAATAGATGTCATACATGCCGCCTGAGTTGGCACATGAGCCCATAGAAATGACCCATTTTGGCTCAAGCATTTGCTCGTATAGACGCTGAATCACCGGGGCCATCTTAATAAAGCAAGTGCCCGCTACAATCATAACGTCGGCCTGACGCGGCGAAGCACGAATAACTTCTGCCCCAAAACGGGATAAATCGTGCACAGCTGTCAGCGTGGTCGCATATTCAACATAACAGCACGAGGTACCAAAGTTAAAGGGCCATAAGGAATGCTTGCGACCCCAGTTGGCTGAAGCATGCACCATATCTTCTAGCTTGCCCATAAAGACGTTTTTATTGACTTCGTCTTCGATTGGGTCGTTTACCGTCTGGCGGGTCTGCGCAGGATAGGCTTCGGCATCTGGGTTTGCTTTGGTCAACGTATATTTCATGACAGGCTACCTTTAAGTTGAGTGCAGAGCTGAGCTCTGAATAAGTGACAGGCAATACCTGCCGCTTATCATCGAATCATGACAGCAATAATAGCTGCCTATAGCATTAAGACAGGTCGCGGTTGCTGCGATCCACTTTAGTTGCCACAGGCGCACTCGCAAAATCCACAGAGGTAATATTACCCGTGGTATTGATATGATCGATATTTTTTAGATGTTGGCGGTTGGCCTCAATG
>Ga0098065_1000613_pt1 | contig 16039 bp, 14 predicted proteins | sample 25_taG_FD_75062 | JGI IMG/M metagenome (GOLD analysis project Ga0098065, IMG submission 75062) | Marine viral communities from Cariaco Basin, Caribbean Sea - 25_WHOI_OMZ | ecosystem: Environmental > Aquatic > Marine > Oceanic | place: Caribbean Sea: Cariaco Basin | collected 2014-11-08 | reverse complement strand
TCTAACTTCTTAATAGTAAGTAGTAAAAATCATACCCATGAAAGGAGCACCTTTATGATTCAGTTTCGACCACTAAGTAAATCTATTGCACTAGCCTTATCTACTTTGTTAACGGTTACAGCGCTTAACGGTTGCGGCTCAGATGATGATCGCAAAACCCCAACAACGCAACCAGGCCATGACCACGACCACGACCACGACCACGACCATGACGGAGAGTCAGAGGTAACCGCTGAGCTGAGACAAGGGCGGATACTGATTACTGAAAAAGAGAGTAATAAAGCTTATGTATATAGTCTTGGTCAAAACAAAGTGATTCAAAGTTTCGATTTAATAGGTCAAGCTGATGCCCTACAAACCAGTCCAAATGGTAATTACGTACTAGTGTTCGACCGTATCAATCAAGGGGTGAACTTTTATCATAGTGGGCTAGAAATTGAAAATCATGGTGATCATGATCATCCTTATGCTCGGGATGTCACGAAAATGCCATTGCAGTTAAATTACGCTCGTCCGGTACATTATCAAACGTATGGCGAGCAAGCCGGATTATTTTTTGATGGCTTGGGTGCGACAGGTAATCCAATAGAGAACCCCACACAGGCGGCTGGATTTGCACTAGTGACAGATAAAGACATTGCAAATGGTAAACTTCTTTATCAAAAGTTAAATACCAACATGCATGGTACAGCAGAACCTCGCGGGGATTATATTATTAGCACGGGACGCTATGATACAGTGGGTAGTCCACTCGCTGATACAATTAGTGTCTTTGAGCAGCACAATGACCATTATCATTTAAACCAGACGTTCGATACCAAATGTCAGGGTCTTCATGGAAGTGGAAGTGTCACCGACTATAGTGTTTTCGCTTGTAGTGACGGCGTTTTGAGCGTGAAGCAAGCTGGTGAAGTGTTCAGTGCTGAGAAAATTACTTATCCTGTCAGCTTGACCAATAGCCAATGTAAAAATGAAGACGGTAGCAATAGCCCTACTCGAATTGGATCGTTTGCCACCAACTATCATCATAACTATTTAGTTGGCACTGCCTGTGGTCAACCGTACCGTATTGATCCTGTTAGCAAAAATATTGATCCTATTGTTTGGACGACCAATAATAATCGCCGAGTTGTCAGCTATGATTTTGATGCACATGGTGAACATTTAATGCTACTTGACGATGCAGGGACATTGCATCTGCTAGATGTGACACAGAACTATAAACAAGTAGCCGCATTGGATATTATTTCAAATGGGATCAAAAATTATAGTCATGGTGGGCCATCTTTGATCGTTAATCCAAATACCGAGATGGTTTATGTGCTGGACAGCGAGAATAAACAAATTGTCAAAATTAATCCTGATGCTAAAAAAATTGAGTCGAAGCTGAAATTGACCTTTGCACCATCGCAGCTGGCTTGGTTCGGGGTGAAAACTGAACCCGAAGATGAGCATCATCACACATCCTAACCTATTCTTTATAAAAACTTAAATTTTTAGACTGAACCCCATGAGTTAATTGTAGCTCATGGGGTCAATCTTTTAGCAGAATAGACAGTTGCTAAGTAACAATTATATTAGCGTAAATGCTTCCTTTTTCATAATTGGTTGCTAATGAATAGATTGAGGCAAAGCTGAGATCTATCATAGTCATTCGAAGCTTAATCAATTGAGTTCAGACAGTATGCCGATGTTTTATACGGGTTAGACAGCTTTTGTGATAATAAAGCTACTATTGGCATAAAAAGACTTGAGATCCAAAGACAAGCCTCTAAACCAAATTCTTGATACACCCACCCTGATAACACTATTCCAATCAGCTAGCCTGCGCACTTAGCCAGACTTATGCCTTAAAAGGGAGTGTGTTCGCGCTTCCCTTCTTAAATTCAAAAATACTTATTTGGCTTCCATCCCCGCTAAGGTCATACCAAGGCGTATAATCGTCGCGACCACTAAAAGCGAGCCAACGCCAAGTGCCCAAAAAATCAGTAACCATTTAAATTGATGAAGACTTTTTTTCATCGTACTTTCCTTCAAACTCACTTACAGAAAAGGCTGGCTCGCTGTAAACACCAGTCTTTTTGCTATCTGCTTTCTAATGATAACCATCGGTATCTACGACTTTTCCACGGAACACTCTATAAGACCAAAAGGTATAAATCAAGATGACAGGCACAATAAATACAACGCCGACTAAGGTAAATTTAAGGCTAGATGTTGGTGCTGCGGCCTGATAAATCGTAATACTCGGTGGAATAATGTTGGGCCAAAGACTGACACATAACCCCAAATAACCCAGAAACAACATACATAAAACACAAATGAAAGCGCGATCTTCTTGTTTAGAATGCGCTGCTCCCATAAGAAAAAACGCGAAAGTAGCAGTAAAAATCGGTAAAGGCGCCAAATATATAATGTTCGGAAAGTTAAACCATAAATCCCGTACACTTTCGTTAATCATTGGTGTGTAAATGCTGATAATAAACATACAAGCTGCGAGCAACAAAGTTAATGGTTTAATGAATGCACGCATTTTTTTCTGTAAACTATGCTCTGTTTTAATGATCAACCAAGTTACGCCGAGCAATCCATAAGCAAACAGCAAACTAAAACCAGTAAACAGGCTAAATGGACTCAACCAATCCAATCCACCACCAGCGAACTCGCCATTTTCTACTTTAAAACCAAGGATCACAGCGCCCATTGCCACACCTTGAGCAAAGGTGGCCATTAAGGAACCAACAAAGAATAGCTTGTCCCAAATTGGACGATGAGACTCCTTAGCTTTAAAGCGAAACTCAAAGGCGACGCCACGCAAAATCAAACCAAATAACATCAGTAAAATCGGTCCATACAAGGCTGACAAAATTACCGAATACGCCATAGGAAACGCAGCCAATAAGCCAGCGCCACCCAATACAAGCCAAGTTTCGTTACCATCCCAAACAGGGGCAACCGAGTTCACCATAATATCTCGCTCATGTTCGTCTTTAATAAAAGGAAACAGCAAGCCAATCCCTAAATCAAATCCATCTAAGAACACGTACATCATCAAACCAAATCCGATGACAAAGGCCCAAATAGTCGGTAAATCAAAATGCATTACACTGTCTCCTAAATTTCTACGTCATCAGCGGCAGATAGCGGACGGGCTGGGCGTTTATTCAAACTCTCATCGCTTTCAAGTGAATAATCATCTGCTGGACCTTTGGTAATCAGTGCTAACATGTAACTCACGCCTAAACCAAAAACACAGATATACACCACCACAAAAATTAGCAACGACAAACTCATGGCAGTGAGGCTATTGGGTGAGGCAGCATCCACAGTGCGTTGCAAACCATAAACCACCCAAGGCTGACGACCTGTTTCTGTGACGACCCAGCCTGTAAGCATAGCGATTAGACCGGATGGCCCCATGGCAACACAGAAGCGCAGAAACCATTTTTTATCGTAGATTTTGCCCTTTTTACGCAGAATCAATGCGGTAACGGCCAGCACAATCATCAAAATACCAAGAGCCACCATGATGCGAAAGCTAAAGAAGACCACTGGCACATAAGGACGATCTTCCGGTGCGACAGAAGTGAGCGGTGGAATATCTCCATCCAAAGAGTGAGTCAAAATCAAACTGGCAAGATTCGGAATCTCAATCGCAAAATCGTTTCTTTCCTTTTCCATATTCGGCCAACCAAACAAGACTAGCGGAACGCCTTCACCTTTTTCAGTTTGATGCCAATGCCCTTCCATTGAGGCCACTTTAATTGGCTGATGCTCTAGAGTGTTTAGGCCATGTTGATCTCCAACCATAACTTGCAAAGGTGCCGAAATAAGCAGCATCCACATTGCCATGGACAACATTTTTTTCGCTACTTGTGTATGAGAGCCTTTCAACAAATGCCACGCGCCAGAAGCACCGACCAACAAAGCGGTTGCTAGGAAGGCAGCCAAGCCCATGTGAACTAAACGATAAGGAAAAGAAGGGTTAAAAATGATCTCAAACCAATCGACAGGTACAACACGACCGTCAACAATGTCGTAACCTTGAGGGGTTTGCATCCAACTGTTAGATGCCAAAATCCAAGTCATCGAGATTAAGGTTCCAATAGCGACCAAAATAGTAGAGGCAAAATGTAGCTTTTCACCGACTTTTTTCCAGCCAAATAACATAACTCCCAAAAAGCCAGCTTCAAGGAAGAAAGCAGTCATCACTTCATAACTCAGTAATGGACCAGTAATGGCTCCTGCGAAATTAGAAAACTGGCTCCAATTGGTACCAAATTGGTACGCCATCACAATGCCAGAAACAACGCCCATGGCAAAATTGACAGCAAATATTTTCATCCAAAATCGGCATAAGGTCATGTAAATCGGCTTTCTTGTACACAGCCAAAAGCCTTCTAATACAGCCAGATAGCTGGCAAGACCAATTGTAATAGCGGGAAAAATAATATGGAACGAGACGGTGAACGCGAATTGTATTCGCGCCAAATCAATAGCATTTAAATCAATCATTGTGCCCTGCCTACCCTCTATACTGTCAGAAAGTAAAAAATAATTACTTTGTTGAGTGTAAGACTTTAAAAAATATAGAACAGGCACAATAAATTAATTTAGAATAGGTACAGATTCATTAATAAAGGCTCAGCCATGAGTCAGTTTAAATACCTAGAGCTGGAACACTTATTACGCAAAGAAATAAAAGCCAATCATTTTTTGCCAAGTGGAAAACTTCCTTCTGTCCGAGAAATGTGCCAGAACTTGGGCTTTTCTAAAGCCACGGTGCTACATGCCTTGCATCGACTTGAAGCAGAGGGATTGATCTTTTCTAAACCAAGATCAGGTTACTTTGTCAAAGCAGAGACACAAAATGACCGGCTCTCGCCAAAGCGCATTAACCCACCCGCCGCTCCCAGAGACGTAACCGTACCAGCCATCTTAAAAGACATCATGACACGCAGTGCCGCCTTTGATATTTTGCCAACGGCTGGTGCTACCAATGATGCGAATCACCTCATCACTTTAAACCGGCACTTAAGTAAAGCATTGCGTTCCAGACCCACTCAAAAAGCTCTCTACTACAACGACTCAAGCGGCGATATGCGCTTAAAAGACGCCATTGTGAGTCACTACCGCCACCGTAGTTTGAACCAAAATCCATCACAGGTTTGCATTACCGGTGGTTGCCAACACGCTTTATTCATTTCCCTCATGGCAACGTGCTCACCCGGTGATACTGTAGCAGTAGAATCTCCAGCATTTTATGGCGTACTGCAAATCATGGAACAACTCAAACTGAAAATTATCGAGGTCGCTGCTGATCCTGAAGAAGGTTTGAGCGTTGAAGATTTGGTCGAAAAAATAACAGATTGGCCGATTAAAGCCTGTATTGTGTCGCCAAATTACGCCACTCCCACTGGGGCATTTATGCCTGAAAAAGCACGCCGAGCATTAATCAATCTAGCGGTTGAAAAAAATTTTTGTATCATAGAGGACGATATTTATGGGGATTTGGCTTTTCCGCCTTTTACAGCGGAACCATTGAAGAAATTCGATCCTAAGGGACAAGTTATTCTGTGCAGCTCTTTCTCGAAAAGTTTATCGCGAGATTTAAGGATTGGTTGGGTGTTTGGTGGTAAGTGGCACGACAAGATTACTCAATTGAAACTGATTACCCAGCTCTCCTCTAGCGAATCCACTCAGCAGGGGCTGGCAACATTTTTAGAAGAAGGTCATTACCGACGTTACCTTGCTCAACAGGTCAATACGCTAAAGCAACAACAGAGGGAGCTGATGACTTTATTAGATACTCATTGGAGTGACAAAATTCGCTATACCCACGCCCAAGGCGGCATTTCTATGTGGGTAGAGTTAGATGAAACCATCAACGTACAGCGCAGTTATAATAAAGTATTAGAGCAAGGCGTGATCATGACACCCGGCTCACTTTTCTCGGCATCGGGTCAATATAAAAATTTTTTACGTTTAAGTTATATCCACCCGTTAACCGAACAAAGACAAGCCGCTGTCAAAAAGCTGTTTGACGTACTACTTGGATAGGCTTTTTTAACATTAATCCTAGCGACGAACCCGTTTATCGATTGGGTTCGGTTGCGATACGCTACTATTATAAGTGACGAACAAGCCTTTGATGCCTTTCGCCGGATCATATAGTAAAACTGTCGAAACCAACTTGGTGTATTAGACTCAATTGATCTCTTAGTACATCACCAAAGACACGTAAATTCCCTTGAAAATTTAACCCCTTACGCAGTAAATATGCCGTCGAGTAGCCCTGCCCATTTTTAAGATCAGCGAAGAAAACACAGGCAAACGATAGCTTATCGATCTCACCTTTCAATTCCATTGGGTCATCAACGTCAATCCAAATGTCCGCCGAGGTATTATCACCTCGTTCGACACACACTAACCAAGCCTTCATCGGTAAAATTTGATGGAACTCGAGTGAGTCAAAATCCTCTTCTAAAATGACCTAATCATAGACTTGACTGATCGTCATATCATTAGACTGAATACAGATAATCTTCTTCATACTAAGCTCTTGTAATCCCTCCTAATGCAGTATAAGCCGCCACTCGATAAATGCTGCCTTCATTCTATTTGATCAGAGATATGAGAAACCTCATCTGTCTTCACTTTAATTCACCATGGCTTGTCTAAGAAATTTTTCTAATTCATCCATTTGTAATAATCCCAAGTCTGTACCTTTACTGGTGCGGACTCTAACGCTAGATTCCTCCAACTCTTTTCCTCCAATAAGTAAAAGAAACGGTATTTTTTGCAAGGTATGCTTGCGAATTTTATAACCAAGTTTATCCTTACCAAAGTCACACTCTACTCGCAATGATAAACTCTGTAGTCGCTTCAAGACTTGCTGGGCATAAATCTGTTGGTTTTCAGAAATAGTTATTATCATAACTTGGACAGGCGCAAGCCAAAAAGGTAGGTGACCTGCGTAGTGTTCAATCAAAATGCCGATAAACCGTTCAAGTGAACCGAATATAGCGCGGTGTAGCATGACCGGTTTCTGTTTCTGATTATCTCCGTTAATGTAGCTGAGATCAAAGCGCTCTGGTAAGTTTAAATCTACTTGAATGGTGCCACATTGCCACTCTCTACCGATCGCATCTTTAAGCGTGAATTCAATTTTAGGTCCATAAAACGCACCTTCTCCTTCACTGATCTCATAAGCGATATCAATGTCTTGCAAAGATTGAATGAGCGTCTGTTCTAAAAAATCCCATGTTTGCTCAGACCCTATTCTATTTTTTGGACGAGTAGATACTTTGATAGAAATATTGTCAAACCCAAAATGCTGGTAGATTTTATAAATCAAGCGGATGGTACTGACACACTCTGATAGGAGCTGGTCTTTGGTACAAAATATGTGCGCATCGTCCTGAGTAAAATGTCGAACTCGCATTAAGCCGTGCAGTGATCCTGAAGGCTCATAACGGTGAACTTTACCAAATTCCGCCATTTTAAGTGGTAACTCTCTATAGCTTTTTAAATCATGACCGTAGAGACAAACAGCACCAGGACAGCTCATTGGTTTTAACGCGTAGGTTTTTTCATCAGGTGTCTCTACCGCAAACATTTGCTGTTTATAGTTTTGCCAATGTCCTGAAATCTCCCACAGCTCTCTATCCATAACGTCTGGTGTATTGACCTCAATATACCCTGCCTCTTCCTGCTGATGGCGTAAATATCCCGTCAGTAATTGAAATATTTTCCAACCTTTCGCATGCCAAAAAACAGCTCCTGGTGCTCGTTCATCAAAATGTAACAGGTCCAGTTGCTGTGATAATTTTCTGTGATCTCTTTTTGCTGCTTCTTCTTGTTGCTTCAAATAATCTGTCAGTTGTTTTCGAGCAGCCCAGCAGGTGACATATATTCGTTGCAGCATAGGCTGACTCGCATCACCTTGCCAATAGGCACCTGATACATGAGTGATTTTGAAGTTTGGCAAAAATGAGGTGTTAGCAACCAAAGGGAATAGATAGATATCATTCACACTATCATCAAGTGGTTGAAATAAGGTCGTTATTGACTCGCTTTGTTCTCTATACTGTTTTAAATGTTCTGATTTAAGTGGGTTTTCTGAGCTGAAGTGAGCAATAGCATCAGTTAGAGAGACGTCACGACCTACTATGGGCTGCTTCTTTTGAACAATATTTTGCATGCCGTTTGATATGTCATTGAGGTGATCTTCGTTAAAATTAGGCGTCTCTGCAAAATCATAATAAAAACCAGTATTTGTGGTTTGATACTGTATGGGCTTGGCACCTGGGTATAAGTGTAAAACTGATTTCACAAGAAGATAAGCAAATGAATCACGTTGAAGCATTGAAGCCTCGTCATCTTGAGACGTAATAAGCTGGATGTAGCAGTCTTCAGTTATGAGATGTTGCAAATCAACATATCGGCTACCAACTTTTGCTAAAAACACTTTTTTATAAGCATGCGGTTTATAGGTTTCTAATAAAGTAGCGATCGATATAGGGTTTTCAATTGAAAGTTGCTGAGCATTTTGGTGACTAATTATTTGGATATTCATAAGTAATCTGTCAATTAATAATTATGGTGGTTAACGGTCGATTTCAAGAGATTGACCACGGCAGTTTGGGAACAGCTGGTTTTGATGCCATGCAAGCTGCCCTGAGATGATGGTGGTATCTACAGAATATCGAAAAGCTTTATGTGCAAAAGGCGTCCAGTTACATTGCATATAGTTTTTAGTATCACTGGCCATGACTTTTTCTTTATTTTCTTTGAGTAATACCAAATCAGCCCAATATCCTTCACGTATATAGCCTCGATCTTTAATGCGAAACAAGTCTGCCACTTGATGTGATGTTTTGCGTACCATAGTTTCGATACTCATCTGTTTGTCCGCAACTAACTCCATCAACGCAGGCAAGGCATGTTGCACAAGGGGCAATCCAGCTGGGGCATTGAAGTAACTTTGCTGCTTTTCCTGCCAAGTATGCGGTGCGTGGTCAGTACCAATAATATCCAAACGATTGGACTCTGAGATCGCTTGAATCAACGCCTGACGGTCTTGTGCTGTTTTGATGGCTGGATTACATTTGATGAGATGTCCTAGCATTTCATAATCAGTATCATCAAAACTTAAATGATGCACACAAACCTCAGCGGTAATATATTTTTTATCGAGTGGTAGGTTTTTAAACAGACAAATCTCTTTAGCTGTGGTGATATGCAATACGTGTAGCTGCGTACCGTATTTTTCAGCCAGCGCAACCGCCATACTTGAGCTTTCAAAGCAGGCTTGTTTATCACGAATACGGGCATGCATGACGGCAGGAATGTCGGCACCGTATTTTTCTTTATACTGTTGCTCGCGCGTTTTGATACGGGGCGTTGATTCACAATGCGTCAACAAAATAGTAGGCACATTAGAAAATAGGCGTTCTAGGGTTTGTGGATCGTCGACCAGCATATTGCCTGTAGACGCTCCCATAAAAACTTTAACGCCACTAACGAGCTTAGGGTCTAGGTTTTCGACGATATCAATATTATCGGCACTGACACCGAAGTGAAAGGCGTAATTTGCCATGCTATGTGTTGCGGCATTTAACTTCTTTTGCTGTAATGCTTGCAAATCTAGTGTCGCAGGCTGCGTATTGGGCATATCCATGTAGCTTGTGATACCACCAATCGCCGCCGCCATCGACTCTGATTTTACAGTGCCTTTTTGCAGTGCCCCTGGATCTCTAAAATGTACTTGGTCATCAATCATACCTGGAATGAGCCAGCCACCTTCTGCATTAATATTTTCTGCATGAGAAACACCGGTAATACTGGGCTGTATTTTCTCGATACGGCCATTTTCTATCAGTACATCAGCTATTTCTTGAATGTCTTCATTCACAATGACAGCATTACGGATGATAATTTTTGGAAAGTTGCTAAAATTCATTTTGTAAGGCCTTGTATCCTTGCACCAGCTCGATATTGGCATTTACCACACTTTCTGAAAACTCACTAAGCGATACATCCATAGGTGGAAAGTCACTTAAGTTAGTGGTGGAGTTAATATGACTGATAGCAGGAACGTAAAAGTTATCAGGTAAGTCTTGTCCATCCACAACGGCATTGTGTCTCACTGCACTTCTATTACCGACTCTGCAATTAAACAAAACACTATTGAAGCCTATAAAAACATGATGTCCAATCTCACAAGGCCCATGAATGATAGAGCGATGAGCAATGGAAGAGTTTTCTCCAATGGTGACAGCGGCCCCAGCTTTGGAGTGAATGACCACTCCATCTTGAATGTTTGAATTAGCACCGATAATGATAGGCTCCATCTGACCGAGTGCATCCAATTCATCAGCGCGGATAACGACATAAGGCCCAATGAAAACATTGGCGTGAATAATAACTTTACCGCAAATAATAGCGGTTTGATCGACATAAGCCGTTTGATCAATGATAGGAAGGTCGCCGGATGGGTTTTTACGAATCATAAGAGAGCTTATTGGTATTGGATAAAGGACTTCTGAAGATTGTTACTTGTGTCAATTCTAAGCCTAGATAAAAACAACTGGGTCGAAAGGTGTGACAGGCGGGGCCATGTTGCTGAACTGAAAATAAAACAGCATCTCCATCACAATCTAATTTGGCATCGATAAGCTGCTGGTGATGACCAGAGCTTTCTCCTTTGCGCCATAAGGTTTGTCTTGAACGCGACCAGTAGCAAACTCTTTTAGTAGTTAAGGTTTCTATGAGCGCTTCGGCATTGACCCAAGCCAACATTAATACTTCTTTAGTTTGGGCATCTTGTGCAATCGCTGCTATCAAACCTTGATCATTCCAAGGAATCTGCTTCATCACCTTATCAAAGCAATACTCTTGACCTTTTTTGCCATGTTCCATTGCTAAGAAAATAGACGTGCTTGCGTTCACCATTGCCATGCGCCTTCTGCGACAGCGTCATGTGCATGCAGGCTTTCTGCATGAATGACTTTGAATTTAAATCCTAAAATATTGGCATAGTCCAAGAATGTATGACGTAACCGCCGTACGGCATCTTCACAGAACATCAAATTTTGTCCGTTTGCCAGTGCAAAAGCTTGTTCATCTACCCGTTTTACCGCTGTTTGCACAGGTGTAGCAAGGGCGTGTTCTGCTTGGTCAATGATTGCGATGAGTGGCAGTTCAGCTAAATCAGCGAATAGCTTAAACTGCAATTGGGCAACGCTACGCTGGCTATGCGGCGTTGCAACAATAGCCTCGGTAGTGCCCAACCAATCGATAACTTCTTCTGAATTGGTCAGATCAAATTTTTTCTCTGACAATGCTTTTTGAAACTGCTTCTGAATCAAACTACGTGATAAGGCAGCCGAACAGGGACAGGTAGATGAATACGGGATCTCAACTTGAACCTCAAAGAAAAATTGCTGATCAATGAGCTGGCAGACCAACTCAAAAGGGTAGCTCTTCCAGCCAGTTAGTGGACTGATCAATGCTGGACGTTCGACATATAGCTGACTTTTTATATGTAATTTTGCATTGTTGGATAAGCCTTCGTGACTTTTGAGAAAATCTTGCAATGTGTCTTTGAGATGCGAAAAATTGAGTGTTTTTAATTTGACTAATTCTAGTAGTCGAATATATAGCCTAGACATATGAATCCCTTTAATAGTAGGGTCATCTAAGCTCACAAAAGCATTGACTTGACTTGGGCAAAGCGTATTTTCTATATAAATAGGTAAGGCAATATTCTCCATGCCAACCCATTCTAAACAAGAAGAATGTGGTACTACATTTGCGTTTTCAGAGATATCAGGAAGATTGTTAATCATTAATATTTAAAACTCAGTTGAATTATAAAGTGTTATGTTATAACATTACTAAGTATTTGGCAAGTATAGTGGTGCTTGCTGTTTCACCTATATGGATTTCCGTATAGGCAGTGAAATGCTAAATACACTAGAAGCAATACAAATTTTAGAAACTAAAAAAAGATTTTTTACGTTCTGGCAGGAAAAAGGAGCGGCGTTAAACATGGAATTTAAGATTCATATTTTTGGACAAATTCATATCGATAGTGCTAGTTATCGAACGTTAGGCACTGACTACCTTAGTAAGTCTTTCCCTTGTTTGTCTGGCCCCGTTTAGTTGAAAAACCCAACCAACCGATATGCTTTTTATTTTTCATTATTTTACGTACCCATATTTTTTATAACCCTTATATAAATTGATAGAGAAGAGACAGCCAATGAGTAATTCTTTAGCCATCGAAAAAAAGCTGCCTGTGACTGTGTTGTCCGGGTTTTTGGGCGCAGGCAAAACCACGCTACTCAATCATATTTTGAATAATCGTGAAGGTAGACGCATTGCCGTTATCGTAAATGATATGTCTGAGGTAAATATTGACGCAGCATTGGTCAGAGAAGGTGGTGCTGAGTTGTCCAGAACCGATGAAAAAATGGTAGAAATGAGTAATGGCTGCATTTGCTGCACGTTACGAGAAGATTTATTGATAGAAGTGCGGCGTCTGGCAGAAGTCAATCGTTTTGATCAACTGGTTATCGAATCAACTGGTATTTCTGAACCATTGCCTGTTGCGGAAACCTTTACTTTCGAAGATGACGATGGTTTTTCTCTCAGTGAATTTGCCCGTCTAGACACCATGGTGACCGTCGTTGATGCCTTTAATTTTTTAAAGGACTATAGCTCTTATGACAGTATACAGTCTCGAGGCGAATCATTGGGTGAGGAGGACCAACGCACTGTGGTCGACTTATTGATTGATCAGATCGAATTTTGTGACGTCATCGTGTTGAATAAACTTGATTTGATTTCAGATGCAGAAAAAGAAAGATTACTGGCAATTATTCACTCGTTAAATCCACGGGCTAATATTGAAATTTCTCAATTTGGTCAAGTAAATTTGGATAAATTGTTGAACACAAATTTATTCGATTTTGATGAAGCCTCTGAAGCACCAGGCTGGCTAAAAGAGCTTAGGGGGGAACATACGCCTGAAACTGAAGAGTATGGCATCAGTAGTTTTGTTTATCGTGCTAGACGACCCTTTCATCCGCAGCGGTTTTACGATTTTATTAATACAGAATGGAAAGGTGTAATTCGATCTAAAGGTTTTTTTTGGCTAGCATCTCATCTTAAACTGGCAGGTTCTTGGTCACAAGCGGGTGCGATGGCTAGACATGGTCTGGCTGGATATTGGTGGGCTAGCGTTCCTGAAGAGGAATGGCCACAAGATCAGCAAAACCGTGACATCATAGAAAGTAATTGGCACGCGAGTACAGGCGATGCGCGTCAGGAGATTGTGCTAATAGGTATGGAGATGGATGAGTCAAATCTTATTGATAAGTTCAATAATTGTTTGCTTAATGATGAAGAAATGGCAGAAGGTCCTGAAAATTGGAAATTGATGAATAATCCATTTCTAGAGTGGACTGACTTAATAGCTTAATTTTTTAAGTCTTCGTAGTATTGAGACATGTTCAATCAAGTCATGAATAAATTGTTGGCATCGTTGAAAATGTCTTTGAGGTCGGTTCCTAATTTTTTGGATGCTAATAAACAATGGGTTAAACAGGGTTTGAACTAGTTATCTAGGACAGCCACAAACAAGACATAAGCTTATCGGCTTATGTCTTTTACACATTTAATAATCAATAAATTATGGTAATAGACCTCTTGCATCAGTCGTTGCTATCCGTTTAAGTTCCGTTGTTGGGAGTCAATAAAACGGTATTTTTGCAAGAGATTTAGTCATTATCGGTTTTTAATTGTTTTAATTGAGGATTGAATTTTAATTATGGGAAATTTTTATTTATAACCAAAGTGTTACTGCGCAATACAGCGTCATAATCACATTCACTGAATAAATGAGACACATGACTCTCGGCACATGCACCAATTTTTGCAACCAATGTCTACCTGCTTCCTAGAAGCGAATTGATACGAAGTTGACGATAGCGCATAGTACTATCAGCGAGTAATTATCCGACAAAGGCTTACCCGCATGAAATATTGCCAAACTCGGTGCGGCTACCGTTATCGTCCATGCCTTAGGGTTTAGCCATTAAAACAGGACAGATTGCCAAAAACTAAAAGGCAGTTCACCAAAGCGTTGTTTAACAACAGTACCACCAGATTATTCGCGTTTTAACGCTTCCTAGACTACCGCTGTAAAGCCACTCTTAGCCATATGATAGGTTAACTAGAGTAAACAAACCGTCCCTAGAGCTTTTATCGTTAGCATAAGAGCATGGTAGGCAGTCAAATTTTTGCGCCCTTAATAGGTTTAAAAGGTCTATTAATTATTGCCTAAGGAAGCGGATGGGTTTAGAATTAGACGCGTAAATTTACATTAATCGAACTTCGGGGCGGGGCGAAATTCCCCACCGGCGGTATTTTTCTTGGATGACATCATCCAATTAAACAGCCCGCGAGCGCCTTGTTCCTCGTGAACAAGGGTCAGCAGATTTGGTGAGATGCCAGAGCCGACGGTTACAGTCCGGATGATAGAAGGATCGACCAAGATTTTGATGCGCCTAGTAATAGGGGCTTCATCTGTGCTTTTTTAAGCGCAGAGATTGGTACTATTTGTCCTCATCACCCCTGTGCATCTTATTGATTGGAGAAAATCAAGATGGCAGGAACATTCTTTATCATGATCGCGTGCTTTACGTGGGCATTGGATACCTTAATCCGGTATCCGTTGTTAGGCGCTGGTTATTCAACCTTGCAAATCGTTCTTATCGAACACCTTACACTGGTATTATTCGTCAGTCCTATGTTATGGCGTTATCGCCATGTTTATCGTCATATGTCTATCAGCGGATTTTTAAACTTGTTTTTTATCGGCGGCATTGGCTCGGCCATAGGCACCTTAGCGTTTACCGAAGCTTTCCATTACCTGAATCCTACTGTAGTGATCTTGCTGCAAAAACTTCAGCCTATCGTTGCCATTTTGTTGGCCTATTGGTTACTGAAAGAGCATATTGAAGGGCGATTTTTGCAATGGGCGGCAGTGATTTTACTGGGCAGCTTTGTGATGATGTGGCCAGATTTACGTGCGTTGAGTAATGCTCAATGGCACTATTCGAGTGATACGATAAGTCTGCTCAAAGGCTACGGTTACACGCTGATCGCGGTAGTTGCATGGGGCGCTGCCACTGTGTGTGGTAAGTATTTGTCCCATCAAAACATACCAGCAAATGCCATTATGTCGGGTCGATTTGTTGCTGGGCTGTTAGTACTTCTGCTCATGGCCTTGGTGCAGTCGAATGGGTTATCTCTGATGACACCGGTGGATCTGAGCTTTGTCGTTGTCATGGCCTTGCTAAGTGGCTTTATTGGCATGTGGTTTTACTACCAAGGCTTGAAAACCATTCCCGCGCAACTAGCTACCTTGGCCGAATTGTCTTTCCCTGTCTTCGCAGCCGTGATCAACTGGGTCTTCCTCGACATGGGGCTGACGGGCTACCACATCATTGGTGGCCTGATGCTGATACTTGGTAACATCGGCCTGCGCATGAAACAACTGAAAAGGAATAACCTAAGCCCTGTGCTGCAGTAAAAACCGTGATATACGAGCCATGTACAGCACAAAAAACTAGGTTGACTGAATTTTTTGTGCTGTTGAGCTATGCTGAAGAAACCGTAGAGATAAACTTGGTAAACTAACGACTCAATGAGGAGTTTATCATGATCAAGAAAATCAGAAACTATAGTACAGAATTCAAAGCTGAAGCCGTTAAGAAGATAGTAGATAATAATGGCAATGTTTCAGCGACGGCAAAGCAGCTAGGCATAGTCATGCAAACCTTATCTAACTGGCACAAGAAAGCGAATGAAGGCAAGCTGATCTGTACTAAAGAATATGATCCTGAGCTTATGGCTATACTAGTTGACGAAGTACGTCTTTATCAAGGACAACCAAAAAATATTTAGCATCATCTGTATGGATCACGTATTAGATGTCAAGCCATCAAGCTATGACAACTGGATAAAT
>Ga0098065_1000611_pt1 | contig 16060 bp, 11 predicted proteins | sample 25_taG_FD_75062 | JGI IMG/M metagenome (GOLD analysis project Ga0098065, IMG submission 75062) | Marine viral communities from Cariaco Basin, Caribbean Sea - 25_WHOI_OMZ | ecosystem: Environmental > Aquatic > Marine > Oceanic | place: Caribbean Sea: Cariaco Basin | collected 2014-11-08 | reverse complement strand
GGTCAGGAACCTTTGCTGCGGGTAGCGATTAATGGCTTTGGACGTATTGGCCGCAATGTCCTACGCGCGCTAATCGAGCGTTTTGATGTGTTGGGTCACTCGTTGCATATTGTGGCGATTAATGACCTTGCTGATGCTGAGACGTTGTTGCACCTATTAAAATTTGACACTACCCATGGCCGCTTAAGCCAATTGGGAGTCGAAGCGACTATCGATACGGCGAATCATGAGCTGTGCTTGACCAAAGGCCATAAGACTTACTGTATCTCCTTGTTGTCCGAGCCTGAGCCTAGCCGACTGCCTTGGGCCGCCCTCAAAGTTGATTTAGTCTTAGAGTGTACCGGCCACTTTCGCTCGTATGAGCAAGCCTATGCCCATATCGACAGTGGCGCGCAGCAGGTCATCGTAGGAGCCGCGCCTTTTGATCGCGTCGATGCGTGTGTGGTGATGGGGGTCAACGACGAGCTATTAACACGGCAGCTGCCGATTATCTCTTCGGTGTCGTGTACTACGCAGGCTTTAGTGCCGTTAATCGATACTTTAGACAGAGCCTTTGGCATTACTTCGGTGATGATGACCGAAATCCATGCGGTGACTGCCGACCAAAATGTACTTGACCAAGCCCACCGCGATTTGCGCCGCGCCCGTGCCTCTGGTCATAACATCATCCCAACGACGTCTAGTAGTATCGCTGCGACAGAGCAAGTCCTGCCGAATATGCTCGGGCGTATTAATGGCCACTCTATCCGCGTACCGACTATTGATGTGGCAGCTATTGATGTCACAGTGGTGTTTGATAATGGCGTTGGCTTAGACGAGTTACGCCAGACGCTTATCGCAGCTTGTAGCGGCCGTCTACAAGGTATCATGGCTTATACCGATGAGCCTTTAGTGTCTAGCGACTTTATCCATCAGCCAGAGTCACTCATCATCGATGGCCAGCAACTCATGCAAGTGGGTACCCAGTTCAAAATCTTTGCTTGGTATGATAACGAGTGGGGCTATGCCAACCGTCTCCTAGATATGTGCTTATACTTATCAAAATCAAGATAATGGCTTTTTTACGCGGTCACAATCCGTGTAAATTTAAGAGTTTTTAACTTATTTCAATAAAATGACTTTTAGCGCTTGCATTATAAATTTATCTAGCTATAATAAGCCACCTAAAGGAAGCGTGGCAGAGCGGTTGAATGCACCAGTCTTGAAAACTGGCGTGGGTTCATAGCCCACCGTGAGTTCGAATCTCACCGCTTCCGCCAAATATATATAATAAAGTCAATCACTTAGGTGGTTGGCTTTTTTATTTGGCACAGTTTTGGCACAAGGCGTCAAATTTGAGCCCTTACTTAAATAATCTTAATAGTCTTAACAAATTCAAAAATCCAGTTTATCCTCTGATAGATTGGATTTTTTTGTTTAGTGCTCTTATTTTTCTAAGCTGTATAGAATGTTTTAAACTATTTATAAGGAGTTCATATGGACCCTATGATGTTTGCCACTATTGTGGGTTTATTATTTAGCTTCCAATCCGGAAGAGAATCAGTAAAGCTACAGGATTTCTTAGAGTGGATGAATCAGAGACACCATAAAGATTTAGTGCGATTAATCGAACAGAATAATGACTTAAAGTCGGGGCTAACAGTTTTAATGAACCGTAATCACAATGAGGTAATGTCACAACTATCTCAGTTAAATGATTTGATGATGTCAGTATCTAATCAAATTGAAGGTTTGGATACTGTGGCAAAAGTATTTCAGAAAAACGAAGGTTTGTCCGAACAGGCGATTGATGTTTTGAGACAGTTTGTTAATTCGAGTGGAGATAGCATTGTCGTAAGCAAAACTATTGGAGATGACAAGCCCTATCAAATTGACGGAGCTGGACTGATAGATTTTGAAGAACCTAGATTTATTGAAGATGACTTTGACAACCTTGTTGAGAACGGTCTCATTAAATCTGAAATTGATGGGTCAGGTTATCAGTGGTATAAAATTACTAGAAAGGCTATTAGATTCATTGAATTAATTGATAATAGTTAGGTCTAAATTAGGGAGTATTATTTTTTATCCTAAAGTAAAAGATACTTTCTAGAGTGTAGTCACATAGAGTTATTTACCAATTATAACTGTTTTACCTTCTTCAAAATCTATAAAACCAATATCAATCTCCAATCTTTTGCGCTTCTAACAATTGTAGTGAATGAAAGCCAATGAATATTCTTGTTGGTATATCCATATTAAATAACCCTATCCACCAACTCAAACTTTCCTGTGAACCGGACGAGACTCCAAATAATAGCAATATAAATATATTACAGCTCCTACACCTAAAGTCATCAGCTTATATTCAGCTTCACCCGACATCGTAAGCGCAGACATCACTAAAAATATAACCCCATACTGCCATATTGGTGTCGCACTAGGTGGGTTTTTGCTGAGTTTTCTGACTACCAGTAACACCAAGGGTGGTGCAATAAAAAATATCAAGCTGCTTAAAAATTGTGGATAGTCCATGCCGTGCCCTTAAATTGATTGGTATAGCTAAGTTCTAGGTTACTTTCATTAATACTGCCAAATATCTATTTAACAGAGGTGGCTTTAGGGGCCGCTAGCGTCACACTCTCACCATCCGCTAGTTCAATCACCCCACTATCAATCACTATGCCAATACTCTGCGGCTCAGCCAATTGGGTGGGGGTAAAGTTTGCCACGATCACGGGCGGCACATCTACGATAAACAGACCTGCCTTACCTCTAGCAATAGGCGGAACAAACTGAGTGGGGGAAATCTCAATAACAGGGTTGGTAGCAGACTCAGGGCCGAGGGTCGTTGACGACAGTAGCGGCAAGGATAAAGTGCCGGTAAAGGTGGTGACCGACTCTGGACCTAAATTCCTGAGCACCACTTGCCAACGCTGCGGTAAGCTCGTTGTAGCCAGCTCTTCATTGAGGGAGGTTGGGGTGGCTATCACTTGAAGTGGATATTGCTCCTGCAGAGTCAAGGGCTTACCAGTAGGATTAAACGGGTGCTGATGCTCGTAAGCACGCTGCTCGACCAAGGCGGTAGCGACCAATACGCTTATAGGGTGCTTAGCAAGGGCGGGGGCAGACGGATTAGTTTTACTGTGGGTAGCGGTAGCGGGGGGAGTCGTAGTGTCTAAAGCAATAGAATTATCAAAGGGGTTATGGGTATACGCAAAGCGATACTGCATGCGTTCGATATAATTAGCGAGAAGTTGCTGTTCTTCTGGCGTTAATTGCTGCGCACTATCACCCAGTTGCTGCTGCCAAGAAGGAATGGCGCTGCTATCGGCACTGATAGTTACCCGTTGTTGGCGCGGGTCATTGGGGGCGTTATTACAGCTGGCGAGAGAAAAAAGGCTCAAGGCAATGAGCAGGGCGGGCATAATTTTTGGCACACGCATCACACCTATCTTAGAGGGGTTACACGCTAGCATCACATCACTATAGTGATATTGGCTATAGTTTTATTCTACTGCGCATCCTTGCTGAGTAGAGAGGATTAAAAACGCTGGATTGTTAATCACTTAATTTAAGCTACTAATCATTTAATTCGAGCTACTAATCACTTAATGATAGTGTCGTTAGGGCATTCGCTGCTGATATCGGCAATAGCTTCTTCGATGATCTTTTGGCTAACACCTTTTTTGCGTAAACTTTCGATGAAAACTTCATCATGGGCTAGCGTGTATTCGGCATTATCACGGTCTAGACCTTGGCGCACATACAGGCGAATCAGTCCTTGGATACGCTTAAAGCCCAGCTCTTGTGAGGTGGTCTGTAGCATACGAATCATGTCTTCTGTCAAGCGTAGGCTAACAGGGCGGCTGACCTTTTGGGGATGATCAGAAAATCTATTTTTAATTCTAGGAGGTATCATAGCAAGTCACAGTTTGATGAAAAAGAGTGGTCAAGCACTAGGCTCGGCTCGAGTATATTTCGCAGTCCTACGATACAACAAAATGCAGTAAATGAACACCGACCTAGCGTACTGACAAGGTCGTACTGCTTTATTATTAGCAGGCACCGCAGAATAAAAATGGCATCTTTATGGCACACGCCCATAAAAAAAACCCTCATCAAATAAGATGAAGGTTTTTAGTGCTATATCATAGCAGTATATGGCTCCCTAACCTGGGCTCGAACCAGGGACACACGGATTAACAGTCCGATGCTCTACCAACTGAGCTATTAGGGAATAATTGGTATTAGCACTAATGATTTTGCATCATTGTTTGCGCTAAGTGGGGCGTATTTTAGCCAAGCTGTTGAGGTCTGTCAACCTTAATACGCTATATATTCTAAGAAAATTCATTTTTAGCGGATAAATTCGATATTTAAGGCATAAAGGCAGTATTAGCCTAGGGCGCGTCCTAAATTATAAGTGCGAAAAATTAGAAATACAAAAAATGTCTCAGAGTTTCCCTGTATTAATCGTAAATACTATAGTGATTGTAAGGCTGGCCTCGATTGCACTTGGTTGATGTATTGAGGTCTCGTTTAATTTGGCCTCGCTTAACTTTGTCTCAATGATAAATAGAGTATTACAATTTATTTACGGCTAGACGGTTATTTTCTTGACTTAAACGGTTAGCTAAATTATCGTTATGGCGGACTGTTAATTCATAACAAATATTCAGTAAATAGGCTGATTTCAGCGAATTAATGGCTAATTCAGCGGAGTGGACGTCTAAAATACATTACTAATGTCCTGCTATAGTCATAAAAAAGTAAATAATAAGACTATGACTTAGCAAAAGGTAGTGCTGCTAATGATTTTATGGGAAATGGGTCATAAGCAGCGTTTAGAGCACAGTCTCATTTAGCTAACGGGTCATCCAAGCCAACTTTTAAGGGAAATATATCATGAAGCTCTTTAAGCGCAATTCTGCTACAGATACCAATACCATCATCATTGGCGCTGGTCCTGCTGGACTGGCCATGGCCGCTTGCCTCGCCAAAAAAGGGGTGGATTATATTCTGCTAGAAAAAACCAATGAAGTGGCGCCCGCTTGGAAGAGCCATTACGATAGATTGCATCTGCATACCGCCAAAGAATACTCAGCGTTGCCTTATTATCCTTTTCCAAAGCTATTTGATCGCTACCCAGCACGTCAGCAAGTCGTGCGCTATCTAGAGGATTATGCACAGAAATTTAAGATTCAGCCTAAATTTAATCATAGTGTCGTGAATATCACGTCTAGGGGTACTGGTAAAAAACGCACGTGGCAGGTGACCGCACAAATTAATCCAAATCAGGATACCAAGGTGTTCAATGAGGCAGGAGAGCGCCAAGCCACTAATGGCAGCGAGACCAAAAAGTATACGGCGAAGAACCTAGTTATTGCTACCGGTTATAACCGGGTGCCACAGACACCCTCTTGGGAAGGGCTAGACGGCTTTACCGGTACCGTAATACACAGCCATGACTATAAAAATGGTCAGGCGTTTAAAGGTAAAAAAGTATTGGTCGTGGGTTTCGGTAACTCCGGCGCGGAGATATCCCTAGACTTATGGGAGCATGGTGCCCATCCTATCCAGTCGGTGCGCTCGGCGGTCAACGTATTGCCGCGGGAAGTCTTGGGTCAGCCGACTCTCGCTATGGGTATCTGGCAACAGCATCTGCCGCCTAAGCTGATTGACTCGATTAATACCACCACCAGTAAAATCTTGATGGGTGACTTGAGTAAATATGGTCTAAAGCAGTTGGATAAAGGCCCGATGCAGACGCTAAAAGAGAAGGCGCAGGTGCCTATGCTGGATGTGGGGACTATTGACCTGATTAAGCGGGGGGAGATTATCGTCTATCCAGGTATCGAAAAATTCGAGGGTAATGAAGTCGTGTTTAGCGATGGTCGCCGCGAAACTATCGATGCTCTAGTATTAGCGACTGGGTATCGCCCTTGTGTCGATGAGTTCTTGGCTGAGCATAAGGTACTGGATGATCATGGTACGCCACAATCGAGTGGGACTGAGAGTAAACTCGATGGATTATTCTTCTGCGGTTTTTATATCTCGCCAGCCGGGATGTTCCGTGAGATGGCCAGAGAAGCCAAGCAAATTGCGAAATGTATTAAGAAGTAGCGCATCCTTTAACCCTGTAATTGTCCAATTCTTGAGTTGGACTAGTGGCAAGTTAGCGCTAAGCAATTTAAAGAATGGCAAACAAAAACCCCACTTACGCTAGGTCAGTGGGGTTTTTTAATAACGAGAGTTTGTACTGGTGGGCTGTATTACTTAAGCACAGCTATTCGTCTGTTTTATGGGCAGGTTGAATCACTGTACGAGTGGTCGGGCCCGTCTGGGGCGCATTAGACTGCTGCGTAGGCTGCTGATATTTTATATGATTAACCGTGGCGTCAGTGCTCTCTTCCGCCTTATCGATAGCTTTATTCACCCGTTTACTCACGGGGTCAGGGAGATCGAGGCTATGAATACTGGCTCCTGCATCGCCAATATTACCAGAGGTATTGGCAGCGCTATCACGAGTCGCTTGTCTTGCCTGCGCTCGTTTGCTAGTGCCTTTTTTCCCTACCGGACTAAACTGTGAGTCTACCAAGGCCCCTGTCAGCGCATTGATGTCACCACCACCGGCTAGGCCTAACTCACCGAGTAAATGGTCAATAAGGGGCGCTTGACTGCGATAGCGTAGGGCAGAGTTGACCATATCGTCGGCTAATGAGCCTTTTGAACCGCCATCTGAGTTGCCAGTGCTAGAGCCGCCACCATTGCCTTGACCGAGCATACCTGCACCATTGCCGCCAATTTGCAGAATCTTAATACCATCGATATTTTCAATCGGTTTAACCGACTCAGCGATGATGGCAGGAAGACGTTCAAGTAAAGCCATACGAATCTGCATGTCGATTTGATCAGGCGATAGCATGTTTGCGGCAGTATTGATGGCTTCTTGACCTTCCGCTTCAACACGATATTGCTCAGCTTGGGCTTGCGCAATGAGTAGTTGGGCATCGGCCTCACCTTGGGCGGTCAGACGTTTCTTATCTGCTTGACCTTGGGCTTCGATACGCACAGCTTCTGCTCTATCAGCAGCGGCTTGTTTCTCCGCTTGCGCCGCGACTTTGATATCGATAGCGTCTTTTTCTGCTTCCTCTGTCGCTTTAATCAACTGAACGGCTTTCGCACGTTCTGCGATTTCGCGCTCTCGTACCGTGATGACGTTTTCCGCTTGTTGCACGGCGAGGGCCCGGGCTTTATCAGCTTCCGCTTTCGCCACAGACTCAGCACGTGACTTTTCAGCAACCGCGATTTGGCGTTCTTGTTCAGCCAGCTCGAGGGCTTTTTGGCGTTCGATATTGGCTTGCTCAAGCGCCTGTTCTTTGATGATATCTTGGTTTCTAGTATCGCGTTCCGCATTGATACGCTGCATGTCGATTTCACGTTGTGCCGCGATTTTCGCCTCTTCAGCAATACGCTGCTTCATGCTCTCTTCGGTGGCAATGTTGGACATCTGCTCGGCACGGCGGATAGAGATCTCACGCTCTTGCTCAAGCTTGGCATACTCTTCTTCACGCACGATATCAATACGGCTACGTTCGGCTTCTAGGTTTTTCGTCCTAATCGCTAGATCGGTTTCCTGCTCGATGTCATTACGCAGCTTACGACGCTCTTCAATCGTTTGTGTTAGGCGAGTTAGACCTTCAGCATCAAAAGCATTTTGTGGGTTAAAGTATTCAAAGCGGGTTTGGTCTAGGCCTGTTAATGAAACCGTCTCGAGCTCAAGGCCGTTTTTTGCGAGGTCTTCTGATACTGCACGTTGCACGCGTTGTACGAAATCAACCCGTTTTTCATGCAACTCTTCCATATCCATTTCGGCGGCTACAGCCCGTAGCGCATCGACAAATTTACCTTCGACCAGCTCTTTAAGCTCGCCTGGCGCCATGGTCTTCATACCTAGCGTTTGCGCAGCGGTAGCAATCGACTCTTTAAGCGGACGCACTCGCACGTAAAACTCAGCTTTGACATCGACCCGCATACGGTCTTTGGTAATCAAAGCTTCGTTATCCGCACGGCGCACTTCTAAGCGCAGGGTGTTCATATTAACGGGGATGACTTCATGCAATACCGGCAGCACGAAGGCACCGCCATTGAGAATGACGCTTTCGCCACCCATACCCGTACGTACGAAGGACACTTCTTTGCTGGCACGGGTATACAGCCTAGTGAGGATAAAGCCAATAATGAGCAGAGCAACGACGATGACGCCGGCAATAATGGCCCAAGAGATCAATGTAGTCATAAAGTTCCTTGTTATTTGTTTTCTTTATTAAGTCATTTTATTAAGTCAGCTTGGCAAATAGAGGTAGTATCTTCCGTAGTTTCTATGACGTTTTATACTTTTTTAACTAAATAGCGCTCACCAATCTTTTTGGTAATGACTAGCGCATCCTCAGCAGAGATAACGGTAGCGGGTGCCTCAAGAGGGGCAGAAACAGTGATGGTTTTATTCTCTTTAGGGGGATGACGATAATCAGGATCGGGTTCCACCATAATATAGTGGGTCTGACCATGTTTATCAGTGAGTTTCGCTTGGGCAGGGCTGCCTATGCTGGCGTGACCTATGAGAATACGCGCTGAGCTGCCCACTAGCGAGTCGCCACTAATGGCAGTAGTTTCATCTTTAGGAATAATGGGATAAATCAGTGCCGCCACCAGTTTGAGTAGCGGAAAGCTAATTACTAAGGCATCAAGGCTAGCGAGCCAAGGGGAGAGATAACGACCTAGGACAGAGAAGGACAGCTGTTGCAGGACATAGCCCGCAATACAGAAGCTGGCAATAAATAGGATGAGTAGAATCATGGTAGGAATGCGACCGACATACAGCCAATCTAAGGCCTTGAGCCCTAAGCTTAAATCGGTATCCGCATCGACACTAAGGTCGGCATCAAAGTCTGCGTCCACTAAAGCGTCGGGAAGCAAATTATCTAAAAACCCGCTCATACCGCCAAAGAAGAATCCAAGCACTTCTACGGCCAGTAATATCAGCAAAACTAAACCGGCAATGGCAAAAGGAGCAAACGCTGGCGTGTCAAATAGTTCCCACATGAGGTTGTCTAATCAGTATTGTTTATTAAAATTATCTTGAGTGTAGCTTAATTACACGATAAATGTCACCACAATTAGTAGACAAAGCTAGTAGGCAAAGCTAGTAGGCAAAGCTAGTAGGGAGGTAGTAGGCAGGACTAATAGAAAGCAGCGGGCGCTCGCAGGGGAAGTCTTAACGCTAGACTAGATGAGGGTAGAGTAGCAGTGCTACTAAAATTTAAGCAAAAAAAAGCCCTTATCCGAAGATAAGGGCTTTGGCATTAGCCAATAATCAATTTGATTATTAAAGTCTTACTGAATATGGCTCCCTAACCTGGGCTCGAACCAGGGACACACGGATTAACAGTCCGATGCTCTACCAACTGAGCTATTAGGGAATAACTGGTTTAACACTAGTAGGTGTCGGACACCGTTTGCGCTAAGTGGGGCGTATTCTAGCAAAGTTAAAAAAAACGTCAAGCCTTTTTTTAATTTAAAAGTGAATATTTTATTTTAAGAGGGCTAATTCACCAAAAAACACCGTAAATTGCTGGGTTTGCCATTGCAGTCTGGGTATTAATCAGTGGGTGGCTGTGAATCAATTGACGGGTGTTGATCAAGTGATAGTTACACCGTGAGTAAGCTCTCAGATTTCGCTAGAGGCCAGCAAGCAATTATTAGTAAATGCTCGGCTATTTTGCCCCATTAATATAGATTATTTAATAGGTAAGTTATTATTAATAATAGGTTTACAATATTAAATAATTTTAATAAATAATGTTCACTAATGCACTAGAAAAATAATAATAACGAGTTATACTAAAATTTTGCACCTATTATTTATAGGAATATATCCAAAGAAATTAGCAAGCTAAACCTATCGTATACGCCAGTGAATTTGGCAGTCTGAATAGGATGGTTGTAGCCGTTATTTGTTAACTACTAGAGGTTTGCTAACCACTATTTCGCTAATCACTATAGGAGCGATTATGAGCAACGCTAACACAAAACAAGCTATCTTAATTACCGGTGCTACTTCGGGTATCGGCCAACAACTGGCCAAAGATTATCTGCAGGCAGGGCAACAAGTATATGCCGTGGGTCGTGATGAAGAGGCATTAGCAACCCTGAAAGGCTTAGGGGCTAATAGTATTTCGTTGGACCTAATGGATCGCGAAGCTGTCATCGCAGAGTTGGGTAAGATTCAGCATATTGATGTGGCGATTTGCTGTGCTGGCATGTGCGAATATTTAGATATGCCAGACTTCGATAGCGAAAGCTTTATGAAGGTTATGAGTGTCAACTTGGGCACTCTATCGCATGCTATTGAAGCGGTATTGCCGAAATTGATTGCTTCAAAAGGCCGTCTGGTCGGGGTGGGCTCAGCTTCGGCGTTTGTGCCGTTCCCGCGCGCAGAAGCTTATGGTAGCTCTAAAGCCGCAATTCATTACCTAATGAAAACTTTACAGATTAGTCTAAAGCCCCAAGGTGTGGATGTCAGTCTAGTGATTCCAGGGTTTGTAGAGACGCCAATGACTGAGCAGAATGATTTCCCTATGCCATTTTTGCAGTCACAAGAGCAGGCCAGTCAAGCTATTCGCAGCGGCATTGCCGATGGTGACGAGGTGATTGAGTTTCCAAAAAAGCTGACTTTACCATTGAAGACGTTCGGAATATTGCCTGACGCGATATGGAAGCAAGTTAGTGGTCGTCTTAATAAATAGATTTGAAATCACCTTATTTCCTTTAAGCCAAGAGTTGAGAGCGTAATATGCCGTTAAGCCTACCTAAGCCCATCCGTCGCTTGCTCCCCAAGACTGCAAATTCTGCAAAGTCTAAATTAAAGCATAAGCAGAATGAAACGGCGCAGCCTACTGGTAAGTCGATTGCCATTATTGGCTCTGGGGTGTCGGGATTAACCTGTGCGCACTATTTGGTCGGCGCTGCTAATATTGCGGAAGTGACTATCTTTGAGGCTAATGATTATATTGGCGGTCATGTGAATACCATTGAAGTGGCCTTGGCGGAAAAAGGCCGTCGTAAACGCCGTAAGCATACGGAATACTCAGCGATTGATACCGGTTTTATTGTATTTAATGAACACACTTATCCTAATTTTTTCCGTTTATTACATGAGCTGCAAGTGCCTTTTCAAGCGACAGAGATGAGCTTTTCGGTCAAAAACGTGGCTGAAGGCTTTGAATATAACGGTCATACGATTAATAGTTTGCTATCACAGCGCCGCAATGTACTGCGCCCTAAGTTTTGGCGCTTTGTGCAAGATATCGTGAGCTTTAATAAACAGGTCAAAGCCTTGCGCCAAGAGTTTGAAAAGGCTAAAGCCTTGGATGGGGGCGCGGCTAGTAAAAAAATCACAAACCGTTTAACAGAGCAGACTTTGGGCGATTATCTCGATGCGCAGAACTATGGTGAGCTGTTTACCGATAATTATCTGTTGCCTATGGTATCGGCGATTTGGTCGATGGGATTGGCGGATGCGCGGCAGTTTCCGCTAGTCTTCTTTGCGCAGTTCTTTGATAACCATGGCCTACTTGATGTGGTCAATCGCCCGCGTTGGTTTACGATAATTGGTGGCTCCAAGCAGTATGTGTCCAAGCTGGTGACGCGCTTTTTAGCGAAAGAGGGCAAGGTATTGGTAAACAGTCCGGTACAGTCGGTAATTCGTCATGAGAAGGGTGTGACTATTGAGTATAAGCAAGAAGGTACGAAACTGACCGCTGAGTTTGATGAAGTGATTTTTGCTTGTCATGCGGATACCGCGCTACGTTTGCTAAGCGATACAACGTCTGTTGAAACCGAGGTATTGGGCAAATTTCGCTTTACTGCAAATGAGGCTATTTTGCATACGGATACCAGTATATTGCCAGAAAAGCCGTTGGCTTGGGCCAGTTGGAACTATCTATTGCCAGACGCTGATGCCTCAGCAAAATCTGCAGTAGCGGAGCACTCAACTAGCAGCGAAGTTATGGATCAGGCGCTCACCCAAGTCAAACCCGTATTGACCTACCATATGAATATTTTGCAGCGTCTGAATAAACGCCACAATTATCTCGTCACGCTCAATCAGGACATCAATCCGGCGCACGTAATTAAGCAAATCGATTATGAACATCCGGTCTATGACAAAGCGATGCTCCAGGCGCAGACGCGCTGGCAAGAGATTTCTACTATGCAGTCGCACACGCATTTTTGCGGAGCCTATTGGTTTAATGGCTTTCATGAAGATGGCGTCAAAAGTGGCTTGCGAGTCTGTCAGAGCTTAGGTATTGATGTAAATATCGAAACGACAGTAGACCCTAAACATCTGGATAAAAAGATGTTAGCGGCAGCGGAAGCAGACAGTTATAAGCTGCCGGTGCAAGCGGATAAAAAGCAACGCAAACTAAAAAAACGTCACGTTATCTCGGCGACTACCAACCAAACGCTATAAGTGTCATGAGCAATGGGCTAGCGGATAGCCTTTAAACCGTTGCCGTCACTGGCAACTTAGCCCGCGCTACTGTTAGTAACTTACGGGTTAGTTTTTGGACTCTTCAGTCTTTGATTGGCCATAAGCTTAATGTTAAGTCTGTAGGCAGTGGTTGTCTCAGGGACAAGATAGTCAGTTTGACTTCATCGATATGGAAATGAAATAGCCTAAGCACTATGCCAAATATTCTGCCCAACACCCCACTAAAAAACTCTGCTAGCCAGTCGCAACATCCTGTACCAGCGGCAAGCTGCCCACATCAGATATTTTCAGGCACTACTTGGCATCTGCGCAAACAACCTGCGCGGCATAAATTCGCCTATCCCTATCGCTATTGGGGCATCAATATCACGGCGCTAGCAGCGGGGGAGTCATTGCCCGAAGTTAAAGGGTTATTTTCTGCCCAACATAAAGCTGTACAGCAGTTTTGCGCTGACGATTACATCGCGCAAGCCGCGGCAGGTAGTGATTCAGATACGGATAGCGAGACAGAGACAGGTGATATGGTCACGGAGTCAACCTCTCTAACTGAAATCCCTTTAGATGGCTCAGCAAAGTCATTGCTAGCCCGTCTTAATAAGCAGTTCACAACCCTCACTGGCAGTGCCCCAAAAGGGGAAGTTATCGGCCTAGTCGTTTGCCGTAATTTAGGGGTTTATTTTAGCCCGGTGAATTTTTACATTGGCTTCGATGCTGAGCAGACTGCCACACATTTACTTGCCGAAGTGTCAAATACGCCTTGGGATAAACGCCATTACTATGCGTTTTTACTCGATGGAGCACAGACTGAATTTAGTCACGATAAAAACTTCCATGTCTCCCCATTTAACCCTATTGATCAACAGTATCGTTGGGTCGTTAACATTAAGCCTAATACTGGCAAACCCAATACTAGCAAACCCAATACTGCCAAAACCTTTGACGTGAGTATTGCTATTCATATTAGCGATGAGCGTGGTGAAGTGTTCGCTGCTGGGGTTAAGTTAGCTGGCGAGCCGATGTCAGCACAGGCTATTAAGACGGCGCTAAAAGCCAACCCTATTATGAATTTCACTTCGGTCGCGCAAATTTATTGGCATGCCCTCAAGCTATTTGCCATTAAGCGGGTGCCCTATGTTGATTATGCCGCGACACTCAGAGCAAGCAAACAGAATCCCGATTCAGATGACCAACTACCTAAACAACCCAATAAACAGTTAAGCCAGCAACAAGGACAGAGTATGTCAGTGCTAAGCCAACCCGAATCTAGTTCGACCCCTACGAGCAAAGTTACCAGTACCACCGCTGCCCCTACAGACCGCAGTGCCAGTAGTAAACTTGCCAAAATTAGTAATAAATTCAGCCAGTCATTGCGTCACAGTAAAGTTCTAAAACCTATTGATAGCGGTCTCAATAAAGCCGCCCGTAAAGCGGTGCGCCAAGCTTTAAGTAAGATACAGTTTGGCCAGATCACCATCATTGAAGACTTTGGTAGCAGCACTACTGAAACAAAGTGCGGCCAGCTAAGCCACGAGCCGACTAAAACCAGCTCAGAAGTCGGTGATCATCCCCTGAAAGTGTCTATTACTATCCATGATATGAGTGTGTATCGTCAGCTATTGTTTGGCGGCTCAATTGCACTAGCAGACAGCTATATTAATGGTGAGTGGGATACTGATGACCTCACCGGATTGATTCGCCTAGCTGCGCGGAATATGAAAGTGGTGAATAATTTAGACGGCCGTCTAGCCAAAGTGAGCAATGCCTTTGAGCGCGCTAAGCATCGCCTGCGCAGTAACGATCAGGTCACGGCGAAGTCTAATATCATGGCGCATTATGATTTGGGCAATGCCATGTACGAGCGCTTTTTGGACCCGACGATGATGTACTCGTCAGCGGTTTATCCTACGTTAGATAGCACCCTCGCGGAGGCGCAACAGCATAAGTTAAAGCTCATTTGTGAGCAGCTAGCATTAAGCGCAGACGATCAGGTTATCGAGATTGGCACAGGCTGGGGTGGCTTTGCTATTTATGCCGCCAGTCATTACGGCTGTCATGTCACCACGACTACGATATCAGATGCCCAATATCTAGAAGCCGAGCAACGCGTCAAAGCCGCTGGGCTTAGCGATAAAATTACTTTGCTGAAACAAGACTATCGCGAGCTAGAAGGTGAGTTTGATAAGCTGGTCAGCATTGAGATGATAGAGGCGGTCGGTCATGAGTATCTGCCTACTTTCTTTGCCAAATGTAATAGCCTGCTTAAACTTACCGGTCGGATGGTGATACAAGCCATTACCTTTAATGACCAAGGCTATGAGGATTACGTGGAGTCCGTCGACTTTATTCAGACTCATATCTTCCCAGGAGGGTGTCTCCTGTCCAACCAAGAGATTCTTAAAGGGTTTACTGCGCAGACGGATATGGTGGTTAAGCAGTTAATCGATTATGGCTATGATTATGCTTATACCTTGCGAGATTGGCGCGAAGCTTTTTTTACTGATGCAGAGGCTATTCGTGAGCTGGGCTACGATGAGAGTTTTATGCGCCTGTGGCGTTTCTACTTCTGCTACTGCGAAGGCGGCTTTTTAGAGCGTAGCATTGGGGTTGTGCAGGTTAGCGCTGTCAAGCCAGAAGCACGCTAGCCACTAACTTTACCTATTGAACAACAACTATAAACGAGTCAAGGAGAGTCACTATGGGTTATGTATGGACGTATTTAACCGCAGTTGTCCTATTTTTAGGGATAGACAGCATCTGGTTAACCTCAATGAAAGGCCCGTTTTATGAGCCAAGGATTGGCCATCTATTGGCAGAGCAGACGAATATGGCCGCTGCTGGGGCTTTTTATTTATTCTATTTATTCGTCCTATGTATCATTGTGCTCTATCCGCAAATTAAAGCAGGCGCGTCGCTAGGGCATATCTTCTTATTGGGGGCTCTTATTGGGTTGATGGCTTACGGGACTTATGACTTTACTTGTTTGGCCTTATTTAAAGATTATCCGCTTAGCGCCGCTTTAGTAGACTTTGCGTGGGGCGGCATCCTTACGGGCACTGTGAGTGTCGCGGTAGCTTGGATTGCCCAGCACTTTAATTGGTTGCCCTATACGGGCTAACTGGTATCAGGGTATAAGTTACGTTAAACTGGCTTGCTAATTCTAGCTAGTACTTACTGCCTTAAGGATCTCTATGTCTCAGCGCAACACCTCTTCGACAGCCAAAAAAGCACCTGTTAAGCACGAATTGTACATGTCTATTTTAATGACGCCCGATATGGCCAATTTTATTGGTAATGTTCATGGGGGTGATTTGTTAAAGATGCTCGATCAGGTGGCTTATGCTTGTGCCAGTCGTTATAGCGGTAGTTACGTAGTGACTTTATCCGTTGACCAAGTGATGTTCCGCGAGCCCATCTATGTCGGTGAGCTCGTGACCTTTGCAGCCAGTATCAACCATGTGGGCCGTACTTCTATGGAAGTGGGCATCCGTGTTGAATCAGAAAATGTGCAGCAACGCACGATTC
>Ga0098065_1000608_pt1 | contig 16078 bp, 13 predicted proteins | sample 25_taG_FD_75062 | JGI IMG/M metagenome (GOLD analysis project Ga0098065, IMG submission 75062) | Marine viral communities from Cariaco Basin, Caribbean Sea - 25_WHOI_OMZ | ecosystem: Environmental > Aquatic > Marine > Oceanic | place: Caribbean Sea: Cariaco Basin | collected 2014-11-08 | reverse complement strand
GACTGGGCGTTGGAGCGATAGAGTATGGCCGCTTCGCTACGCAGGTTGCCCTCGTCCACCCAGGCGCTGATGGTGTCGGCGATGTAGTTGGCCTCGTCCATTTCGTTGAAAGCCGCGTACAGGCTGATGGGTTCGCCCTCAGGCCCATCGGTCCACAGTTCCTTGCCGAGGCGACCCTGGTTGTTGGCGATCACCGCGTTGGCGGCCTTCAGGATCAGCTGGGTGGAGCGGTAATTCTGTTCCAGCCGCACCAGGCGCGCGTTGGGGAAGTCCCGCTGGAACTGCTGGATGTTTTCGATCTTCGCGCCCCGCCAGCCATAGATGGACTGGTCGTCGTCACCCACCACGGTGATGGGCACCCGGTTGCTGGCGAGGATCTGCAGCCAGGCGTACTGGATGGTGTTGGTGTCCTGGAACTCGTCCACCAGGATATGCTGGAAGCGGCGCTGGTAGTGGGCCAGCAGTTCCGGCCGGTGCAGCCACAGTTCATGGGAGCGCAGCAGGAGTTCACCAAAGTCCACCAGGCCGCCCTGGTTGCAGAGTTTCTCGTACTGGCGATAGATCTGCAGCATGGTGTTGGTGAAGTGGTCGCCCGGGTTGTCCTGGATGTGGTCCGCCCGCAGCCCCTCGTCCTTCTGGCTGTTGATGAACCACTGGGCCTGTTTTGGTGGCCAGCGGCTTTCGTCGATCTGCGCTTCCCGCATGACCCGCTTGATCAGCCGCAGCTGGTCGTCACTGTCCAGCACCTGGAAGTTTTCCGGCAGGCCGGCGTCGGCATAGTGGGCCCGCAGCAGGCGATGGGCAATGCCATGGAAGGTGCCGAACCACATGCCCCGGGCGGGGATGTTCATCATCTGTTCGATGCGGTAGCGCATCTCCTTCGCCGCCTTGTTGGTGAAGGTGACAGCGAGGATGCTGGTAGGCGGCACGCCATCTACCTGCATCAGCCAGGCCATGCGGTGGACCAGCACCCGGGTCTTGCCACTGCCGGCACCGGCGAGCACCAGCAGGTGGTCGTTCTGGGCGGTGACCGCTTCGCGCTGGGCGTCGTTCAGGGGGTCGATGATGGGGGAGACATCCATGGGTTCTGCCGTTCATTGCCTGGTGGAAAATGAGGCAAGAGTATATCACCCATGGCTGGGGGATTGGGGTGGATGAAGCCCTGTAGCCTGTGAGTTCTGGTGGAGGGGATTGCGCTCCGGTACATTTTCCCCGGACACGCCCGCAAGTACATCCCATGGCCGTTTTTTGCTCCTGCAAAAACGCCACTTCCGCCGTCCATGGCGGTCGTAGGGCTCGACTTCGGCCATCCATGGCCGAAGACGGTCCGGGGAAAACGTCCCCTCACGCACTCCCCCAAACTTGGGCGATAGGCCAACTTTGGGGGAAGGGTTGGTCTTAGAACCCTCGCGGAACGGACTGCGGCTCAACGAATTCGAACAAGCCTTCGATGCCGCCTTCGCGGCCGATGCCGGAGGCTTTCATGCCGCCGAAGGGAGCTTCCGGTGTGGGGCCGGTACCGGTGTTCCAGCCGACGTGGCCGAAGCGGAGGCCGCCGGCTACGCGCTGGGCGCGGTCTTCGTCAGCGGTGAAGACGTAGGAGGCCAGGCCGAATTCGGTGTCGTTACCCATTTCAATCGCTTCATCTTCGGTCTTGAAGGACACCATGGGCACCAGCGGGCCGAAGGTTTCCTCGCGGAAGCAGGCCATGTCACGCTTGACGCCGGAGACGACGGTGGGCGGGAAGAACAGCTTGTCGCTCGGCAGATCTTCCGGCTTCGCGCCGGCCACGAGGCTGGCGCCTTTCTGGAGGGCGTCTTCCAGGTGCTCTTTGACCTTGTTGAAGCCAGCCTTGTTGATCAGCGGACCGATATCCACGTCGCCGTTAATGCCATCACCCACGGTCATCTTGTTGACCCGCTCGGCCAGTTTCTGGCCGAAGGCCTCCATGACGTTTTCATGGACAAAGATGCGGTTGGCGCAAACACAGGTCTGTCCGCCGCCGCGGAACTTGTTGGCGATGAGGTTATCGGCGGCCTTGTCGAGGTCGGCGTCGTCAAAGATGATGTACGGCGCGTTTCCACCCAGCTCCAGGGCCAGCTTCTTGACGTGCTCCACGGTGTCCAGGATGAGCTTGCGGCCCACTTCGGTGGAGCCGGTGAAGCTGAGCATGGGTACGTCCGGATTCTCACACAGCTCCTTGCCGATAACGCTGGCCTTGCCCATCACCAGGTTAATCATGCCCTCGGGCAGGTCGACGTTCTCTTCGATCACCGCAAACATGGCAATCATGGTCAGCGGGGTTTCACTCGCCGGTTTGATCACCGACGGGCAGCCGGCGGCCATGGCGGCGGAAAGCTTCTTGGCAATCATGCCGATGGGGAAGTTCCACGGGGTAATCAGGCCTACCACACCAATCGGACGGTAGTGGATGGTCCAGGTGCAGTCCCGGGGCTTTTCTTCCAGGGTGTGGGAGTTCAGCTCGCCAATGGTCTTGGAGAAATAGTCAAAGAACCCCGCAGCATAGTCCACCTCACCCTGGGCCTCGTTCAGGGGCTTGCCGTGTTCCAGGCACAGGATACGCCCGATTTCTTCCTTGTTGGCCTTGAGGGCATCGCGGATCGCTTCCAGCCACTGGCGACGGGTTTCAATGGCATAGGGTTCGGTCAGGCGCAGGGCGGACTTGCCTGCTTCAATGGCAGCCTTGACGTCCTCGGCCGGCATGGACGGTACGCTGGCAATGACCTCACCGGTGGCCGGGTTGTAGACATCGAAGGTGTTGTCACCGGTCGCCTTCCATTGACCACCGATATAGCCTTTGAGGTTCTTGAGCAGGGGTGATTCGATCATGATGGCTCCTCGTTCTGATAGACAGTCGTTTTTAGTTGTTGGAAGCTGTCCGGGTATTGACGTAAACGTCCTGGAGTGAGACTACTGATCAAGTCTCCGGACACCCAGAAGTCCGGGCAAGTTTGATAATTTGTTCAACCATATTGGCTGCCTTTGTCACGTCTGTAAAGGCAATCGGCCAGAGCGGGCAACCCTGAGAGGGCCTACTATACTGGTCGGAAATGATGACTCATCAGGAGGCCGTAGCATGAAAGCGTATTTCCACCCGTCACAGGACCTGCATGCCCCCAAGACGTATTTTACCCGTGGGCAGATGCGCCAGCCCCAGGAGGTGGCTGACCGGACAGGCCAGATGCTGGAAGGCCTGAAGGAACTGGGCGTGGAAGTACTGCAGCCTGCCGACCAGGGCGCCGGGCCGATCTCGGATATCCATGACCTGGGTTATCTTCGCTTCCTGGAATCCGCCCATCGCCGCTGGATGGAACAGGAAGACTGGGGTGACGAAGTCATCTCCAACATCTTCGTGCGTGAGCCCAACCACCTGCAGGGCATCCTGGCGGAAGCGGCCCGCTACCAGGCCGACGGCAGCTCACCCATTGGCCCCAAGACCTGGGAGGCCGCCTACTGGTCGGCCCAGTCTGCGCTGGGTGCTGCCGACGCCATCAAGGCCGGCGACCGGGTGTCCTACGCGGTATGCCGCCCGCCCGGCCACCATGCCCGTCGCGATGCGGCCGGCGGCTTCTGTTACCTGAACAATGCTGCCATCGCGGCCCAGCACCTGCAGGACCGGTTTGCCCGAGTCGCTATCCTGGATACGGACATGCACCACGGCCAGGGCATCCAGGAGATCTTCTACGACCGCAGTGACATGCTTTACGTATCGATCCACGGGGACCCCACCAACTTCTATCCGGTGGTCACAGGGTTTGAGAATGAACGTGGCGAAGGGGACGGCTACGGCTATAACATCAACTACCCGATGCCCCACGGCTCCAGTGAGCAGTACTTCTTTGACACCCTGGACAAAGCCATCCGCGACATCCGCCTGTATGACCCGGATGTGCTGGTGCTCTGCCTGGGCTTCGATATCTACAAGAACGACCCCCAGGCCAAGGTCTCGGTCAGTTCTGAAGGGTTCTCAAAGCTGGGCAAGCACCTGAGCCAGTTGCACCTGCCCACCCTGGTAGTGCAGGAGGGCGGTTATGACCTGGAGTCCCTGAGCGAGAACGTGCAGCAGTTCTTCAAGGGTATTGGCGGGCTCTGAGGGATTCAGTCCGTCAGCCAGTAGTAGAGCCGACCGATGTGCTCGTAGACCAGCCGTGTACTCTGCTCAAGATAGGTGCTGCGCGGCAACAGGCCTAGCTCACCGCCCGATCCGGAACTGGCAAAGCCCATGGGTGCGGGGATGACGTCAAAACCGCGCTTCTCGAACTCGGGAATCGCCCGGGTCAGGTGGGCAGCATGGGTTACCAGCAGGATGGTGTCCATATCACCGGCGTCCAGGATACGGGCACTGAACTCGGCGTTTTCCCGGGTATCCCGACTCTCATGCTCCAGCCAGCGGGCCTGGATGCCAAAGGCTTCGTCCAGCATTCGCGCCATCAACTGCGCTTCTGATTCGGCGTCATCAATCCCGTTGCGCCCACCGGTCAACAACAGCGGCAGGCCAGTACGCCTGTGCCACCGCGCCGCCTCCGCCAGGCGGGCCAGCGGTGCCTCGGCAACGGTATCACGGCCGTTCCATTGAGGCGCCGAGGTGTCCCGACCACCGCCGAGAACCACGATCACATCGGCCCTGGAGGCTTCCTCCACGGTAGGCACCGGATGATCTTCCAGACCGGTACTCAGCACCGACAGTGACGGCGGTATCGACAGCAGGTAAAGGCAGAGCGTGCTCAGCGCAATCAGCCACCATCCGGCCCTGGGCCAGCGACGGATCATGAGCAGACCGGCCAGCACCAGCAGGATATTGGCAAACGGCGGAAGTACCGCGTATTTGATAAACAGAAGCACGTGTACGATTCCTTTCCGGAGACTGGTGGCGTTATCGGTTATCTGGACTTCCCAGTCCGGAACTGAACAGGGAGTGCGGCTCAGCCCGGCGCATAGACCTTGATATTGTCATGCCCCTCAGCCTTCAGGTGCCCGGCATGCACCCGGCTCATGGTGCCCTTGTCGCAATAGAGCAGGTACTGGCGGTGGTTGTCCAGGCGTTCCAACTGCTGATTGAGCTCATAGAACGGGATAGCGATGACCTGGTTATTGGTCAGGGTCAGCGGTGCACGCTGCTCCTCGTCCGGGTGACGCACATCGATGATGACATCGTCCACCGACGGGGTGTTCACCAGTTCAACATCATCCAGTGTCATTTCCGGGATCATCATGCGCCCCACCGGAGTCTCGGTGCGGTCGGCGACCGCCTGCTCCAGGATCGACGGCTCCATCTGGGACTCATCGTGCTCCACCCGGTGCAGCTTGGCGCGGGTGGCGGGCTTCTGGGAAATCACACCACAGTACTCGGGCATGTTACGGGCGTAAGAGTCAGTACCGATCTCGTGGGCAATACGGATGATCTGCTGCTTGTCCATGGCAATCAGCGGACGCAGCACCACCATGTTGCTGGCCCGGTCCACCACGTTCAGGTTGGTCAGGGTCTGGCTGGACACCTGGGCCACGGCATCGCCCATCACCAGGCCTTCGACCCGGATTTCCTCCGCCACCTTGTCTGCCGCCTTCAGCATCTGTCGTTTGAGCACCACGCCCCAGTGGCGGTGGTTCACTGTGCGCATGATTTCCGCCACCACCCCTTCAAAGGGCACGGAGATAAATTTCACGGAATGGCTTGAGGCGTACCGGTTCCACAGATAGCTGGCCACCTGTTTCACGCCCACCTCATGGGCCTGGCCACCCAGGTTGAAAAACAGGAAATGACTGCGCAGCCCCCGGCGCATCATCAGGTAGGCCGCCACGGAAGAGTCGTACCCACCAGAAACGAGGGTCATTACATTCTCGACGGTCCCCATCGGATAACCGCCCAGTCCCTCGTGCTTGCGATGGGAAACGTGGAACTGATCGTCCCGGACATCAATCCGGATCTCCACATCCGGCGCCTTGAGCTTAACACCGGCCGCATCGGTCTTCGCCAACAGGAAGCCACCCACCTGGCGCTCCAGCTCGCTGGAGGTAAAGTCATGCTGCCCGGAACGACGGGCCCGCACGGCAAAGGTCTTGCCCGCCAGGCGATCCCGGTAGGCCTCCAGGGCTTTCTCGCCCAAATCTTCCAGGCTGACCAGGGGGTAGACAGAGATTTCCTGGATGGTGGAGATGCCTGGAATTCGACTCAGTTCGTCCAGCACCGGGCTTAGCAGCCCCCGGCCTTCGGGTACGTCCACATCGACCCGGTCCCAGGAACCTTCGACAACGATTTCCGGATCCAGGCGGGCCAGCAGTTTGCGGATATTCTGGCGGAGCTGGCGCATCTGCTGACGACGAACCGGCTTGCTCTTGATGGCTACTTCAGCAGCCGGGCGAATCAATAACTTCATGGGGGAACAAATCGACTATTGGGTGACTGGCGTATAGAACGTAAAGGCGTTAGTTTACCCGGTTCCCGGAGTGCCTCAAAATCCGGCCTTGCCGAAACCCGCCGGAAATGGGTACATCGAACCATCAGGAGTCAGGTAATCCATGCAGAAACAGCCCACGGTGAATGCCCTCATTTCCCCCGAAGGCAGCCTTGAAATACTGTCCAACCACGAAGTCAGCCGCCTGAAGGACCGTAGCGAGGGCGGCCTGTATCAGTTGTTCCGACAGTGCGCCCTGGCTGTGCTCAATACCGGTGCGGAAACCGACGACACCAAGGATCTGATGGAGGCTTATGCGGATTTCGATATCCGGCTGGTGCCCCAGCCCCGCGGCCTGAAACTGGAAGTGGTGAATGCTCCGGCCATCGCCTTTGTAGACGGCGAAATGCTCCGCGCCATTCGCGAGCACCTGTTTTCGGTACTGAGGGACATCGTCTATTCGAACACCATCTCCACCTCGGTGGTGGGCTTCCGGAAAGATAACCCCGAGGATCTCACCAACCTGATTTTCCATATCCTGCGCAATGCGCGGGCCCTCCAGGCTGGCCGCTCGCCAGACCTGGTCGTTTGCTGGGGCGGGCATTCCATCAGCCGTGAGGAATACAGTTACAGCAAGGAAGTGGGCCACCAGCTGGGTCTGCGCGGCCTGAGCATCTGCACTGGCTGCGGCCCGGGTGCCATGAAAGGCCCCATGAAGGGTGCGACCATTGGCCATGCCAAGCAACGGGTCAAAAATGGCCGTTACATCGGCATCACCGAACCCGGCATTATCGGTGCCGAAGCGCCGAACCCCATCGTGAACGAACTGGTGATCATGCCGGACATTGAGAAACGCCTGGAAGCCTTTGTGCGTGCCGGCCATGGCATTATTGTGTTTCCGGGTGGCGTCGGCACCGCCGAGGAAATCCTCTACCTGCTCGGTCTGCTGCTACACCCGGACAACGCTGACATCCCCTTCCCCGTAGTGTTCACTGGACTGAAAGAGAATGCCGAATACTTCGAGATGATCGACCGGTTTATCCGTAACGCCCTTGGGGACAAGGCTGCAGAGAAATACGAAATCATCATCGACGACCCGGTCCGCGTAGCCCAGACCATGAAAAAGGGTATCGCCGAGGTGGAGACATTCCGGCGGGCGATGCAGGACGCCTATCACTTCAACTGGATGCTGAAGATCGATCCGGTCTTCCAGCTGCCTTTCGAGCCCACCCACGAGAGCATGTTGTCACTGGAGCTACACCGTGACCAGCCGGTGCATATGATCGCGGCGAACCTGCGCAAGGCATTCAGCGGTATCGTGGCCGGGAACGTGAAGGAAGAAGGTATAAAACAGGTAGAAGCCAGGGGGCCATTCGAGATTTCCGGAGACCCGGTGCTGCTTGCCCCCCTGGAGGAGATGCTGGCCGCATTTGTCGCCCAGAACCGGATGAAGTTGCCGGGAAGTACTGCCTATATTCCCAGCTACCGCATCGTCAGTGGCGGGTACTGAGAAACCCCTTCGTTTCTTCCCCTGTTTGCCCCCAAACTAAAACGGCCGGGTTTATGACCCGGCCGTTTTTTCTTCGACGTCTGTTCAGAGGCACTTCATCGCGGAGCTACCGTGACTTACTTGCCACCGTCCGCAGGCAGGCTCGCGTAGTAGGCTGCCAGGTTGGCGATATCCTCATCACTCAGGCCCGCGGCCTGGCCCTGCATAACCGGAGCCTGGCCACCAGAACGCTGCTTGTTCTTGTAGGCCTTAAGTGCAGACACCAGGTAGGCCTCGTTCTGACCAGCCAGGTTGGGATAACCCGGGATCTGTGCAATACCATTCTGGCCGTGACATGCAGCACAGACTGCTGCCTTGGCCTTGCCAGCTTCCGCATCACCTGCGGCGTTTACCAGGCCCGGCGCTGCAAAAGTTGCCATTACCACACCTGCCATTGCCAGTTTTTTCAGAGTCATAGGTCTCTCCATCAGTTTTTTGGAACCTTTGAGTCGCTTTATAGCATAGCCCTCGCGGCACCGCACATGAGTTAGATCAAGAGCTATCGGCCACCGGCACACCCCCGACCTTTGTACGCTTTATTTCTGATACAGTTAGCACCACAGTAGGTACTTGTACCCAAAGTAGTCGACGACAAGGGAAGCATCCAAAAACCATGAGCGTTCAGACCCGCGAACTCCCCTGCCGTGGCGGTAAGCTCGGCCTGTTAACCCTGGACTCGCCGGCTACCCTGAATGCCCTCTCCTCGGACATGTTCCTTCAGATGCAGGCCCAACTCGATGACTGGGCCCACGATGAAAGCATCCGCCTGGTCATGATCAACGCCAAAGGTGACCGGGGCTTTTCCGCAGGCGGCGATATCCGTGAAGTCTACCAGGCGCTGAAAGAAGCCCCGGACACGATGACCGTTACCAGGGTATTCGCTCAGGAATACCGAGTGGATTACACCCTCCACACCTTCCCCAAGCCAGTAGTTACCCTGGCCCACGGTATAACCATGGGTGGCGGCATGGGGCTGTTACAGGCCAGCCGATACCGCCTGGTTACCCCGGACATCATGCTGGCCATGCCCGAAGCCACTATTGGCCTGTTCCCGGATGTTGGCGCCAGCTGGTTCCTGAACCGCCTGCCTGGCAGTATCGGCCTGTTCATGGGCCTTACCGGGGCACGAATGAATGCAACCGACTCCATGCGCATTGGCCTGGCAGACCTGGTGGTCGAGCGCAGCCAGCAGGATGAGCTGATCAGCCGCATTACCGACCAGTACTGGACCGGTGACCTTGCCGCAGATGACAACCGCCTGTTCCGTCTGCTGAACCAGCTGGAAGAGGCCCCGGCAGAATCCCTGCCGGACAGTGAACTGGCGCTCTACGAACAGGATATTGCACGCCTGTGTCGGCGTGACGATCTGTCCCGGGTGGCCGAACGGCTGCTGAGCAGCCCTCCCGGAAATGAGTGGTGGCGTGCCTGCATCGACGGTTTACGCCACGCCTGCCCGGTGTCCCTCTATCTGCTCGAACGCCAGTTGGCCCATGGTCTGCAGATGTCGCTGAAGGATATTTTCCGGATGGAACTGGCCATGGTGGCCAACTGTGCCGCCGGACCGGACCTGGCGGAGGGCATCCGCGCCCGGCTGATCGACCGGGACAACCAGCCCGCATGGCGTTACCGGTCGTTAACCGAGGTACCGGAAGACTATGTGGAGAGCCACTTCACGCCTCCCTGGCCTGAAACGGAAGACCCCCTCGCGGATCTCTAGGGATGGCATTGGGGGACCAGGTTATCCAGTTGTGCTGCATTAACCGTTACACTACTGAAAACAGGGAAGAACAGGCTCCTCCAACCATGTTCACACAAACCGCCCTCCATTCAGCCTGGCGTGCCTTGGCGATCGTGCTGGTCAGCCTGCTGTGGCTGGTGCAGCCCACATCAGCTGCCGCGGCCGTGACCGACTTGCTGCCGGGCATGAAAGAGGCACAGGGGACGGAATCCGCGGAAGCGACCTCACCACGCGGAGATTCAGGGACAACTTCCGAAGCAGACCCGAAAGAAGCCCAGCAAGCGCCACCACCCGAACCTTCAGCAACCCCGGTTCAACCGGTATTGGAAGAAGAGCCGGAACAACCACTGCAAAGTGACCTGCCAGCGGCAGAACATGCCGATATCCGCCAGCAGATCGAAACCTTGCGAGAAGCCCTGGTGCAACGCCAGGCGGCCCTGGAAGCCAGTCAGCGCCGCCTGGCCCAGGCCCAATCCCTGCTGGAACGACTGGACAACGAGTACCGCAGCTTTGAGCTACGTCTGGAAACCGCCGGCCTCAACCTTACCAATGACTATGCCCGACTGCTTCGCCAACGACTGGAACGGCTGCAGAGCCAGACCATCGCCGACGGCCTCACCGAAGGCATCAGTACCCAACTGTCCGCCGCTCGGGAGGAACAGCTCCGCCTGGAGGAGTTTGAGGCACTCAGCGCTCCCGAAGACACCGACCGCGGCCGTCTGAGACAGCTACGCACTGAGATCATCGTGCAACTGCACGGTGTGGTTACTGACCACATTGATGTGCTTAACGACTACTACAACACAGTGGTCGCCCTGCGTGACCGTTTCGCCGCCTACCAGGAACTGCTACAGCAGCGCCTGTTCTGGCTACCCAGTGCAGAGCGGGTGTCGCCAGCCATGGCCAGCGAGCTGTACCAGGGGGTCAGCTGGCTGCTGTCAGGACTGCAGTGGCCGGAACTGAGCAAAGCGGTCCGTGCGTCCTTCGCTGAGCGGGGCGGCTGGATACTGCTTATCCTGGTGATACTGGCGGTATTGCTCATGCGACGCCGGACCCTCCGCAACGTCGTCATCAACACCGGCGACGATGTCGGCAACGTGGGCAACGACCGCATGGCCCTGACCCTCACTGCCGCAAGCCTGAGCTTTTTGCTGGCGCTGCCCTGGGTGCTGGCGCTTTCGGCCGTGGCGCTTCTCCTCAAGGAGGGGAACTCGCTGTTCGCTGCCCTGTCCTCGGGCTTTACCGGCGCCGCCTTTGTGACCCTGCTTCTTCGCACGCTTCACTCCGTGGCCAGGCCGGAAGGGTTGGGCGAGCGTCATTTCCACTGGCAGACCGCAACCCTGGCAGCCATTCGACATCAAATGCCGCTTTTGCTGGCCGTGCTGACGCCAATCGTCATCATCCTGCCCACCATGGAGACGCCGGAAGGCGCGGATTACAGTAACAGCCTGGGGCGCTTCCTGTTCCTGGTTGCTTCCGGAGCGCTGGCCTGGTTCGCCTACCGGGTCATGTCCGCTGTGTCCCTCGCCAACCCATCCAGTCGCTTTCTGCAGGGCGCCCGAATTGTGACCGTGGTCATTCCGCTGATGCTGGCAATAGCATCCCTGTGGGGTTACCACTATACCGCCGTTCAGCTGGAAGGCCTGTTGTTCCTCAGTGGTTGCTGGCTGGCAGCCGTGATGATGATGTATTACCTGGCGCTGAGAGCCCTGTCCGTCCGGGAGCGCCGGTTGACACTCAAGCGACTGCGGGAGCAGCGAGCCGCCGAGCGCAAGCTGGCAGAGACTCGCGAGACCGCTGAACATTCCGGGGAAGGTATGCCCGTGGCCCTGGATATGCCGGAAATGGACCTGAAGGACATCAGCCAGCAGAGCAAGGCCCTGGTCCGCATCGTCGCCTTTGTCCTGGCCGCCTCTGTGCTATGGGTGTTCTGGGCGGATGTCGTTCCCGCCCTGCAGGTGTTTGACAGCGTTACCCTGTGGACCATTGCAGGCGCAGAAGGGGAAGAGGCCCTGCCCATCACCCTGGGCGACCTGATGCTGGCCCTGTTGTTTGGCATCGGCACTATCCTGGCCGCCCGCAACCTGCCGGGCACACTGGAAGTGATGTTCCTCAGCCGTATGAACCTGGAGCCCGGCGCCGGCTACGCCATTACCACCCTGGTTACCTACGTTATCGTGTTCGCCGGCATCATGGCGGCCCTGGCGGTGATCGGGCTGCAATGGTCGAAATTGCAATGGCTGGTGGCAGCCCTCGGTGTGGGGCTCGGCTTCGGGCTACAGGAAATTGTCGCCAACTTTGTGTCCGGCATCATCCTGTTGTTCGAACGCCCCATCCGGGTGGGCGATACCGTCACCATCAATGGTATTACCGGCACCGTAGCCCGCATCCGCATCCGGGCGACCACCCTGGTGGACTGGGATCGCAAGGAACAGATCATCCCCAACAAGACCTTCGTCACCCAGGACCTCACCAACTGGACCCTGACCGACCCCATAACCCGCGTGATCATCCGGGTGAGCGTTGCCTACGGCTCAGACGTGGACCAGGTGCGAGACCTGCTACAGGAAGTCGCTGAAAACAACGAGCGGGTCGTGGACGATCCCGCCCCAGCCGTCTTCTGCGTCGGGCTTGGCGACAGCAGCGTCAACTTCGAGGTCCGGGTGTTTGTTCGCGACCTGCTGGACTTCATGCCCCTGTCACACGAACTGCACTCCGCCATCACTCGCACCCTGCGGGACGCCAACGTGGAGATTCCCTACCCGCAGCGGGATATCCACATCCGCACAGCGCCCATGCCCTGGGGCGTACCAGGTGCAAAGACCGAGGGTTCATCCTGATGGCGCCGTCCACGTTGTGTAACACCGGACGGCTATACTCCACTATTTCCCGACCGAGGTAAGCGGATACGATGTTTGAAATGTTCCTTTCCACCTACGTCAGCTCCACCATCCGCTTCCTGTTCCTGCTGGCGCCCTTCTTTGTGGTGTCCATGTTCCTGGCGCTCACCCGCGGACTGCCAGCGGCAGAGAAGGCATCCATCATCAAGCGGGCCTCCATCTCAGCACTGATTCTGGGCCTGGTCCTGTTCTTTGCCGGCCCGGTGCTGTTCAGTGCTATCGGAATCACACTGAACTCCTTCCGTATCGGCGCGGGAAGCCTGCTGTTCCTGACCGCCATCAGCCTGGTAACCAGCGGCACCCGGAACCACGCGACAGGCCTGCCTGAAGAGGAGCGGGACGACGTTGCGGTGGTGCCACTGGCCATCCCGGTGATGATCGGCCCGGCCACCATCGGCGCCATCCTGGTCTACGGCGCCGAACTGAAAGCCGTGCCGGAAGTGGCCGGCGGCCTGTTCGGTTTGCTATCCAGTCTGCTGATCCTGGCCGTGTTACTCCACCTGTCGGGCCACCTTGAAAAACTGCTGGGCAAGACGGGGCTGAATATTCTTTCCAAGATCAGTGGGCTGATACTGTCTGCGATGGCTGCGGAGATTGTGATGACTGGGGTTGCAGGGTTTGTCGGGTCCCTTTGATCAGTCTTGCAGCTGAAACAGGGATGTATACAGTGGACGGGTCACGATCGCTGGGCTAAATTGGAGGTACACGGCAGTAACGGAATGAACCCTATCAAAAGGGATCAGATATGCGCTGCTTCAGTGTGCTCCTTCTCATCGTCACCTTGATTTGTTCGTCCATAACATTTGCGCAGAGTCGGAATCGGTCTTTGCCAACCTCCCCTGAGTCCATGGAAGTGACGCTCTCACTGAAAGACGCTTACCAGCGCATGGACAGGATCTACACGTCAGCCGCCAGCATGAGACGCATCGGCGAACTTTATGCCGTCCTTGCCGTGCGCGAGGACAACCAGCTGCTTCTGGTGCAGTGCAGCGGCGGGAGTCAACCAGCACCGGATTGCGAGCCGATGGCTCAGTTCGAGGGTTACGCCGCCAGCGTCGCGGCGGTCTCCTACTACGGATCCCGATACGGGCCGAAGGTCTGGATTTCGACCAACCGGGCGATTTACGTCTGTGCCTTCTGGGAGAAACAAAGGCCGGGCCAGCCCTGGAAAAATTGCGACAAGCTGGCCGATCTACCCTTGTCTCCACTCAACAAAGTGGCACCGACCATACATGCCGCAGCCAAGTGGCCAGACCGCTCGAACGCCTCGATCGCATGGTTCGCTCTGCCGAAGTCATTAACCGGCAGCGCGCATTCTCGGGTCTACCAGTGCTACGACTGGACACGAGACGCCAGCTGCGGGATGTGGACCAAGCTTTCCACGGACATTCTGACGCTCGGGGCCGATATGCAGGCAAGTAACAGGGTGGACGTGTGGGTGACGACCCCGTCGGGGATTCTCAGATGCAACAGCGCGGACGATCAACAAGAATGCCGATCGCTCTTTGGGCTGGCACCAAACGCACCGGTTCAACTCCAATTTAAGTAAAACGATCGCCCAGAGGCCGCCCTGAGGTGATTATGTACATTCTGTAAAGAACCGCTCGACATCGCCTGGGGAGGGCTTTTGATCGGTGGCCAGATGGCCATGTGATCCGCCAGCCGGTCAGACTCTCCTTTCCCCTCGGTAAAGATGACATCGGCAGTCGGGAATCCTCTGACCGCAACCATCACATACCTTGGGTTTAAGCGGCGTGTGAGCCAGTACAGGATCCAGTCCTATTTCCGGTTCTTCGGAGTACTTTGGAGGCCTGCGCGGTAGCTCAATAGAATCGGCAATATCCTCGCGCCGGATACCATGAAAGAATTCGTTGAAGACTTCCAGCAAGTAGTCTCGTTTGGCGTAATCCCAGTTTCTCATGTAGCGGTTACGCGCATCGCAATTCGCTTTATAAGCGGCCTCGAAGGATTCCATCACCTCTGGAATCGTCTGTTTTGGTATCTGATGACAGAGGCAGGCGAGAAACAGGTAGTCCTCTTTTTTCGCGTGGCTGGGCACACCCCTCATCCTGGAGAACTTTTCCTTCAGGGATTCGAGGCTCGGCTCGATAAAGTAGAGGCCCTGCTTCAGCAGCAGAAAGACGCAGGGAGTGTCGGTGAGCTGGCGGTCCTCAAGCATTTCACGCCAGTCCGGATCCTCGGGGTCATCTGGATCGCACAAGTCATCAAGGGAATCCACTACCTCGCCGAACATGGCCGACGGAGACTTTGTGCGGCTTGCCCTTTCTGCCAGTACCTCCGCACATCTCACTTGTGCCGGCCTCAGCTCGGGCTCACTGGTTGACGGATCGAGACCGTAAAACCATGCCTCGTGTCGTGGGTCATCGGATGGGTAGGGGTTGGTGGGCGTTTTGCCGTCCCATGCCAGATCGCTGTTGGGCAAGTCCGTTTGATGCTTCTTCACTGTCTCACTCCATTGAAACCACGCGTCTCGCGTCCTGCTACAAATGTAGTTCATTTCGGGGCTATTGGGGTTGCATACAAAATTTCACGTCCTCTTGCGATCACCCCTTAAACTCGGCGCATGGGCAATTAGATTTACCCAGACCTAGCTTAGATATAACTGTTCGCTTTGCGATCTTTCGCATCCCGGGCAATAGCTAAACAAAAGCGGACATTTAGAAACTGTCAGAATGGCCTCGAAATGGTCCTTTAGAGCGCCCTAATATGGGCATTTGCCTCTGCCTCAAGACGCTATGATGTCGGATTCTTCAGCTTTGAACTGCCCGAAATTCCGGGTAGGATCATTACAGAGAGGCAAGTCCAGTTTGCACGCCAGGCGAAAGGGATACCTTTGTTTCACTGACTTTTAAACACATAATGAGACCATTATTAATATGGCCCTCCGCATTCTGTTAGGCGAGGATCAAGACATGAGCTTAAGTCCGGAGTGGTTTGATGATTCAGCGGACAGAATAAAGAAGTGGGATGAAGAAGGTCTTTCTCTAAAAGAGGCTGAAAAGGCTCTTTGGGAGATACACTCCACTGCATATCCGATAGCTACAGAAATGGCTGAATATATTTTAGAAAATTGGACGGCTCGTCGTGTGGCTATGCTCGGTCAAGAGAGTCGAAGAATTCTCTTTGAGATATGGGATAACCATTTATCCTGACCTGCTCTCCTCTGCGCACCAGTACTTGCCGGACCGCCTCGTCTTTGAATTCCGGGGGATAACGTTGGCTGCTCATGACAGTTCCTCCTATGCTCTAATCATAGGCTAAGAGTGTCTGGTGGACCGGGGTAAGTCGACCGTTTTCCGGCGCGGCTGCGCCTCCAAACCGGCCCGTTACACTAGCGTTGAGGCTGTAGAAAAACCCCGATATCCCCCTCGGTTTTGATAGGATCAGGCAAACGGACAAGGAGTGGTCATATGCCCCGCTTCAAGCATTACAACTACGACCAGGACGCCATGGTCGT
>Ga0098065_1000600_pt1 | contig 16182 bp, 13 predicted proteins | sample 25_taG_FD_75062 | JGI IMG/M metagenome (GOLD analysis project Ga0098065, IMG submission 75062) | Marine viral communities from Cariaco Basin, Caribbean Sea - 25_WHOI_OMZ | ecosystem: Environmental > Aquatic > Marine > Oceanic | place: Caribbean Sea: Cariaco Basin | collected 2014-11-08 | reverse complement strand
TTCATCACGCGTCAAGTTGATATGCTTTTCGATAGCTTCGATTGCGATAGCGGGTGCTGGGTACTGCTTAGGGTTGGCTTTTGCGAAGATAGCGCCTTTAGCACTGCTGATCGCCATAGCTTGCTCAAGCTGGTTGAGCTTAACCGGCTGAAGCTTCTCTTCACGCTTAGCTTGCCAATCTAGCTCGCCTGCGATGCATTTCTTAACCAAGTCAATGGCGGCATTCTCTAGGTCATCGGCTGCTACAACGGCATCAACCAAACCGACTTTGATAGCGTCAGCAGGTTTTTGTGCTTTAGCGGTCGCGATTAATTCGATAGCGTTGTCTAAGCCGATTACGCGAGTCGTACGTACAGTACCACCGAAGCCTGGGAAAATCCCTAGCTGCGTTTCTGGTAGGCCGATTTGTGCTTTGTCGCTCATGACGCGGTATTCACAAACCAAAGTCATCTCACAACCACCGCCTAGCGCTGCGCCATTGATAGCGGCAACTTTCGGGAATGGTAGGTCTTCAAAACGGTTGAAGATAGCATTGATTTCTAAGATCCAGCTTTCAATCTCTGACGCTTCTTTGCGGAAATAACCGACGAATTCAGTGATATCAGCACCAGCGATAAACACGCCTTTGCCTGAAGTCACGATTAGGCCTTTTACGTCGCTCGCTTGTTCTAGTGCGCTAACGGCTTCGCCAAATTGTTTATTAGTTTCGGCATCAAACTTGTTGACGCTCTCATTTTCTGCGTTGAATTGCATGTTTGCGATGCCATCATCTAGCATGGACACCGAGATGCGGTTGCCTTGATAAACCATTCGTAGCTCCTAGTTATTTTAGGGTTATTGTGCAAGTAGAATTATCAGTGACTTGAAATGACTGTGCGCTTTTGCAGCGAATGCTTAAATACACGCCAGCGCCGAATTTACATTAAGCGTTGCGTGCTGCTACAGTCGTAAGTCTTTAATGAGACGTGTGCAAAGAGCCAAACGTACTCATCCTACTGCGGTCTTGTAGTAGAGGTAAACGGTGATTATTAATAAGAATGCTTATAGCTATACAATAGCGCTGAGACTGTCGCAATAGCGCATTGGCTTTCAGAGCTTAGTGTAGGGGATTTGCCCCCCATCTGTCACAGCGTTCCCTCTGACTTATAAGTCATAATTAACAAAAGCCGATTTAAGTCAGGAATAATAACGCTAGGTAAATCAAAATTTAACACTAAGCTCGATTTTTTATTTTGTAACAACGGGCTGTAATCGGTTGCTTGAGTCGTCTCATAATTGCGGACTCAATACACATGCTACACCACCTATCCGAGGAATATTGTTATACTTATTATAATAATCCTTAATGGCCGTTAGTGGCATGATTTAGCTACTGAAGGAGCGATTAAGATAGCCGTTCTAGAGGAAGGTAAGCGCTATTGTTGTCCGTAATTTAATGCGACTGGCGGTGTAAGGAAAGCTCTTATACAGAAGGCTCTTATACGAAAGCCTTTATAAAAGTCCAAAACCTTCCTTAAAGATTGGGCGGATACCCATTGCTACTACTAATATTACTGAAAATTTTATGACTACAGACTCTCTAGGCTCTGCCGCCTCTGCGGTAGCACCCTCTTTGCCCCCTTCTGCCTTTGCCGCCTCCAAAACCTCTGTTATTGAGTTATTAAACCAAGATACCGCTCGTTTATTACACCACGCTGCCCTGCCATCCCCCATAGCGGAGGCTTGTGACTACGCCATGAGTGGCAGCGGTAAACGGGTACGTCCACTATTGGCCGCCAGTGCTTTTTTGACGGTACAGCGGGGGCAAACCGTTCATGATGCTGAAGCTGCGGCTTTAAACCAGGTCGGTCTCAACGACGCTTGCCGCCGTGCCATGTTAGCCGTTGAGCTGTTGCATGCCTACTCGCTCATCCATGATGACTTACCTTGCATGGACGATGATGAGCTGCGTCGTGGTCGCCCCACCTGCCATATTGCCTTTGACGAGGCCACGGCTTTGCTAGCAGGCGATGTGCTACAGACATTAGCTTTTGAAGTATTAAGCGCTGATATTGCAGGTTTTGCGCCCATTGATGATGCTTTAGCTATGCGTCTAAACCAAACTTTTGCCCCCCGTGCTCGGCGCATGGTGGCAGGGCAAATGCTGGATATGAATGCTGAACACGCTCCAGTTGAGCAAACCGCCCTTGAAGCTATTCACCGGGATAAGACCGGCGCACTGATTGAAGCGGCTACCCTTATGGGCGGTTTATGTGCCGGAGCTAATGCTGAAGAACTAAAGGCACTACAGACCTTTGCTGCCAATATCGGTCTGGCCTTCCAAGTACAGGATGATATCTTGGATGTCACCGCCACCACAGATGACTTGGGCAAAACTGCCGGTAGCGATGAGCGCCTCGACAAGTCCACTTATGTGAAACTCATGGGTGTGGACTCTGCTAGTGCGTATGCCAAGTCGTTATTTGCTGCGGGCAAACAAGCTATCGAGCAAGCTTTTGGTCTAGACAATGAGCTGATGCAGTTGGCTGATTGGTTATGGTCACGGCAAAAATAGCGACAAAAGTGCGCATGGACACACGCTATAAATATAAAAAGGTGGGCTTATCGGGCTCACCTTTTTACGTTTTGTTGCTCTGATTCACCAAGGACTTATTGACCAAGGGTAGCTTTGCTAAAGCCATCTTATAGCGGTCAGCTAAGCCAACCCGTAAGCATTAGCAAAAACCAACATTAATACTCAAATAAAATCAGGGTATTGACCGCTTTTTATCGTATAGTAAGCAAAATAAATTCGCTAAATTAGGGCTAGCACGGTGACAAGCTGCCTTTTGCTCCGTGACAGGCTAATATTTTAAATCAGACCCAGCCTTAGCCGCTGTCCATTTTATTTGGATATTTTATGAGCTTACCGTCTAATCCGAAATCGACTCCGCAATCCACCCATGTGCATAACGACCATGCCGCACAAACCCCCTCAGCAGGTACACAAGCGGCCGATAATTTTGCCGGTAGTGCCAAAGGCAAGACTGGCGTTAAGCGTATTATTAAGGCAACAGGCTATTCAACCGATGGCTTTATAGCGGCTTATAAGAATGAGGCCGCCTTTCGCCAAGTGCTTTGGCTAAATTTGGCGTTGTTTATTGCCCTTGTCTTTGTGCCTTTCGCCCTCCCTATTAAAATGATGCTATTAATAGGCTCTTTTTTATCCCTTATCGTTGAGTTATTCAATACCGGTATTGAAGCGAGCGTGGATCATGCTTCTACCGCACAGCATCCCTTAGCCAAGATTGCCAAAGACGTTGGCTCAGCCGCGCAATTCCTCGCCTTACTGCTGCTGTTCCTTTTATGGTCGCTGGCTATTTGGGGGATGTAGAGTAGATGCGGTAAAGTTAACTTATAAAATAATCCGGTAAAGCTAAGGACTAGACTACGCTATGACGACTGATAATACTCTTCTACCTCTCTTTGATGTTCTATTTGATGACGAAGAACTTGATACCGTTGATAGCAATGCCTCCGAAAGCGCGTTAAACCCGTCTGACAAAATTGCTCCCATCAATCAATCTCACCTCTCGCCCACAGTCTATTTAGGCACAGGCGGCTATAGCGACACCGATATGCTCGGTACGCTGTATCCTACTGGTACCAAAAAAACAGATTTCCTCGCTGAGTATGCCAAGCAATATGGGGCAGTAGAGGTCAACAGTACGTTTTATGCGCCGATTGGCCAAAAAGCTTTTGCGGGGATGCTGCGCAAATCCGATGCCAAAGTGCGCTTTGCCGTCAAACTGCATCAAGACTTTACCCATGCTCGCACCGGCTCTCCCGAGCACGCTCTAGCCTTTATTGAAGCATTAAAACCCATCATCGAGGCCGATTGTCTCGCTCCTCTCCTACTGCAATTCCCGCATGGTTTTGACCGCACGCAAGCCCATCGACTGTATCTCGCACAATTGGTCGGCTGGTTTAGCGACTACCCGTTAGCTATCGAATTCCGTCATGCCAGCTGGCACGTGCCCCAAGTCATCGACAGCTTCCGCGCACAAGGGCTGATTTGGTGTAGTGTGGATTATCCAAAAGTTCAGGGACTACCACCCTCGCGCTTTATCTTGACGCAAAGTGAGGCCAGCTCGGGCAGTCGTATAGGCTATCTGCGTATGCATGGCAATAATTTACAATGGTGGGAGGCGATGTCAGCGAGTGACCGTCATGATTATCGTTATACGGTCGAAGAAATGCAGGGCTGGGCACAGGCAATTGCCAATCAACGCCAACATTTTGATGAGTTATACGTCTTCTTTCAAAATTCGGTCAATGCGCATGCTTATTATAATATTGCTATGCTGCGCGAGGCTTTGACCGCTTTGAATTTTAAAGTTTTATAGAAAGTCTTGTAGTTTATGAATAAGCACTTACAGCTAACCAAATTCGTGGCGCTGATTACTGGTAGCCTAAAAAAGGTTAAAGGGAAAATCGTAAATTAAGGCTTAGCCTTTACCACATAAACCACCTTACCTATCACGCTATCCGCACCCACCCAGCCCATTCTAGCTTCGCTAACACTAGCCAACTCATTGTCACCGCGCAGGCGTAAAGCAATGACCTGACCACTACTGTCTAAGCGAACTTGACAGATACGTTTAATAATCTTGCCATAGTGGGCATGCTCTACCGCGACGATATCATCTACTCGTAACCGCTGACGGTGCTCAGCTATTTGCCAACGCCATACCAAGACAAAAACACCCGACGTAATCGCCGGGTGCATACTGTGACCATCTACTTTTAATAAGCTAATTTTAAGCATAGCGCCTATCTCAGTTTTGCTCAGTTTTGCTCACTTTTGCTCATTCTAGCCCAGCTTCGGGTATACCGTATCGACTTTGGGCTCATATGGGCAGGCGGCGCGATACGTCTCAATACCTTTTGAGTCCCAAAATATTTTCGTAAATTCGTTTAATAGAACTACGAGCTTTTTGGCCGTATCACTACTGATGCTTTGTTTGGCTGCGGAGCCCGCTAGCATAATGTCATGGGTCAAGGTATGCAGGTCTGGATATTTCTTTAGCAAGTCGCCTTTAAAATAATCGCCCCAAATAATACGCACTTCGTGTTTGACGGCCTCGGCATGCTTTTCTTTATCCGCCACCAAACGCCCTAACTTTGCTCGATCCTCCAAGCTATCACTCAAGCCTGCAATTTGCTGGCAATAGCGCAATACGCTAAGGGCATAAATCTGCGCCGGGGTCGGATCATAAATACCGCAAGGGATATCGCAATGGGCCGATACCGTAGTTATGGGACGCACTCGATCGAGTCTTTGAAGCAGAGAATGTAGCATGTCAGGTTCCTTTATTTTCATAAGATAAATAAATGGGAGACGCTGCCAAGGCAGGCGCACTCACGTCATAACGTCGTGCTGAATAAGCGGTCAAGATTGACCGTTAGCGGCGAGCCTTGTGTTGCTTCACATAGCGATAGCCAAACCAAAGCCCTAGTGCAATGGGCAAAATAAGGCTGCCATAAAACAGCATATGCATCAGTAGCGAAGTGTCCGCAGCATGGTCATGGCCGGCGTGAGCAAAAGCTGCTGTGCTCATCATAAGACTTATAGCTAAGGCCAGCAGGGCACTACAGGCAGTCGAGATAGTAGAAAGACGGTACATAGGGAGCTCCTAAATAGGCACAGGCAAAATAGCAGAAAACTTGTATACAGCAATTATAGTAAGTACTTATCCTACTTAAATATTTTAGCTATTTAATCCAGTCATGTAGCTTAATTAAATTAGATAAGTTAGATAAACTTAACAGTATTATATATTTTTTTATGCCTTTATTCACTATAAATGTAAACTCTTCTCATTAAAGTGAGCTGTCACTTAGTAGATATAACTCATTGGCCGATAGTGTGCTCTAGCATAGACCTGGTTATTTATTATTTTTTCGCCTGGCATTATTTTTGCTAAGCCCTACGACTATGTAGCTAAATTAATTAAATAGACCCTGGTCATAAAAGCGCTTTTAATAAAAAATGGACGCAAAAAAAAGGACACCCGAAGGTATCCTTTTCTATCATCAGACTTGAGCTTAAAGCGTAAATTTATAAGCTAAACTTACTCTTCAACGCCAGCGTCTTGGCCTTTATATTTCGCGTTTGCGTAGTCCCAGTTCACTAGTTTGTCTAGGAAAGTGTCTACGTAGTCTGGGCGACGGTTACGGTAATCGATGTAGTAAGCGTGCTCCCACACATCACAAGTCAACACAGCAACTTTGCCGTGTGCTAGTGGGGTGTCAGCGTTGGCTGTTTTTAGGATAGACAGTTTTCCGCCTACAGAGTCAGCAACCAGCCACGCCCAACCTGAGCCAAACTGAGTTAAAGCTGCATTTTTGAACTCTTCACGGAATTTGTCATACGAACCAAAATCTTCGTCGATTTTCGCTTGTAGATCGCCTGTTGGAGCGCCGCCACCGTTTTCTGGGGTCATGCAGTTCCAATAGAACGTGTGGTTCCAAACTTGGGCCGCTTGGTTAAACATGCCTTGCTTACTATCATCTTTAGCAGTCGCTTCGATGATTTCTGGCAAGGTTTTGTCTTCTAAGCCTGAGCCTGGTAGCAATTCGTTTAGCTTGTTGACATAAGCTGCGTGATGCTTGTCATGGTGAAACTCTAGCGTCTCTGCGCTGATATGTGGCTCTAAAGCAGTTTTGGCGTAAGGTAGTTCAGGAAGGGTAATGTTTGACATATTATTTTATCCTTGGCTAGTTCAACCGCCTCTCTTTTTCTAGCCTAGCATTGTAGACTAATGGCGCTCTAATCCTGTCTCATAGACAATATTAGGACACTCGTGCTGTGCAAAAGACTCATTAATAGTCGCTTACAGCAGCGCAGAGTTTCGGTCAAAATGGCTGAATTGTTATTGAAAGTATAATGATGTGACTGCACGTGGCAGCCCTCCAACTTACTTAACTTCTATTTATAACCGCTATCTATTACGTATAAATATAGCTCATCATTTATACATCGATAGTTACTACAGCGACTTATGTTACCTATGCGAAGTTATCAGCACAAGGGAGTGCCCTAAAAAACTTAGCTATTAATAACGCTATTCTAGTTTCGCCTATCTATAGATAGACTGTGTTAAACCAATAGCAGCACTGCAGTAGTCTTGCAAAATAGAACAACGACTTTTTTTATCTTAACTAAAGCACAATCAAAGTCTGTTGTCTTAAGTCTTGTCAGCTAGTATAACAAGCTTGCAGCAGCAGCACAGTTACCGAATGTTATACAATTGACTATATTTCAACCTGATATCGTATGGCTTTAGCCGGCAAACTTACTCCTTATAGGGCAAGCTTACTTTTCATAAATAGTCGCTCAATAGACAACTACCTTCTACCCTTTTCCCATACCTTTAATAATAGCTAGCGAGGCAAAATGAACTCCCCTACCTCTTTGCAACAGCGATCTCCTGATAGCCCGGACACTGCTCACCCGACTGGCAAACGTTGGGTATTGGCCAGTAACAATAAAGGTAAGTTGGCTGAATTCCAGCGCCTATTCGCCGCCGCCGAGCTCGATGTGGAGATAATCCCACAAGGCCAGTTGGATATCGAAGATGCCGTAGAGGACGGCTTAAGCTTTATAGAGAACGCCATTATCAAGGCGCGTCATGCCAGTCGAATTAGTGGCCTGCCGGCTATTGCCGATGATTCTGGCTTGTGTGTGCCGCTACTGGGCAATGCGCCGGGGATTTATTCAGCGCGTTATGCTGGCGAGCATGGTAATGATGCGAATAATAATGCCAAACTATTAGCGGACTTACAGGCTTTCCGTACTAACAATTCTAACCAAGCCACTAATGCTAACCCAGCTAATAACCCTAACGAGCCTATCGCCGGCCAGTTTGTCTGTGTCCTCGCCATGGTGCGACACGCCGACGACCCCCTACCTATTATTGCGCAAGGCTTGTGGCAAGGTGAAATTTTGCCAGCACCACGGGGTGACAACGGTTTTGGTTATGATCCATTATTTTGGCTGCCCGAGTTAAACAGTAGCGCCGCTGAGCTGAGCAGTACTCAGAAAAACCAGTTTAGCCATCGCGCCCAAGCTATTGCCAAATTGCTGCCACAACTGACGACGGTATAAAGCGTTTTTAATTTTTAAATTCTTGTTTTTACTTAGTTTTTATTTGATCGTTAGTGGTTTTTTATTGGCCGGTGAAATAAGCTTTTTTGCCTAAGGGCTCGATGATTAGTGATATAACAGTCCTCTAGAGCCGCTATTCACCTAGCCCTTTACTAGCGCAAGTAGATAACTTTTACTTTAATAGTGAGATAGACTATACTATTCTACTTTTAAAATTTTACCGCAAGACCAGTTTTTTGGTTCAAATTGAACCGCAATCCGCTTTTTTAGCTGTTATTTCGTACTTATAGCGTGGCAATCGGTGATTATCGGCGCCCAGTTTGCCCGGCCGTTTGCCCCCAATTAACCCAAAGGTGTATTCAACATGGCAACAGATTTACAAGTTACTACTAATAAGCTTTCAGACAATCAAACTCAACTTACCGTTAAGGTACCTGTTGAAAAGATTCAAAACAAAGTCAACGGCCGCATCAACCAAGTGGCTAAAACCGCTAAAATCGACGGTTTCCGTAAAGGTCGCGTGCCAGTTTCACATATCCGTGCCCAGTATGGCGCTGGTATCCAGCAAGAAGTGATCAACGACGTTATCCGTGATACCGTTTTTGAAGCGATTAAAGCTGAAGACGTCCGTGCTGTGGGCATGCCTAACATCGACGACGTAAAACTTGAAGACGACTTCTTAGTTTATCAAGCGACTGTCGAAATCTTCCCAGAAATCGAAGTCCAAGGCGTGAGCGAAGTTGAAGTTGAGCGTCATACGGCTTCAGTAGCTGAAGAAGACGTCGACACGATGATCGAAAACTTACAAAAGCAGCGTCAAGAGTTTGCTGATAAAGACGGCGCGGCAGACGAAGGCGACCAAGTCACTTTCGACTTTGAAGGTAGCGTTGACGGCGAAAAATTCGAGGGCGGTAGCTCTGAAGACTTCAAACTAGTCATCGGCAGCGGCCAAATGATTCCTGGTTTTGAAGACGGTATCAAAGGCATGAAAGCCGGCGAAGAAAAAACTATCGACGTGACTTTCCCAGAAGAATATCAAGCTGAAGATCTAGCTGGTAAAGAAGCTCAGTTTAAAATTACTTTGAAAAAAGTGGAAGAGTCTAAGCTACCAGAACTTAACGACGAATTCTTTGCGCTATTCGGTGTGACAGAAGGCGGCCTTGAGCAGCTAAAAGCTGACGTCCGTAAAAACATGGAACGCGAAATCAAAAATGCTGCGCGTAGCCAAGTCAAACAAGCGGTCTTTGACGGCTTGCTAGACAAAAACGAATTTGACGTCCCACAAGCTATGGTTGATCAAGAAATCGAGCGTCAGCGTAACATGATGATGCAGCGTTTCGCCCAGCAGTTTGGCGCTAACCCTGACAACTTCAACAAAGACATGCTGCCAGATGAGCTATTCGAAGAGCAAGCTATCCGCGCTGCCCGTCTAGGCGTAATCGTAGCTCGCGTCATTGAGTCACAAAAATTAGAAGTAGACCAAGCTCGCGTTGAGACTTTCATCAAAGAAGCGGCTGAAAACTACGAAGATCCAGCTGAAGTTATCGAATACTACACGAACGATCAACAGCAACGTGCTAATATCGAATCGGTAGTTTTAGAAGACCAAGTGGTTGATTATCTATTGTCAGAAGCCAAAGTGACTGATAAAGAAGTCAGCTATCAAGACTTGCTAGCTTCACAGCAGCAACAGCCTGGGATGTAATCCTCGAATGGCAGAGCACTTGCTCACTGTCAGTCGTTGTCTGAATTTGCAGTATCGCTTGCGAAAGCCTGCTGCATAAGAAGATTGAGATGCCCTAACGGTGACGTTGGGGCATTTTTATAGGTAAACTGTCGAGTTATCCCTTGATAAAATAGCTATTACCCCCTATTAAGACAAGTATTCGAGCGTAGTTTTGCGGCCTTTATTGGTAGAGCCATCCGCTTCAATGTATAGAGCATTAGCTTTAATTGATAAAATAGCCCTTAGCTTTGTTTACCCTTTAGCCACTACCCGCTTTATTCTCTAATTCTTATAACTATAGCGATAGGAAATTATTATGTCCGACATCGAACGTATTACCGCCAATCCGCATTTTGATTTGCTTATGAGCGCGCATCAGTCTGTAAGCCAAGCGCCAAGCAATGCGCTAGTGCCTATGGTCGTTGAGCAATCTGCCCGCGGCGAACGCTCTTTTGATATCTTCTCGCGTCTATTGCGTGAGCGCGTTATCTTTTTGACTGGTCAAGTAGAAGACCATATGGCCAACTTAATCGTGGCGCAGATGCTGTTCTTAGAAGCTGAAAACCCAGAAAAAGATATCCACTTATATATCAACTCACCAGGCGGCTCGGTCAGCGCAGGTCTGGCTATCTTTGATACCATGAACTTCATCAAACCTGAAGTCTCTACTATCTGTATGGGCGGCGCTTATAGCATGGGCTCATTCTTGCTAGCTGCGGGCCAAAAAGGCAAGCGTTATGCGCTAGCCAATGCTCGTGTGATGATTCACCAACCGTCTGGTGGCGCGCAAGGTCAAGCGACTGATATCGAAATTAATGCCCGCGAAATCTTAAAGATTCGTGATCGCCTTAACCGTATCCTAGCAGAGCGTACCGGTCAGCCTCTAGAAAAAATTGAGCGTGATGTCGAGCGTGATTTCTGGCTAGATGCTCCTGAAGCCAAAGAATATGGCATAGTGGACGAAGTACTAGACCGTCGCCCTGAACAAGAGTAACAGCGCTCACGACGCTAAAGGGTAGACCCTTTTAAGTTTATCTGGCCGTTTTTTAGTCGCAAATTTATGACTAAAAAACGGACCGGACTTGACCAGTCTATCCCTATATTTTCGCCGGACACTCAATTTTTAGGAGCGCCTATATGGCAAAAGATAAAACCCCACAATGTTCGTTTTGTGGTAAAGCAAAAGATGACGTTCAGCAGCTTATTGCCGCTGATGATGCGAATATCTGTAACGAATGCATTGAGCTATGTACTGACTTAATCGCTGATGGCGATAGCAGTATGGAAGGCTCAGATGATGACCTCGATACCTCATGGGTCAATAAAAAACTGCCGACACCTAAAGAGCTGCGCGCTCATCTTGACGAGTATGTCATCGGTCAAGACTCTGCCAAAAAAGCGCTAGCCGTTGCGGTTTATAACCATTATAAACGTCTCAAAGTCAGCCAAAAGTTAGCGGCTGATAAAAAGAAAGCTAAAATCGGCGCTGATGATGCCATGGTTGAGCTGTCTAAGAGTAATATTTTGCTAATTGGTCCCACCGGTTCTGGTAAGACTTTATTAGCCCAGACCTTAGCCCGTTTGCTAGATGTGCCGTTTGCGATGGCCGACGCTACCACTTTGACGGAAGCCGGTTATGTCGGTGAAGACGTCGAAAACATCGTACAAAAGCTGCTACAAGCCGCTGATTATGATGTGGGTAAAGCCGAGCAAGGTATTATCTATATTGATGAAATCGATAAGATTAGTAAAAAAGGTGAAAACCTATCTATCACGCGTGATGTATCGGGCGAAGGCGTACAGCAAGCCCTACTTAAGCTGATTGAAGGTACGGTTGCGGCTATCCCGCCACATGGTGGTCGTAAGCATCCACAACAAGAGCTAATCCAAGTGGACACTCGCAATATCCTAGTGATCGTGGGTGGGGCATTCTCAGGCTTGGATAAAGTCATCCAGCAGCGTACTGAGAAGACCGGTATTGGCTTTAATGCTGATGTGCGCTCAAAAGAAGATCGCCGTCAGGTCTCTGAACTGTTTAAAGAAGTCGAGCCAGAAGATTTAATTAAATTTGGTTTGATTCCGGAGCTGATTGGTCGTTTGCCCGTCATTGCCACGCTAGAAGAGCTAGACGAAGAAGCCTTGGTACAGATTTTGACGCAGCCAAAAAATGCTTTGGTTAAGCAGTATGAGTATCTGTTTGATATGGAAGGCGCTAAAATTTCCTTTACCGACGAGGCTCTAGATGCCATCGCTAAGAAAGCTATGGAGCGTCGTACTGGTGCCCGTGGTCTGCGCTCTATCGTTGAGAATGCCTTACTTGAGACTATGTATGAGCTGCCCTCAATGACGGACGTGAAAACGGTCGTCGTCGATGATACCGTTATTAATGATGGTGCTACGCCTAAGATTGCATAACCTTTAGTCCTGATTCTCTCTTTATAAAAGCGGCATCCAAGGTATTGGGTGCCACTTTTTTATGGTTGTGAACTTTTTATGGTTATAAATAAAAGAGCCCACTAAGCCAATCTGTTTAATAGATAGATTTTGATACAATTTTTTTTAAGCTATTCTTCATAAATTTTTTTCTTAAAACTCAGGCACATATTAATAACCTCTTAATCTATTACCGTGTTATCTATTAGCCAAACTATTGGTATATCTTAATTTTATGTATAACCAGTCCTTAGCAAACATTAGGCTTTGTTTTCAGTTATACTTTTAAATCTTGTTGCTCTCATATCATTTTGACAAAGGACAGTCACTATGCAACTTCCATTCGTACAACGCGTCGCCGCCCTCACCCAGACGACGCTCACTCAAGATGAACTGCAAACCTACTTTCAAGGTCAAGTCGCAGCCATTACCGGCGCAGGCTCAGGGATAGGTCGTGCGCTAGCCTTAAATCTGGCCAAACTAGGCTGTCACGTGGCGCTCTCGGATATCGATGATTTGCATCTAGCGCAAACGGCGGAGCTGTTGGTTGGCTTTGGCGTCAACGTCACTAGTACTGCTCTAGATGTTGCCGATGCTAAAGCGGTATTTAGCTGGGCAGAAGAGGTGATGAACACTCATGGCAAGGTCAACTTTATCTTTAATAATGCCGGTGTCGCGCTATATTCTACGGTAGAAGGCGCTAGCCTAGAGGAGATAAAGTGATTGATGGACATCAACTTCTGGGGAATGGTCTACGGCACTAAAGCCTTCTTACCCTTAATCAAAAATACGGTTCTGCTGAACGAACGCCTGACGGTAGACGTTGATGCTCAGACTGCGGACGCTAACGATGCGATAGACCAAGCCTCTACAGATGAGGCCTCTATAGACAAAGCACCCCAACCTCGCGAACATGGTCACATTATCAATATGTCTAGCATGTTTGGCCTTACCGCTCAGCCTTCACAATCAGCCTATAATGCCAGCAAATTTGCGATACGTGGCTTTACCGAAAGCCTGCGGCAAGAGTTGGATCTGCAGCAATGCGGGGTCTCTAGCACCTGTGTGCATCCTGGTGGTATCAAAACGAATATCGCCAATAGTGCACGTGGCAACGATAGTATCAGCACTTTAGGTATGGATACTGGCGATAAAACTATCGAAAGCTTTAATAAACTCTTACGCTTTGACCCTAGCCAAGCGGCTGTAATTATCTTATCAGCGGTCGCCACAGATTCTAGACGCTGCCTAATTGGCGCCGATGCTAAATTGGTCGATGCCGTACAGCGCTTATTTCCTAGCCAATATCAACGTGTGTTCCAGCAGGCAATCAAAGCTAGCCGTATGGTGAAATCCAAAAAACGGCAAGCCTAACCCCTTCCCCTCGTCTAACTATGTTTTCTGCTATTTTGGCGCATTTTATGCGCCTTATTGCTGTTTGCCTACCTAGGCTCATTCATGTCATCTCTAAATAATCTCTGCACCTAATCAGGATTTTAAGATTTGAAAAGTTACACAAGTTAATACATAGGTTAACCAATGTAACATTAATATCTTAAGTGAATGATATAATTCGAATTAAGAATAAGCAATCTGATAGTTTTTCTGTATAGAACTAAGCTTTTAACTTAAGTTTATAGCGCTCGAGTGGATAGTGTTTAACTTATAGTTTGACAGTGATTATGGTTACTACTGGCTAACTATCTATTTTATGGAATTGTTATTTTTATAAGCACAGGGTTAGTGCTGTTTAGGAAGTAAGTCTTAGGAAATAAGTCGTTTTATACAGTCGTCGCTGTCTCAGGGCTTGTATAACAGTCTATATCTAACGTTCTATGACTACGTTCCTACAATGCCTCCCGCCCTGTAATTATAAATTTGCCAACATTCTTATCCTTTTTTGCTTGTGATAGCGCCCCTTTAATCGAAATAAAGATATAGCTAATTTTTTCAGCTATAGGGCTAACCCATGTCTATAAAAACGGCTTTTTATAGCGTTTTGCACAGGCCTTATTTATCAAGCTTTACCCTGCATTAAAATTGCCCCTGTTATGAGGATTAGCCAATGAATATTATTTCATCAGCCAAACTGCCCCTTGCCACTGCTATCTTATCTATTGCGACGCTGAGCTTCATTGGTTGTAGTGATAAAGACAGCGTACAAGCTGTAGACCGTACTGAAGAAGCCGCTGCCATCGCTCGTGTTAAGGCCTTGGAAGCTAAAGCCGATGCGCTCAAAACCAATATGCCTAGTGCCGATATGGCGCCTGCCGGTGCGACGGGTGAGACTACCGCTAGTGCGGGTGGTGCTAGTATTAAAGCGCCTGACGAATCTACTATCCCCGATGATGAGCGCGGCGCAGCCATTAAACGGGGTCTGCAAATCGTCAATCATACCTATAAAGAACTGCCTGACAACGTCGGCAACCGACTTAACTGTACCAGTTGTCACTTAGCCAACGGTTCAGAAGCTTATGCAGCGCCGTGGAATGGTTTATCGGGAATCTTCCCTATTTATCGCTCACGTGGCGGCCGCGTCAACTCCCTGCAAGAACGGGTTAATGGCTGTTTTGAGCGCTCAATGAATGGTAAAGCCCTAGATTTAGGCTCAGATGATATGAACGCTATCATGGCTTATATGACTTGGTTATCTCAAGATATGCCGAGCGGTGTAATTCCTGAAGGCCGCGGGTTTGTTAAGGTAGATAAAAACTTAGAGCCTAACCCTGAAACCGGTAAGACCCTGTTTGCTGAGAAGTGCTCAACTTGTCACGGTGCCGATGGCGAAGGCCAGTATAACGACGATGGCACTTATATCTACCCAGCAGTAGCGGGTGATAAGTCCTTTAACGATGGCGCAGGCATGGCGCGTACTTATACCGCTGCTAGCTTTATCAAAGGCAAAATGCCCTTTGGTCAAGGTAACTCATTAACGGATCAAGAAGCTGTGGATATCGCTGCCTACTTTACCCACTTACCTCGTCCCGTCAAAGCCAATAAAGACAAAGACTGGCCGAACGGTGATGCGCCTAAAGACGTGCGTCGCTAGATAATAAACAAATAACTAATAAAAAACCTAACGGCCATTATGGCGTCAGGTTTTTTTATACTTAGCAGTTAGGAAAATACTAAAGTTACGCTTTGTATTTATCTTAGTATTTTAGTCTCTTACGGCAGTTTCATATCGCCTGCTTGCAACCAACCGGCGCGGCGCATCATGACCGCTACTCCGCCCGCAATAACTGCCGGCAGCACTAGCATTAAGAGGATGATGGCGAACCACAATTGCTCAGGCGGCATTAAATCTGCAGACGCCTCTAACACACCAAATACCCCCACCAAGCCCGCTGTCCCCATACCAGCACCGGTCGCCGTACAATGTAGCGCAAATACTGTGGTAGCAATCGGTCCCACTACAGCGCTAGCCACCACAGCCGGTAGCAGAATAATAGGCTTTTTCAATACATTAGGTATCTGCAGCATACTCGTACCGATGCCTTGCGAGACCAAACCGCTGACGCCATTGTCTTTATAGCTGGCGACGGCAAAGCCGACCATATGCGCCGCACAGCCTACGACCGCAGCGCCACCAGCCAGTCCCCCCAGACCAATAGCAATACAGATAGCCGCACTCGAGGTCGGCATGGTCAGCAATAAGCCGACCACGACCGCAATGACGATTCCCATCAATAAGGGTTGTAAAGCGGTAGCCGCCTGGATGCCATGGCCGATGGCATTTACAGCTGCGACTACCGGCGGATTTAAGAGTGCGCAGACCGCTAAAGAGATGCCACAAACCACCAAAGGAATGAGTAGAATATCGAGCTTAGTGCGGCCAGCGACTAGCGTGCCCAATCGATAAGCGAATACCGAG
>Ga0098065_1000592_pt1 | contig 16279 bp, 17 predicted proteins | sample 25_taG_FD_75062 | JGI IMG/M metagenome (GOLD analysis project Ga0098065, IMG submission 75062) | Marine viral communities from Cariaco Basin, Caribbean Sea - 25_WHOI_OMZ | ecosystem: Environmental > Aquatic > Marine > Oceanic | place: Caribbean Sea: Cariaco Basin | collected 2014-11-08 | reverse complement strand
CTTATGAGGCTGATTGCTATCGAGACTTCCCATGCAGACCAAAGAGTTTGGAAAGCGGTTGAGAGCCGCCCGCGAGCGGTCAAACCTGACGCAGGAGCGGTTGGGTATGGAGCTGGGCGTCAGTAAGACGACCGTCTCGTCGTGGGAACTCGGGAACGATCCCCCGAGATTCAGCTATCTGCTGGAGTTGAAGCGGGTTTTGGATGTGTCGCTGGATGAGTTGGTCTTTGGGCACGAGGCTGATTTGCGCGATGCGCAAACGATCACTACCAGTGATGACGGCGAGGTCGCGTTGATCAAGGCGTACCGTCGTCTACCGATCAAGCGCCGAAAGGCACTGCTGGGGCTGATCGAGGAGTAGTTTACTCAGGTTGGTGGCGGGGCCTCCGTGCTCAGAGAGCGTCTTCACGGGTAAAGAATGCGTCGACCAAACCCTGGATGACCAGGTCGGCCTCCTCGTCGGACGGGAGCTCACCGTGATTTAGGATCAGGTGGAAGCCCAGCAAATCCCCGAAAGCAGAGATGACCTCATACTCGAACGTCCCGTGTTTGGGGCTCAGGTGCCGCCAATGGCGCCGACTGTACGCCCAAATCCGGTCCAGATAGCGACAGCTCTCCGTCACCAGCTTCATGCGGCCCGCGTGCCAGAAATTTAGTAGGCGCTCACTTCGGTGGGGGTCTCTTTTGGACGTCATAAGGCCCTCGAACAGAAAAGCCCCCCAGACCGGCGCCACGGCTTGAGGCAGCGTCTCGCTTTGCAGGTCCGACGCCGGGGCGAACCGGCGATAGGTCGATGGATTATTGGAAGGCATGGGATTTCTCCGGTGAAAAGATAGATTATTAGCCGGTAGGGGCGGGGCTACCGGCCCGTAATGCCTGCGGTGTGGCAAAGGCGTCAATCAGCCAACAACCCCACTTGGTCCAACGCCCTCTGTTTTAAATTCGCTACCCGGCTCTCGTTGTGGAACAGAGCCTGGGCTTTCGCCATGGCGTGTTCATTGGCCGTAGTGCGCTCCGAGAGCAGGCGCTCTTGGAAGAGCCCGGTCAGAAAATTCTCGACCTCCGGCTACTCGATACCGACTGGCCGGCCCAGGTTTCGACGGGCCGGCGAAGCGACGACGCGTTCACCAGTTAGGGCCACGGGGTTTGGCCGGCATAGGGCACCCGGTCTGTGAGGTGAGTTGTGTTTGCTCTTTGTGAAGGGCATAGAAGCGCCCTCGCGGTTAAGCGGGGCCATGGTGGGATTGCGATGTGGGGATGAGTGGCAGCAGCTAGACCCAGCCGCGTCGGGATAGGCTTTCCCAGCCGGATTGGGATACGACCAAGTGATCGAGTACCCGGACGTCGATCAGGCTCAGAGCCTTCACTAACTGTTGGGTGACGTCCCGATCCGCTTGGGACGGCTCGCTATGCCCTGAGGGGTGATTGTGGGCTAAAATTACCGATGCCGCGTTCCACTCCAGCGCCTTCTGCACCACGATCCGGGGATGAACTGTAGTGCCATCGACGGTGCCAAAGAACAATCGCTCGAAGCCCAGCACCTGGTTCTTATTGTTAAGGAACAGAACCGCGAAGTGCTCATTTTTTTCATTAGCCAGTTCCATCTGTAGGAAGTGAGCGGCGTCTTCCGGGCGGGACAACCTACTGCCGCGCGTTAGCTTTTCATGAAGAATGGCAGCCGCCGCGCGGATAATAGCGTCTGACGTAATCGGTCCGAAGGCCTGATAGAGGCCCTCCTCGCTTTTCACAAGGATGTTATCGCGCTCGCACATAGAAAATCTCCAGAAACAAAAAAAGCCCGCATGAGCGAGCTTGATGAGTACCAATATGGGAAGAGCTCTACTTTAGACAACACTTAACCGAAAGCCACACTCCAGGCATTCGAAATTAGCGAAGACAAATCCGTTGAATAATTCCCGGCGCCGGTTGACCTGCTGCCGACATTTTCTAGCGTAGAGACGAATGACCGCCGCCTGAAGGGCACAAATGCTGTTCGAGACATCTGTTCTACCAGCGAAAGCACCGGCAGACTTGCCTAGAAAAAGTGAGCTTTCGGCCAACATTGGAGGGACTGTATATTTACAAGGGCTACAGTGAGGATGCATGGAGTCGCCCTTCTAAAGATTGACCGGGTCTCATAAGACCTATCTGCGCTCCGCAACCGCGTCAATGGTATATATCTAAAAATCATTAGAATCGAATGGCTATTGGCAAGTGAGGTTTTGGGCAAGGAGCAATCAGAAAAGTACGCCGCCAAAATTCAGGCAGTCATCTCTGATGGCTAGCAAGTGCAGGGAGCTTGTACGATCTAATCAATCGTAGGAGCTACTGATATGCCCAAATCGAAATACCAAAACTCAAGTCACCGCTCTGACCAGTCAAATCGCAATCGTGGAGCCGGCGTAAACAGCGATATCCACCACTGCGGTCTTTTAATTGCTAATGGGGCTGATGTGGCGGTAGTGCAGCAATCGCTTTCAAAAGATCGCTGATCTACTTACTTAAAGGTGGAGAAAGTGCTTATCTATGATTCTGCATAACGGACAGCTGATCGAAAAAATTACCTGGGTGATTAACCTATGACCGCAGCAGAAAAACCAGTACGCCTTCAGAGAAATTTCGGTAAGTATCTAGAAAGCCGATCGAAGATTCATCATAACGACCTTCACCGAAAAATAGTTTGAAGATCAGAGAACTTTCTAAGGTGCCCAAGCTTGTGCAGCCCATTGTCGACTAAGGAACGAATTACAGTTTGGATGTCCGCTTCAATGTTCTGCTGATAACAGAATTGTTTGATCATTGCCTCGTAAACGCGGTCGTGTTCCCCGAAGAGGACGTCCCGATTAATGGGATGTGTTTGTTCAGGTTTTGAATGGTTGATAGTGGCACTGCGGATATCCCTTAGGGCCATCGCTATAGCGATGCGTGCAGTGATATTGGGAGTAAGCTTAGTCTGAGTCTGCAGATACTGCAGGCGATCCCAGGTTTTCTTACTTAATAAAACTCTAGTCGGAAGCATGTTAACCTACCCTGCCGGATTGCCAAAAATATCCTTCATGCGCCGTCGTGGAACCGATATCGGAATCGTATTCAAGTCTATAGGCGTGGGAGATGTCCGGAGATAGAGCTTTATAAAACGATTCGTCGACTTCTGTATCCGTCGAAAGAAGGATCATCTGGTGACTGGCTGTTGGGAAATAAGACTCAATAAGCTTGCCTCTGTGCTTCGAATCAAGCCTGCCTAAGGGTGTATCAACGATCATTGGCAACTGCCTTCCTGAGGTCTTGGCCAAAGCTTCCAAAATTGAAATCGCAAAAATTTGCTTCTCTCCAGCTGAGAGCTCATCTTTAGCTGCTTGAGAGCTGTCTGTCGTCAGCAATTCCACATTGAAGCTTACAGGATCTACCTTAATTCGAAGGTTAAGATCATTCTTTCTGGAAAGGCGAGAGAAGCATTCGGTGAACTGAAACTCCAAATCTTCAATCTTTTTCTTTGCGGTTCTATCTACAAACTCGGATAACAGCTGGTTTGCATTTCCGATGTATTCAAGGATCCTATTTTGATCGCTGCAAAGTGCTGCTTCTGCGTAAAGCTTATCTAAGCGCCTTGCAGTCTCAACGGCTTTACTTGCTTCGGTACGGGCCAAGCTACGCAACCTATCTAGCTCTGAATCGATGCTTGCAAGCTGCTTCTGAACCGCTTGCAAATTCTCAAACTCAGTTTTTATCAAACTATCATCAGGCGCTCTTGCTAATGAAGTTCCTAGTTCGTCTAGTTGTACTTCGATCTTTTCCAGGTCAAATAAGAGGCTCTTTACCCGCTCAGACTGGTCAGCCGCCTGGCGTAGCGTAGAGTGAATTACGCCCGCTTGCGATGGTGTCACATCATGGACCGGCTGCGGTTCTGATCCCCTCTTTTTTTCTAAGAGTATGGAAAAAGCTGAATCCACTTTCTTGAGATTCTTCTCGTCTATTTGTCCTTGCAGCGATTTATATAGTTCTTCACGATAGATTGTGGCGCTCTCTATCTCTTGTTGCTCCGCGATAGAATTTAGATCATTCTTAAGTTGATCCTCGAGCTTCTCCGTAAAGTTAATAGCCAGCGCGATGGGGCTTGCATCTGACAGGTAGCCCATGATGTTGGTAATGACTTCCTGCTTTGCCTCGTTCAAAGCATCTATATTATTCTCGATGTCTTTTCGCGAAGAAGAGAAGTGCCCCCCCCTCTCTTCAAGTGCGTTCTGAATTCGCTTTGCTTGCTGCGCTACCTCTGCTCGATTAACACCGCTATTCGTTATCGCTTGGCGTATCCTTTCGACTTCTGCCCTGTGCGCATCCAATTTTTTTTGCTCATGCTCGATATTTTCAGCGACTTGCTCTTGAGATGATTTTCGAGTGAGATTACGATTTAAAACCGTTAGGTCTCCAGACAATCTCTCAACGACATCGAGCCCGAGAAGTTTCTTGATTGATTGTTCTAGCGCGGGACCTCCGGTGTCGTCTGCCAGCTGTGATATTTTTTCACCGTCGAAGAAGAATAGGTCCGCAACCCCGATAGGAATTAGCTCGTTAAGGAAGTTTTGCGCTTGCTCGTAGCTCAGTCCTTTTATCGGAGCTCCGTTTTCGAGGATACTAAGGCTCTCCTTCACGCTTTTACCTGTACGTCGCCAAGATCGACGAACGTGGAATTCGCTATCGGTTCCGAGTTTGGCATAAGAAAACGAGAGTTCTATCGAGGCTTCGTTGCTCGAACGACCGGTGCGGCGATTACGATGAATTGAATCGCAAAGGTACTCTTCGTATCTCTTCTGTGAAATGGAGGTGCCTAAGGAAGCCCTTCCATAGAGCGCGAGCCTCACTCCTGAAAGAATACTTGTTTTCCCGGCCCCGTTCAGTCCGCCAAAGAGCGTGATGGGTCGAGTTTTTCCGTAACGTCGTCGTGGGGTAAGCTCAAAGCGATTCTCGCCAGAGTAGACGCGAAAGTTGTTCAGAGTTAAATCTTTTAAAATCATTAGTTGAGGAACTCGGAAAATTCATTTTGGACTTCTTCGACATGGCTGCGACCGAGCTTTCGGAGCCCTTCATTACGTTCGTTTACCTCACTCAGCCCCTCCCAGTCTTGGCGCAGGATGGACTCCAACCGTTGAAGAATGCCCCTACGTTTCCCTAAACCAGAGACCTGGAGCTCCGCCTCCAGCAGCTTTCTAATCAAGGCGGATTGGATTTTATAGCGCTCTGAAAGCTCCTCAAGGATGCTGCTGTCGGCCTTGGTAAACGCTCCTGCATCGTTCTCGACCCAGTCCAGGTCTTCTCCGTAGACTTCTCGATAGATCGCGGGTAACGCATCTTCCCAGTCAGGCTCATTAGGGTCTCGGAGCCATTCCTGTCTGACCATATGTAGCTCTGGACGAGTGATTAGCTCAATCTCACGGCCCTGATTTTTGAGCTCCTTCTCGATCTCAAGCAGTTCTTTCAGAAACTCTTTGCGAATGGAAAGCCAATAGGGACCGGGAACATGGCGAACCTCAGTTACGGTATCGTCGTTGATGTCTCCGGTGTTGTACGTAACACGCCCTGTGCGGCGTTTGAAGTTCCTGTACTTCCTGGAATTCTCCGGTTGCCGAGATTGATAGAGTTTATTCCGAAACTCCAACAGCGGCCTCATCCACTCGGCGCCTGATTCGATCAGACCATGAAGAGCCTTCTCATCTGTTACGACAGTGCAGGTCCAACAGCCAAAACGGCTATTGCCGCACGATGGCGTACTTTTGTCGATAACGACCGGACACTCCCCCTGGTTAGAGCCTTTATAAAGCTCTAGGAGGTTTCGGTTTGACCCGCCCCAGGGACATGGAGCGCTCATGAGGTATTCCCAAACTTCATCCGCTGACCAACGTTCGATCGGCATGTAGGTATACGCGTTGGGTAAAGAGCTGTGTCGGCTGAGTGCGGAACCATCAATCTTGTGTTTGGCGATCACCTGGGCACGAGAGTTGCTTTCTTGGCTTCGAGAGCCTAGGACAACGACGGCTTCTCCAAATTTGGCGACCTTATCCAAGATAAAGCCGCTTACAGGATCAATCTTCATTCGCTCTGTACACCAGCGAAACGTCTGGTTCGGTGCTGGGTACCCCTTCCCAATTAGATTGACCCAAAAGGTTTGATCTGTTTTGGGAACGACTGAGTGAGCCGAGAGGGGGAGATCTTCCTGCTGTGCCGACGCATTAATCTGGTCAAGCACCTGCTTGATCATGTCTACTACGACTGGTGTTTCCACTAGGGTGTCAGAAGAGACAACATAAACATGCTTATGGCGGTTGCGCTTGGGTAGCTGCTGGATAGCGATGTATATTAAAGAGAGGACGCAGGTGGAGTCTTTCCCACCACTGAAACCAATAATCCAGGGTCGGTCGTCTGCAGCGTATATTGACTGAACTTCACGGACAAGATCTGCCAGCGGTCGATCGGCGATGGAAAGCTCTTTGATCATTTCAAAGTGCGTCGTATAAAGAAACTGTTCTTCAGTGCTCATTGTTAAGCGCTTCCTCGTATTCTTGCTCTGAAGGAGTAAGTGGGATGTCCATCTGCTGTTTGATGTAGTTACCCGTCAGAACAACACTTGAGCGTGCCTTAGAAATCCGGCCGTGGTGCATTGCCCTCCCTTCCCAAGAGCTGTTAGCTCGTGCCCAGTCGATATCTTTGAGTTTCTTGAGCTTGCTAATCCATTGCGTTCTGGGTCTAACCAGCAGGTCTGTGCCGATATGGCCCATTGCCTGGAGCATGACACCGTGGGAATGAATGTACTGCTCCCTAAGTTCCGAAGTAGAGACCTTCTTATCGAGTGCAAGCTGCCAATCCGGCATATTAGTGGCAGTCTCGGTCCAAAAGTCTGCCGCGAGCGCGATTTCTGAATCATCTATAGGGTCGCCCTTGCCCTTTGCTAGGAGAGCTTTTGATGCATTCTTGATCGCGCTGAGCGTGAAAAGCTTGGTACTTCTATTTGAGATACTGGATTTTTCCATCTCGGTGAGCCGGGAGAAGACGTCGACGTCTTTAACTAACCTTCGAGCGAGTTCCGAAAGGCTGTCACGACGGTCGTATAAGGTGCTTATTGAGTCGCTGGGTCTAACTGCATGCTTATTAAGGTCTGCGAACATTTGCTGGCTGCGCTCCAGGCCCTCATCAATGAAGAAAAGCACCGGAATATTGTCGTACCCTAGCTCAGGATTTTCTTGTATGGCATATTCGATGGCTGCGCGGCGGTGCTGGCCGTCATTGATCAAAATCTGAGCATCCATCGGTATAGAGAGCGTTCCTAGGTTCTGACCGAGGCCTGTGTCTGCTGACGGCTCGAATAATACGTTCCCGTCCACCGAGGCTGTGATTGCGGAGAGTGTGTAACTCTCTGAGTTTTCGATCAGATAGGACGAAATTTCAGGCACACGCGTGCGGTTTAGGGTCCTTTGCGCACGAAGCTCGGGGGGGACCTCTGCTTCGTCAAAAACAAAAATTTTCGGTACGAGCCGTAGGGGGCACATAGCGACATAGCACGGCCTGCCGGCCTGTGTGCCTCTCGCTGCGGGGAAGGTGTGGACAAATTCACTATGCATAAGCAATGGAAGTTAAGTTTATTTTGGAAGTCATTGTGCAGACGGAAAGACTTCCTGTCAACGGCACCTAGCCGCCGGATTGGCGAGCGACGTCATGTATCTTTTCCTGGGGAGGGGTCGTGGTGGGGGCCCTGGGGCCTCTCTGAGGTTGGCGGGCATTATGGGATTTAGAACGCTCAATTTAAAGTCTACGTATTCCTCAGATGAAGAAGCGCTGCTTCCGGCATTCTATCTTCCCGTGCTAAATGAAGCTATTAGCTACGACAGGGCTGTAGGGTATTTTTCCTCCGAAACTTTATCTATGGCGATGCAAGGAGCGGATAACTTCATCCGTCACGGTGGGGTGATGCGCCTCGTGATCGGTTACCATCTAAATGATGAGGAGTATGAAGCTGTAAAGAGAGGGCAAGAGCTTAAATCGAAAATAGCGCGGTTAAGTGAAAGCATCTCTTTGGTTATTAAGGAATGTGATGAAAATCTATTGAAACACCGCCTTCGGCTACTGTCCTGGCTGGTTGCTTATAATCGGTTATCTATAAAAATCGCCATTAAAAAAAATGGCATGTACCATGATAAAATCGGCGTATTAACGGATGTCGATGGCAATGAAATCGTCTTTCACGGCTCGGCCAATGAAACTATTAATGCTTTAACTGCATCTAGAAACTCCGAGTCTATAAATGTCTTTCCAAGTTGGAAGCCTGAAGTCTACACGGACTATGGCATGCAGCATAAGCGTCGCTTTGAAGCTCTTTGGGAGGGGGATAATCCTCAGGCCATCGTTGTTGATCTGCCATCTGAAGACTATGATAAACTCAGAGCTTACTATAGTGAATTGACGCCGCCAGAGAAACTTGAAGAGGCGATTTATAGTAATATTGAATTGATCGGCAGAAATTTTTCTGGCCTACCTTCCCTTCCTAAGACTATCGGCACCCAGCCTTACAAGTTGAAAGAGCATCAGAGAAACGCTTTAGATCTTTGGAAGGAGTCCAGTTTTGTAGGAATTTTTGCCTTGGCGACCGGTGCGGGTAAAACTATAACTGCACTGCATGGCGCTACAAAACTTTTCGAGAAAATGGATAGATCTGTGATAGTTGTCGCGGTGCCTTATCGTGTTCTCGCGGAACAGTGGGTAGACCAGATGAAGCTGTTTGGCATGAACCCCGTGAAATGTTACGACGATAAAGCGGGCTGGCTATCCGCATTTCAGTCGGCATTGGCCGCGCACAAGTCATCGGACGGGGCTTCTTGTGTTTCTGTTGTCGTGGTAAATAAGACACTTAAAAGTGAACCTTTTCAGCGTCTTATTTCTCAGTTCCATAAAAACGAGATAATTTTTATTGGTGACGAATGTCATCACCACGCGAATGCGCAAATTCTAGAGAAGCTTCCCAATGCGTCTTATCGCGTCGGCTTATCAGCGACCCCTTGGAGATATAACGACGAGCAGTCCAGGCATGCTCTTTGCCGGTATTATGGAGGAGTTGTTGCAGAATACTCCCTGTCGGATGCTTTAAGCGACGGAGTTTTGTCTGCCTACGACTACGAAGCATATGAGGTTTTTCTGGACCATGAGGAGCTAGAAGACCACGACAATATTTCCTCAAAAATAGCGCAATTGGTTGCGATCAAAGAGAATGGTAGCGATATCGACGAATCTTACCTCATGAGTCTTTATCTAAAGAGGGGAAGAGTCATAGGGTCTGCTAAAGATAAAATGAGAGCTTTGGATGAGCTGTTAAAAAATCGCGTGCCGAAGAAACATACACTGTTTTACTGTGGTGACGGTTCAGTGGAAGGTGAGGTGTTAGAAGGCAGTGCTTTAGGTAGTGCCTCTCCTGAGAGGGACATAGAAAGGCTTTCGAAAAGACTGTCGCTAATAGGCTGGAAAACAAGCCAGTTCACTGCGAAGGAATCGCCAGCTCGGCGCCACAGAATCTTAGATAATTTCGTGGCTGGATATATCGAAGGCTTGGTTGCAATAAGGGTCCTGGATGAGGGCTTCGATGTGCCTGCTTGTAATGAGGCGTTTCTATTAGCAAGTTCCCGCAATGAGCGTCAATTTATTCAGCGTCGCGGCAGGGTTCTGAGAAAGGACGGCCAGGGCGGGCGTGCCAGGATTATCGACTTTCTTGTGCTTCCCGAGGATCCCGATTGCTCATCATACCAACGTGATATGGTTCAGTATGAGTTAAGACGTGCATACGAGTTCGGACGACATGCGGAGAATAAGGAAAAGGCGCTAGGAAAAATTGAAGATATTTCTGAGCGATATGACGTAAATATATCCTCTATAAAAGAGGAAGTTGAAAATTGGAGATACACTTAGGGGATGCACCATGAACGATGAAATTTATTCGGTTAAAGAAGAGCTTAGAAAATTCATGACAGATCCGGATTCTCTATACGAGGATATGGGAGAGGCTGATCGAGTCCTTTCAGAAATCGTTAGCATAGAGAGAAGGCATATTTTCGGCTCTGGTGTGGCGAGTGCATCAAAAAGAATAAAGGATGTTGAAGACGTTCTCCGTAAAAATTTTATGGAGGAGTGAAAATCATGGAGTTGAAAAGACTTAAAATAGTTAACTTCAGACAGTTTTACGGCGAGCAAACGCTGAACTTTTCAAATGAAGAAGGCCGTAATATAACTCTAATTCATGGCGAAAATGGATTGGGGAAAACCACTATCCTCAACTCTTTGTTGTGGTGTCTGTTTGGCAACCTAACTGAGGATTTTGAGGAGCCGGAACTGATCATATCAAAAGAGGCTAGGGACGACGGGGTCTCGCATGCACGCGTGGAGCTTTGGTTTTCACACGATAGATTTGACTATCACGTGATCAGGTCAATAAAAGAGCCGAGGGAAACCACTTTTAAAGTTCATACGATCACAGATGGCAATTATGAAGAGCTCCCATATCCCAAGAGCCTAGTAAACAGCGTCTTACCCGAAGGAATGGCAGGATATTTTTTCTTCCATGGGGAGGGGGCAACATCATTGTCGAAAGGTAAAACCGGATCGCGTTTCCGAAACGCGATTCGTGACATCCTTGGCTTCTCGCTTGCAGAGCAAGCAATCGATGATATGAGAACTATTAAAATGAAGTGGAATAGGGAGGCTTCAAAATTATTAAAGGGCGCACAGGAGTTTCAGGTCGCTGCTACTGAGAAAGCGAACCTGGAAGAGACAATTGAAGAGAATAGGCAGTTGCGCGATGAGGCGAAAGCCAGTCTTGAGGCGCTAAAAGACGAGTACACGAACGTAGAAGAAGAAATAATAAATTCAGGTTCGACGTCTGCGGAGCGAATTCAAAGAGATTTGAAAAGTACGGCAGATCATAAGCGTCGCACGGAATCTCAACTTCGCCTGGAGCAAGAAGAAAGGAAGAACCTGATTCAAAAATATTCTTGGACCATCGTTGGGAGGTCCCTGGCGAATGAAGGACTTGATTTCATTGATGAATCTCAACTTAAAGGGCGTATTCCTGCTCCTTACGACCAGAGTTTCGTTGATGATTTGGTTGAATCTGGGGAATGTATCTGCGGTGAGGAGCTGGTTCCGGGTAGTGAAAAGACTGAAAGGGTCTTGAGGCTCCTTGAGACGGCGAATACCGCAGTTATGAAGGATAGATTGGTGAAAGCAAGATCTATAGGCGGCACCATGTTAGCAAATGCAAAGGAATTCATTCCTTTGCTGAAGAATGTTGAGTCAAAAATCATCGCCCTTGATTCGACCATCAAGTCACTAGAGGAAAGAGAGAAAGACCTTGAGGTCGAGTTGCAGAGAATAAAAGATTCAAAAATTGAAGAGCTAAGAGAAAGAAGAAATCAATTGCGCGTACAGGTAAAAGAGGCTGATTCTAAATTTAATAGCTTTAACTCAAATATTAGTCGTGCGAAATCTAGTCTAGAGCAAGTCGAACGAGTCCTGCTGAGAGCGAAAGGGAAAGACGATAGGTATGATAAACTAAGTTCGGCTGTGAAGTCTGTTGATGAATTAATCGACATGCTTGAGGGGCGTCTGGAAGAGTATGAAGATAATGCGAGGTCCGAGATCGCAAGCTCCGTAGATGAGATTTTGAAGAGATTCTCCAGGAAGTCTAGGAGCGTTAGAGTTGGCGAGAACTTTAACTTCTATATGGTCGACGAAGATGGGCGAAAGACGCCGAAAAGCAAGGGCGAAAATCTTCTTTTAAATTTGGCCTTTGTTTCCGCATTAATACAGTTTGCAAAACTGAGAGAGTCCGCATCGGGAAAATTTCTAATTAGAGGCACCACCGCTCCGTTTCTTATTGATGCTCCGTTTGGTGAGTTGGATGAAACATATCGGCATGCAACTTGTGAGTTCCTCCCTGGTAATTCACGTCAGCTGGTCCTCCTGCTTTCATCCTCCCATTTCCATGGGGGCGTGGATAGCACCATAAGGCCGCATATTGGGAAAGAGTATCTTCTCGTTTCTTATCAAAAGGCAGAACAGGAAGGTAAGCCAGATGATGAGATCGAAATCTATGGTAAGAGGTATAAACAGTCGGTATACGGGGCTGAAAGAAGCCATACCGTGATAAGGGAGATTTGATTATGGCTACGGTGTTTTTTCATGAGGAATACAGGGATCTTGTCGATAAGCTAGCTAGAGAGAAGCCCTCCTTTGCCACTCGCCCTATATTTTCGACCTTGTTGGATCTTGGAGTTTTCTGCGCTTTGCTCGGTTATCACGAGAATAGAAGGCGAGAGGTCCCGCCACAGCAGCAAGGTAATGCGATAACCGAGTCTGCGTTTTTGAATCTGGATAAAGAGAGCGTGGTCTTTTTGCTAGCTTTGCAAGAGAAAAAGACAGGTGACATCCTTCGTGAAAAGAGTGAGACAGAGTGCTGGGATATATTCCAAGATTACATGAACGGGGGCTTTGAGGTTTTACAGGAATGGTTCGTTGAAAATCCCCACGACGGTGACTTGGTCGACACTATCCTTTCTAAGATCCAGTTGATCGCCGTGGAAGATAATGTCGATAAGCCAGATATGGTTGATCCGGGCGAGCTTGAGTGGTGATTATCATAATTAAGGGCAATTCGCGGGGATTCTATAACCTGAAGCAGATGGGCGGGCGTTTTAGTTATCGTGCAAGCCTAACCTTGCGAGGGGCGTTTCATCTTCCCACCAAACCAGAGAGAGAACTGAGCCTCTCCCAACTCGCACGGAATCCTCGACAACCACATAGTCTTCGACACCAGCATGATTTACCCATTCATCAGCATCCACGGTGACGGGGCCTGGCGGAACGGCGCTAGCATCGATCCAGAGGCCGTGAGCAACTGAATTGCTGCTGATCTGCCTGTTAACGCGTATCGAAAGAGGTATGTCCGGATGTCTCCAGCTCCAACGATATCGTCCTTCGTTGGAAAAGACGACAATGGCGGGAAAGCCCCCCAGTTCCACCAAGCGTATTGCGGCCGCAGTCAAACTAACTCGAAACTGTTGTGCTAGGGTGGAAGCGTTGGCGATGGTAGCACGCATGCCTCGGACTGCTTCTTTGAACAGATAAGCGGGCATCAATAGCTCAACGGCAAACCGGTTTGCAGCTGCTTCTCGGTCGTGCTTGTGGTCATTGAGCTTAAACGGTGTCAGGTCTTTTGACCGGCAACTAACAGAAACTTGCCCGCGATCTTGAGCCCAGTGCCCTAACTCATGGGCGATCGAGAACCTTTGTCGTGCCAAAGAGGCACCTTGGTCGACAGTGATGATAGCCTTGCTGCCCTTTCCTACTATTCGAGCTGCAAAACTAGTTAGCTCTCTATACTTCACTCGTGCGCCGCAGAAGTATGCCATCACTTCTATATCAACATCGTCAGGGTTCAGGATTCCCATCTCTCGCCAGAGCCCTTCTGGCGTAATATTGCGACGCATCAGGTGTCATCCTCGCCGTTTAAGTCGGCGAGATCCTCCAGGATGCCGACGATCTCTTCATCGGATAAGTCAGAGGGGTTATCAAGTTCTCTGAAAGCCAGAGTCGCTGAATCCGACCAGCGATGTTCACCGGATAGTATTCGGGTGAGCAATGAGCGCCGCTCTTCTGGCGTCTTCGGCAAGGCCGCCTCCCTGGTATGGGATTTCTCACTATCCAACGCGGCTCTCGTGGCTTCATAGGGGGTGATGTTGACGTCCCCTACCGAGTGATGAATAAGACTTCTAACGATATCGCTTGTTTGGTCTGCATTCGTACCAAATTCCCGAATGATCATTTCATCGGACATTTCGGCGGTTTCATCTGACAATGCATCCAAGACAGCATGCCAGCGTTCTTGATCGCCTCGAGCTCCCGTCATGGTGCGTTCTCCTCGACTACTAATCGGCTGACGACTCGGCGGAGCCTTTTCCGCGCGGAGTCGTATTGATGCTGAGACATATTGAAATGAGTTTGGGTCTCCTTGGCCGTCAAGCCCTCACCTATAGCAAGTGCTAGCGCCTGCGCATGCGGGTCACCAGAAAGTTCACTGGCGACGATTTCAAGCATTTCTTGCGCATACGCCCTATCGGATGGATCGGAAGCTCTGTCGGATTCCGTAGCGTGGTCACCGAAATCCGGATCTCCGGACCTATCCACTTCAGCATCGAACTCATACCGGCCAACAACAGCGGCGTGCTTAGCCTTAGATGAGACTAAGCTACCGAAGACTTTGCGCATAAAGGGTGCTATATCGATGCCTCTTGGCCATCGTCTGGTGCCTGAGACTACGAGGTCGATTCCTTCAGCTAGTAGATCGTCAGGCTCACAGCTTCGCAGTTTACTAGCTTGATACTGCGCTATGCGTCTCAGTCGTAGCAGGTCTGCTTTCAACAAACACGATAGCTTGGCTTTTACCTCGTCCGTACTGAGGTAGTCTTTCTCATCGCGCGCCATCCTCCCCTCCTAGACAGCTTCTTCTCTCCAGTTCCCTGATTTGGATATCAGGAAGAGCGTCCAAATTTCCCTTGCCAGGAGAATACACGTCATAGGGGTCGGTTTCACCTTCCGCCCCTGCCCATAAACGACGTGTTCTGAGGTAAAGAAGATGGTAATCGAACGAGCGGTAATTCAGACCGGGAAAGACAAAGATGGCGATATCACAGCGTTGTGTCACGCTGGACAGTTCTGGTCGCCTCGGCGCAAAGCGGATGCGATTAGAGATATTGAGAGCGGTGCGTGTAAGTACTACGTTCCAATGAGAAGCGGGTCACGAACACCAATTCGAGTGGTTGATGGACCAAATGGGAAGTATCTTAGATCGGATTGGGACCAGACCGAGCGAAACAATCTCGATCATTTACCCGACTGCACCTGCTAGAGGGAGGCGTGAATAATGGCGAAGAAACGCGATATCCACATCGTTCCACATACAGATGGCTGGGCTGCCCGGCGTGAAGGAAGTTCTCGAGCATCGAGCGTCCATCGTACACAAGCCGAGGCTATGCGCCAGGGGCGCGATATGGCCAAGCAGGACCGAGTGGAGTTGGTCACGCACGGCAGGGATGGTCGAATCCGGGACTCGGACAGTTATGGTAATGATCCGAATCCTCCCAGAGATAAAAAGCACTAACGCGCTAAACAGCCAGGGATGGCTTTCGGACATAGTGATGCGTGAGAATCGGTAGATCTATTCGATCTATTCCGCGATGAACAATGGCTATATAGAGTCGGTGCTATGGCTCTTGAAGCTGCGCCAGGCTCTTGCCAGGAGCTATGGCCGTTATTCTGTCTCTAACAAGTGCGCCTTTGTGACGTTGATTCTGAAGCCCGCTACACCACCGTTTCCGCCTTCTGATAAAGGCGGTTTTTGAGGCGCTCAGGCTAGACCGTATGATGTAGCCTAGCTCTGAGGCTCTCCCAGTCGACTTCGGTGCTCTGCTTGCATGAGGTTTCGCAGCGTGTACCTCACCGGAAGACGGCGCCTTGCTAGCCTTTCCGGGCAGTGTTATATGCTGTTTGATACATAGACCTCATGGGGCCCCATTTGGTTGCGGTTTAGCGATTAATACCAGAAATATATATGTGTCTTAGTGGTAGGTCGGCTCGCTGAGGAAGGCTGATCGGAGTTTTGGCTTGCTTGGTCTTAGCACTCAGTGTTGATTTTGGCGCTTACGAACATAGCTACCTTCTGATGCGCCAGCCGCCGCTCTTCAAAGTAATCATGCCGATCATAAATCCCCTCTACCCCCTTCAGCTTGTGGTTCAAACACCGCTCCGCCACGTGACTGGGCACGCCTTCCGCAGCCGCGAGGCTGCGGAAGGTGCGGCGCAGATCGTGAACGGTGAAATGCTCCAGGTCGCCCATCTTGTTCGGTGGCTGCTGCTTGCGGCCGGCTTCCCGCCCGAACAGCTTTGAGATGGCGCGGTTTAGTGTATCTGGACCCATGTGTGGGCGCTTACTAGCCCGTCGTGCAGGGAAAACATGGGCAGAGCCGCAGGCGAAGCCCTTTAGCGTGGTGAGCCACTCCACTGCTTGGGTGGGCAGTGGGATAGAGATCGCGGTACCGGTCTTGCTGCGATGTGCCGGCAGATCCCAGACGGCGGCAGCCAGGTCGAACTCATCCCAGAGCGCCTCGCAGAGCTCGCTTTTGCGCACTCCCAGTACCAGGAACAGGCAGCAGGCCAGGTAGTTGTCGCGGCCGAAGCTGCTGATGTTGTCCCG
>Ga0098065_1000588_pt1 | contig 16317 bp, 16 predicted proteins | sample 25_taG_FD_75062 | JGI IMG/M metagenome (GOLD analysis project Ga0098065, IMG submission 75062) | Marine viral communities from Cariaco Basin, Caribbean Sea - 25_WHOI_OMZ | ecosystem: Environmental > Aquatic > Marine > Oceanic | place: Caribbean Sea: Cariaco Basin | collected 2014-11-08 | reverse complement strand
TGTCCCGTCCTGAAATACGTTGTCATCTGGAGATGCACAGATGGACAACATCACTCCCACCCGCAAGAAGCGCACGCAGCGTGATTACAACCTCGGCTTTAAATTAGCGGTTGTTGATCAGGTCGAAAAAGGCGAGCTCACGTACAAACAGGCGCAAAAGACCTACGGTATCCAGGGTCGCAGTACGGTTCTCACGTGGCTTCGGAAGCATGGTAAATTGGACTGGTCCTTGCCCAGGAGCTCGCCCATGAACCGATCCCAGGAAACGCCCGAGCAGAAGATAAAGCGACTGGAAAAAGAGCTGGAAGATGAGCGTCTTCGCAACCTCCTGCTCAATGAAATGGTCGATATCATGGATCGGGATTACGGAGCCGGCCTGCGAAAAAAGTATTTATCCAAGGAGCGCGCACGCTGCAAGCAAAAGGCAAAGTGAGCCTGAGCAAAAGCTGTTCGCTCTTTGGAGTATCACGCCAGGGGATTTATCAACGTCTTCAGCGGCGGAGAATGCGTCAGATTCAACTGGAGCCGGTTAAAGCTCTTGTGCAGCAGATTCGAAAACGATTGCCACGATTAGGAACACGCAAGCTGTATTATCTGCTGCACGAAGAATTTCAAGCCCTTGGCATCAAGCTTGGCCGAGATGGTTTGTTTGATTACCTTCGTCAGCACCAGTTACTGGTCCGCCCGAAGAAAAACTATACGAAAACAACCAACAGCCGCCATTGGATGAGGAAGCATCCTAACCTGCTGGCAGGATGTGAACTGCATCGCCCGGAGCAGGTCTTCGTGAGCGATATCACCTACGTTGAAACAGGTGAGGGGGTGCATTATCTATCCCTGATTACGGATGCCTTCTCACGCAAGATCGTGGGCCATAACCTCAGCCATGAAATGAAAGCTTCCGATACCGTGGCCGCGTTGAACCAGGCAGTCCGTCACCGTATGACCGATCAGCCCCTCATACATCATTCGGATCGAGGCCTCCAATATTGCTCTTCTCTGTACCAAAGCGTGCTACGGAAACATCAGATTCGGCCATCGATGACCGATGGGTATGATTGCTACCAGAACGCTCTTGCTGAACGGATCAACGGCATCCTCAAGCAAGAGTTTCTTATCAACCGATGTCGAACCTTTGCCGAGTTGGGTGTACTGATCAAGGAGTCCATTGCTGCCTATAATACCTACAGGCCACACCTCAGTCTCGGCATGAAAACGCCCCAAGAGGTGCATGAAAAAGCCAGCAACCCTAGGCCGCTGGCTTCAACAAAAACCGTCAACGTATATTAGGACGGGTCACTGAACACTCTTGAGCCTTGTTACAAGGCTGCCCCGGGCGAGTTCTCCGGTTTCGGTCCATCCTGCGAGGACCCGGCGCTTTCTCCGGCTTTCTTCCTGAACGCCTCCATGATGTCCATCGGTAACGGGAACACAATCGTGGATGCGTTGCTGGTACTCATGTCAGCCAGGGTCTGCAGGTAACGCAGCTGCATCGCCCCTGAATCCACTGACATCACCTGGGCGGCTTCAACCAGCTTCCTGGATGCCTGCAGTTCGCCTTCCGCATGGATCACCTTCGCGCGACGCTCCCGCTCGGCTTCCGCCTGACGGGCGATGGCGCGGATCATCGACTCATTCAGATCCACGTGCTTGATCTCAACGTTGGCCACCTTGATACCCCAGTCCTCGGTCTGGGCATCGATGATTTCCTGGATGTCAGAATTGAGCTTGTCCCGTTCGGAAAGCATCTCGTCCAGGTCATGCTTGCCCAGCACCGACCTCAGCGTGGTCTGGGAAAGCTGACTGGTCGCCGATCCGTAGTCCTCCACCCGCAGGATAGCCTTTTCAGGATCCACAACCCGGAAATAGAGCACTGCATTTACCCGAACCGTCACGTTGTCCTTGGAGATCACGTCCTGGCTGGGGACATCCAGGGTTATAACCCGCAAATCAACCCGCACCATCTGTTGGATGCCCGGGATGATAATGATCAAGCCGGGGCCCTTTACCCCCTGAAAGCGGCCCAGGAAAAAAACCACGCCCCGCTCATATTCCGGCAGAATCCGGATAGCAGAGCCAAGAATCAGTAATAGCACCACAATGGGTGCAATCCACGGAATCAGTTCACCTATCATAATGCCTCCTGACGGCCATGATCTGGTTGCTCCGGGGCCACCTTCACAGTGAGGCCCTCTACCGACTGTACACGAACCCACTGGCCATCGGTGATGGCCTCGTTACTGATGGCATTCCAGCGTTCGCCGGAAAGCCTGACATGGCCACGATAGTAGTCGCCATCCCGGGAAAAGTCTTCCAAAGACCGGCAGCGTTCCTCGGGCATGTGTTCGGTGCCCACAGCGGGGGCCTTTCGCCTTAACCCTATAAACCGGGTGACTGTCCACAGTATGAAACCACCGGCCACGGCCGCAGTACCACCCACGGCTGGCAAGGAGATTGCTTGGTGGGAGCCATCCATCAGGATTACCGAGCCCAACACAAAGGCAACGATCCCGCCAACCCCCAACATCCCGAAGCTGGGCATGAAAGCCTCACCAACGATAAAGGCAAGCCCGAGCAGGATCAGCGCCAGGCCAGCGTAATTAACGGAGAGCACCTGGAAGGCGAACAGCGCCAGCACCAGGCAGATGGCACCAATCACCCCGGGGTAGAGGCTACCGGGGTTTGCCAGTTCGAAAATGATGCCGTAGAAACCGATGATCATCAGGAAGTAAGCCACGTTGGGATCGGTGATCACCGATAGCAGACTGGTACGCCAGTCAGGTTGCTGGCGCACGATGGCGAGGTTTTCGGTGTCCAGGGTACCGGTTCCGGAAGCCATCACGACGTCACGCCCGTGAACCTGGCTGAGCAGGTCGTCCAGGTCCGTGGCGACCACATCGATGACATTCTGATCGAGCGCCTCTGTGGCACCCAGGTTTACGGCTTCCCGTACCGCCCGCTCGGCCCAGTCCCCGTTGCGTCCGTGGCGATCCGCCAGGCCACGGATGTAGCTAACCGCATCTTCCATGACCTTGCGTTCCATCGCGGTGCTGTTCTTGTCCGAACGGGACTCGTCTGTCTGCTCCTCGCCAGTCCCGGATTCACCGCTGGGCTCACCGGGAGTCTCCTCGCTTCCGGGCATGCCCCCCATCTGCACTGGCGTGGCTGAACCGAGGTTGGTGGCCGGGGACATGGCCGCGATATGGCTGCCGTAGAGTATGTAGGTACCGGCGCTGGCCGCCCGGGCACCGGCCGGCGTCACCCAGGTGGCCACGGGTACATCGGATGCCAGTATCGCCTTGATGAGTGTACGGGTGGAGTCCATCAGCCCGCCAGGGGTGTCCAGCTGCAATACCACGATTGCAGCGCCGTTTTCTTCGGCGTCCTCAATTCCCCGCACCACGTAGTCCATGGTTGCAGGGCCGATCGCACCGTCAATCGTCAGGACGACGGCTTTCCGCTCTTCGGAGGACTGTGCGAATACCCACTGCCCGACACTCAATACAAGGCCAAGCAGCATCAGACCCAGCCACAGGCCGTATCGATGCCGTCCCGTCGGGGCTTTAATTCGTTCCATGGCCTGCTCCCTTCGATAAGCATCCCCTGTCCCTCATGGGTCAGGGGGCGTTGTCCCAGGCCTGGCCTCCCGCCGTCAGAACCAGCGCTGCGGGGAGGTAGAGCCGGGGTTATCGGACGACCGGCCTACCGGTTCGGTACCCACGCTTTTGGTGGGCCCCGCCGAATCATCGTCGCGGCTGGCCAGCTGCGTCACCCTCTCTCCAATCATACGCGGAACACCGTCTGCCTGATCAACGGCCTGTTCCACAACCCGCCGCTGGATCTCAAGTCCCTTGTTATCTTCGGAATAGGCCTCAAGCACCTTGTTCACCTGTTGCCACAGACGCTCTTTTTCATCGTCCGGGTACTCTTCCTTGGCACGGTGCACCTCCAGCCACAGCTGGCCGTTACGCAGCCCTACCTTGACCGGCTGATGAATGACCTGAACCGGGGTGCCCTTTGGAACTTCCTTGACGAAGCGCGAGATATCATCGTTATACATGCGGAAACAGCCATGGCTGACCTGCATGCCCACGCCGAATCCCTTGTTGGTGCCATGGATCAGATAGCCGTCTTCACTCAACATCAGGGCGTGGCTGCCCAGCGGATTCTCCGGCCCCGGCGGGATCATCCGCGGCAGATATTCACCGCTGGCTTCGTATTCGGCCCGGATACTCGCCGGCGGGTACCAGGCTGGCGATTCCAGGCCCATGGTGACTTCCGCATCGGTCAGGGGAGAGGGGTTATCTTCGGTCCCTACCCCGACCGGGAATACCTGAACGCCGCCATCGCGGAAATAATACAGGCGGTACTCGGCCAGGTTGATGACGATGCCTTCCCGGCGGGAGTCCGGAAGCACGTACTTGCGCGGCAGAGTAATGCGGGTGCCGTCTCCGGGCAGCCAGGGGTCTACTTCAGGATTTGCCTTCACCAACTCCAGGTAACCCAGGCTACGCTGAGTGCCTATTTCCGCAAAGGTATCCTCGTAGCGGGTCGTCATCATCTGTAACTTCCCTGCGAGATCACCTTCCAGCACCCATACCGGCGAGCGACTCCGACTATCCTTCGGGCCGGGGTTTTCCTCGCTGGCATTGTCGTTCGCCTGTGCTGGACTCTCCAGTGGCGTACCACCACGAGCCTGGCCGGTTTGCGGGGTTTCCTGGGCCGAAACGCAAAGGGCAGCGCTCCAGGCCAGCAGGCCAGTGATCATCAGTGCAAAACCAGAGTTCAGGTTTTTAACCATTTGGGTATTCCCGATCGAAACCCAGCACCACGTTGCGGGCCGGGCAAGACTTGTTGCTAACTTGGACGCCGCCGTCTCGGCGGAGTTCCGTTCACTATCGATACTAAAGGCCATTGAATGCCGCCAGCACGGTGATCACAGCCAATACCATGAACAGGATACTGGCACCGATCCTGGCCGTTGCCATGGGCATTCGTTCCATTATCCATTTGCCAGCGAGGATGACCGGCACGTTGGCCAACAGCATACCAACGGTAGTGCCCACGATCACCCAGAAGGTTGCATCGTAACGAGCTGCGAGCACAACGGTGGCAATCTGCGTCTTGTCTCCGATCTCCGCCAGGAAGAACATGAGGGTAGTGGCCGCAAAGGCCCCCAGCCCAAGCAGTTTGGAATCTTCGCCACCTTCCTTGTCCGGAAACAATAACCAGAGCGCAATCGCCACGAAACTGCCCGCCACCAGCCAGGGCACCCATGCCTGCGGTAGCCAGCTTGCCACCCACGCACCCAGCAGGGCCGACAGCCCATGATTCACCAGGGTGGCAATCAGTATGCCGAGAATAACAGGGGTACGACGATGGAAACGGGTAATCAGGAAAAGTGACAGCAGCTGGGTCTTGTCACCGATCTCGGCAACAAAAACAGAGAGCGTCGAGGCGAGGAAAGCATCCATAACATTAAAGGTCCGGGGCGGAACGTGACGACATGAGGAACCTCCACCCTCCGCCCTCGGAAGTGGCTGTTCCCCAGGTCTTGTCAGTTCCGCCTGCTGCTGCCAGATCCCGGCATTCTCGCAGCACCACAGGAACGTGATGGCCACGGAGATGTGCTCCGATTATGTTGACCACCACCCGCAACGACGCACCGTTACGGAGACTACTCCCCTGAAGGAGGGGCAAGCATAGCGATCCACCCGACAAAACTCAACCGGGGAGGGAAGGCTACTTCTTGAGGTCTGCGGCGTTTTCCATAACCCGTTGGAAGACGCTCAGCGCGACTTCCAGGTCCTTGTCCTCAATGCCCTTGAGCATTTCATCGCGCAGCATGTTGCCCCGTTCATTGAGGTCACTCATGAAGCGCTCACCAGCACTGGTGAGGTATAGGCGACGAGCCCGTCGATCACGCTTACAGGGCCGGCGCTCGATCAGTCCCTGCTCCTCCAGGCTGTCAAGCAGGCGCACCAGGGTGGGGTTCTCGATCGCCATCAGGTGAGCCAGCTCCCGCTGGGTCAATCCCTCACCACCGCGTTGCAGGTACACCATGGTGGACCAGCGTGCCTGGGTCACCCCCAGATCCTTCAGGCGCTCATCCAACAGCTTGCGCCAGCGCCGGGTCACCCGGGCGACGGCAAATGGAAACTGGTCTCGAAGTGTTTGCGGGTCCATGTCTCTGTCCTGATTACTGAAGATTCAGCAATAGTAAGCTAATCATTGAGACGAACACAAGTTACACATTGATCAGGTTTGCGCCAGGTCAATATGTAATTTGCAATGTCATGCCGATTCCCGTGCCAGTTCGTCAGCCTCCGCTTCCGGAGACGCATGAAACTCCTCGTTCCGGGGGTCGATTTCCACCAGCACAGGCGAGGCTTCGGGCATGGCAGCGACAAAGTGCTCCTGCTCCTCCACCGGCACATCGGGGGTATGGCTGATACGGTAACTGGTGGCAATCGCAAGCATGACCAGGAAACCCGCACTGCCCCAGAACAGGCCTGATGGCCCGAGAACACCCATCAGTTCCGCCATCACAACGGGACCGATTACGCTGCCTATGCCATAACTCAGCAGCAAGGTGGCACTGGCGGCGACGATACGGTGGGATTCCATGCGGTCATTGGTGATAGCCACCGCTATGGGATAAAGCGTGGCGGAGAGACCGGTAAAAAGGCCCACCAGCAACATCAGCAGCATCAGGTTGGCACTGCCGACTATCGCCACGGCCACCGCAGTTGCGGCAGCACCCACCGCCACGATAAACATCACCCGACGCCGGTCAAAGGTGTCGCAGATACGCCCCAACGGCCAGGCCAGGATCATTGCCGCCACGATAGCTGCCGCCATGAAAAATGACGTGCGGGATACGTCCAGCCCCGCCATGGTGGCGTAAACCGGCCCCAGCGCATAGAAACCACCGATCAGTACACCACAGGTCAGCGCCCCCGCCATCCCGGTGAACGACTCCCGCGCCAGGGTAAAGAACGACATTCGCTCCGCCGTTTCAATGTGAGGCGCTTCCATACGTGTCAGCGACAGTGGAATCAGTGCCAGCGTCAGCAGGATGGCAGCCAGGGTGAAAGGCATGAAGTTGGCAGGGTCACCCAGGTTGACCACCAGTTGCCCCCCGGCGGCGGCAATGTAGAACACAATCTGGTAGACCGCGAACAGCGCTCCCCGGTTACTGTTGGTGGCCCGGCTACTGAACCAGCTTTCGATAACGACCAGCACGCCGGCAATGCTGAAACCGGAGAGGGCCCGGAGCAGCGCCCATAACACCATGGTGACTGACAGTGGATAGACCAGGGCAGTAACCGCGGCCAGGGCCGCAAAGACCGCGAACGCGCGGATATGGCCCACACGGGCAATAATGCGGCTCACATACAGGGTGCCCAGCACAAACCCGACGGAATAACAGACCAGCACCCAGCCGATCACCGAAGGCTCCACCGACTCGATACTAAGGCGGATACCCAACAGTGTTGTCAGGAAGGCGTTGCCACTGACCAGAAGAATAATACTGATGATCAGCGCCGACAGGGACGCCACCATTCGGGTCATCGGGAAATCTCCGGGATTGTGTTCTGGAGGGGGCTCAGCGGCCGCCAGGGTGAATATTCAGCTGACTAAACGACAGCAAACTTGATTTAAGCATCCGATAGCGACAACAGCCATTACGCAGTTGCCGAAACGGCTCCGGATTGAACAGAAAAACACCGCTGCAAGTCGCGCCACGACTGCATTTCACAAAATTTTACATTAATCGCCCGTAACACACTGACCTGTGGTAATACTGCTAACATCGGTCGGGTGATCATGGATCGGTCGCTGTCGACCAGACCTCTGTTAGCCATCACCAAGAGCCCGACATTATGAAAAAAACGGAATGGCCCATTCGCTGGGATCTGCTGCTGCGTTACCGCCTGATAGAAATTGTTGCACTTTGGGAAGGTCGCCTTACCACCAACCATATCTGCCACGGCTTCGGCATTGGCCGTCAGCAGGCGTCAAAGGACATCAATACCTATCTGCGGGAACTGGCACCCGGCAACCTGGTATACGACAGGCATCTGAAAGGCTACATCCCTGCTCCGGATTTCCAGCCCGTAGTGACCCGGGGTGAGCCTGAAGAGTACCTCGAGCTTGCTTGCCGGCATCAGTCGCTGAGCGACTGCTTTGAAAACCTCGATATCGGACTGCCTGACAGCTGTGTGGTGCGGGCCCCCTGTGGCCAGGCCAGCCCCGAGGTTACCCGCGCGGTGATTACCGCCTGTCGTCAGAAACGCAAACTGGAAGCACGCTACCTCACCCTTGAAAATCCGGACGGGGAAACCCTGGTACTGGAGCCCCACACCCTGGTGATGACCGGGCAGGGCTGGCATGTTCGGGCCTGGAACGATCGCCGGCAAGGCTTTGGTGACTATCGCCTCAGCCGGCTCACCGGACAGGTGCGGGTCGCCCGAGACAAGTCCCGGCACCGGGAAGAGCATGATGAGCGCTGGAACCGGATGATCAGCCTGAAAGTACAACCGGCAGCGGGACTGGATGCGGCCAGTCGTCGCCTGGTCTGTGCCGACTATGGCATTGAGGATACGCCCCTGGAAGTACGTTGCCGTGAGGCCATGGCGCCCTGGTTGCTGCCGATGCTGGGGCTACCCTCCGGGGGCCGGGAAGGCGATATAGACAACTGCCAGCTCGAGCTGTCCAATGCCGACGCCTTGCCGGCGTGGATGAAGGCGCCGGACCGTCGGGAGACAAGTGCAACCCAGGCTGATACCGTATAATTGACGTCTCCCGGCCTGCTACGGCCAAGGCCTGACCAGGTAACGGTCTATGCAGAAAGCGGTTGTTGTCATGGTCATGCTGACCATCGTCACTCCGGTCCAGGCGCTGACATGTGGTGCGCCATCTACACCCATATCCACTGTCCAGGGAAAGGCGGATAAGACACCCCTGTCCGGGCAGACGATGACGGTGGAAGGCATAATTACCCTCGACCTCCGCCAACCCGGCGGCTTTGAGGGTTTCTACCTCCAGCAGGCCCCAACTGAACAGGACGACAACCCCGTCACCTCGGAAGCCATCTTCGTGCACACGCGGGTCAGCAGCGGCCGCTCCGGCGACCGGGTCAGATTACGCGGCCGTGCAGGCGAGTACTATGGCCTGACCTCACTGAGCCAGGTGAACGCGGTTTCCGTCTGTGGCTCACCAGGGCTACCGCCCCCCGTCGTATTTCACCCCGGTGAGGCACCCGCCGACATCCGTGAGTCTCTTGAAGGCATGCTGGTCCACGTTGATCAGCCCCTGGCGGTCACGGACACCTGGAACCTGGCCCGTTACGGTGAGCTTGAACTGGCACCGGAAGTGCAGTGGGTACCCACCCAGCTCCAGCCACCCGTGCCCGGGCTGACACGCCACCTTGACGCACAGGAGCAGGAGAGATTGCTGCTCGATGACGGTCAGCGACGCCAGGATCCCCGCCCCGTGCCCTGGCCAACCGGCAACCTGGCACCGGACAACCCGGTGCGGGTGGGTGACCGGGTTGGCCCCCTGACGGGTATTCTCGACTACCGGTTCGGACATTGGCGACTGCAGCCGCTGGAACCACCTGGGTTCCACTCAACAGAACCACGCTCACCAGCACCTGTGAGGCATGAAAACGCCAACCTGAGGGTCGCATCACTTAACCTGGGTAACCTGTTCAATGGCAACGGCCAGGGTGGCGGGTACCCTTCCCCTCGTGGCGCACGAAGCCATGACGCTTACCAGCAACAGCTGGCCCGCCTGACCGCCCAGATAGCAGCAATGGATGCAGACATCCTCGCAGTATCCGAGTTGGAGAACGACGGTTACGGAGCGCAAAGCGCCATAGCGCAGCTGACAGAACAACTCGGAGAACACTGGCGATTTGTGCAAGGTTCTACCGATTCTCACAGCGATGCAATCCGCAACGGACTGCTCTATCGCCCTGACCGGGCACGCCCGGTGGGAGCGCCCCAGCTGATCAGCCAGGGCGCGTTCACGGACTGGCATCGGCCCGCGCTGGCGCAGACGTTCGAGCTTCCAGATGGCAGCCAGCCCCTTACCATTATCGCGGTGCACCTCAAATCCAAGAGCTGCCGCAATGCTCCACCCATGCAGCAGGCCACGGGAGACGGCCAGGCATGCTTTGCCCGGGCCAGGGCCGATGCCGCCCGGGAACTGGCCCGGTGGGTAGCAAACCGTATCACCGACCAGACCGCGGTGTTATTGACGGGGGATTTCAACGCCTACGCTATGGAAGATCCGCTCCGGATCCTGGCCGAATCGGGTTACCAGGACCTGGTTCGTGATTTTCACGGCCTTCATACCCGGACATTCCGCTTCCATGGCCGGCAAGGCACCCTCGACTATCACCTGGCCAACCACTCGGCGAGGAAGACTGTGCTGGCCAGCCACCTCTGGGCAGTCAACGCTGAAGAGCCAAGAGTCTGGGCCTACGACGCACACAGCAGCTTTGAACTGCCTGCGGGCTATATCTGGCGGGCGTCAGACCATAACCCGGTAATTACCGACCTGCGCCTTGCCCCCAGGTAACACCAGGCTGCCAGGGCTCAGTCAATACCAACGACCTTGTGCATCTGGATGGTCAGGCGCCAGCGGGGATGGCGCAGGCAGTAATCCACGGCCTTTCGGGTATTACTTGCCTTGACCGGATCAGCACCGCTTTCCGGCATTGCCGGCGATGCCATGGGGGACAGAAAATAGTGCCGGGCCCGGATGGAAAGGAAACGTTCCGGCATAGCCAGGGGTTGGGGATAGACCAGCTTCAGCTCATCACATTCACGGATTACCACCTTTGCGTCCGCCTTGGGACTCACGCACAGCCAATCGATGCCTAAAGGTGCCGGCAGGGTACCGTTGGTTTCCACACCCACCTCGAACCCCTGGTCATGGAACGCCGCGATCAGGGGCGCATCAAGCTGCAACAAGGGCTCGCCGCCCGTGCAGACCACATAGGGCACGACACCCTGTTGCCGACCCTCGGCAATATCAAAGGGCCAGAGTGACGCGACATGTTCCACCAGGGCCTCTGCCGTCTCGAACTGCCCGCCATTCTGGCCGTCGGTACCCACGAAGTCGGTATCACAGAAGTTGCACACAGCATCGGCCCGATCCGCTTCACGACCATTCCACAGGTTACACTTGCTGAAACGGCAGAAAACAGCGGCTCGACCAGCCTGTGCGCCTTCACCCTGCAGGGTGTAAAAGGCTTCCTTGACCCGATACATCAGTTGCGCGCCTCGTATGGCAGCGGATCGGTGACACCATGGGCCGCAAACGCTTCCAGGCGCTCCACACACGAGCCACAGACACCACAGGCCTTTTCGCGCCCGTTATAACATGTCCAGGTCTGGCTGTAATCGAGGCCCATGGCAAGGCCATCCGCCAGGATGTCTGTCTTGCTGGCGCGGATGTACGGAGCTTCGATGCGGACCGGTTCGTAGTTGGCAATGCGACACACGGCGTCCATTTTTTCAACGAACTCCGGGCGGCAATCCGGGTAGATGGCATGGTCACCACCGTGGGCACCGAACCAGACCGCATCTGCTTCCACTGTGACCGCATAGCCGGTGGCCAGTGAGAGCAGGATCATGTTGCGGTTTGGCACCACAGTGGATTTCATGGACGCTTCCTCGTAATGACCTTCAGGCACATCACCACCGCCGGTCAGGGCGGAACCGGCCATAACCGCCTTCATGGAGCGGATATCAATGACCTTGTGGGGAAGGCCAAGCTGCTCGCACACGTCTGACGCCGATTTCAGCTCACGGACATGCCGCTGGCCATAGTCGAAGGACAAGGCATGAACCTCGTGACCCTCTGACAGGGCACGGTGAAGCAGGGTGAATGAGTCCATTCCCCCCGAGTAGATCACAACAACACGTTCAGGCACCGGTCCTCCTGCTTGCCAATCGAACATTCTTGCCGAACGGACACTGGTGATTCATCCAGATGTCGTTCAGCATAACCGCGTCTGCGGTGCCAGCCAGGCCCACAGACTTCCTATTGTAACAGCCAGCCGCCAGCATGGGTTCGCGTCAAACCACAGGGACGGTTACACTTTGCAGACAGCCCAGCTACTGACCGAATTGCCGATGACCCATGCCTCCACACCGGCCTTTATCGACTTCGAGGCCTCGAGCCTCGACCTGATTGCCAGTTATCCCATCGAGGTGGGGGTGTGCTTGCCGGACGGCGCGGTATACAGTTGGCTGATCCGCCCCCACGTTCTCTGGCACGACTGGTCTGAAAGTGCGGAAGCCATTCATGGCATCCCGCGCCAGGCATTGATGGAGAAAGGCCATGCTGTACACCAGGTTGCGGGCTACCTCAATGACCTGCTGAGTGGCCAGGTATTCTGTGACGCATGGACGTTCGACAGTTTCTGGCTGCACCGACTGTTCCGTGCTGCTGATATGCAGCCAGCCTTCCAGCTGGAATCCATATCCCTCCTTCTGAACCCCTCCCAGGTGCGCCACTGGACGCCAGCACGACAGAAAGTGATCGCCGAACTGGGACTGCCGGTACATCGGGCCGCCAACGATGCCCGCATCCTGCAGGCTACCTGGCAACTGGTTACCACAGCCGACCAGGACCGTTCCGGCTCTGTCCAGGGCAGATGATCCGCTGTTCGTGGATAAAAAAAGGCGCTGCGGAAGACCCGGAGCGCCAAGACAATAAAGGAGAGATCACACAGTAACCAACTCGCCACTGCGGATTGCACAACGTAAAACACGTGACAGCGAGAATTATCTCCGGCCTGCAGCCCGCAGTCTGTAGGGGTTTGCCGAAGCCAGGGTTAATGCGTATCGGGCAGGAGCTGCTACCCATTTTAAAAGCAGGCCGTCCACGCTACACTGGCCAATGCTGGCCTCGATCTGGCCGGCTTTTACTGAATAGTGATACCTGAACGAATACTTGTCAGAGCCAGGCCGGAGAGTCCCGATGGGCTTTAAGAAACAAAGTCATCTCATCCACACGAGCACACGGAGTGAGGCGTGCACGCCTGTCCGTGGCATGGTGAGTTTCAGGTAACGCTTTCGGCCCTGCCCGGAAGCTTCAGGCGACCGGGCATGCAATCTCCCGCATGAGAACCCGGTCCCGTGAGGCCGGGTTTTCTGGTTTTTGCAGCCGCAAAACGGTAAGGAGAGTGCCATGAACAGACCCACAACCAGACGTGCCGCCAATATACCGGCCAGCCGCCGGCCGGGCCCCATCCGCCGTCCGGATAAATTGCCGCTGCTGGATGCCATCTGCAAAAAGCTCAACCAGCGGGTTAACCTGGACGACGAACGCAGCGTACTTGGCCTGTATGAACGGGGCTGGATCTTCAATGGTGTGCTTGCCTCCCTGGGCGGGTCAGAAGCCCGGTATGTGAAGGCGTTGGCGAGCCGCTATGATTCCTGGATCGCCCGCCAGGTGGCATAAAGGCCTGATTGCGGAGGAACTGCTATAGTCTGGCTCATGTAACCAAGGAGTGTGCCATGAGCCAGACATCCGTTGCCGATACCCTCCGGGAATACCTGTCCCTGCTTGAGCTACTCGATGATGCCTACTGGGAAGCAGGCAGCATCGCCCACAAGGACCTTCTCTACGACATCATCACCATTTTTCACCAGGAAGTGGCAGAGCTGAATAAACTCAGCATCCAGGATCATCACTATCCCTATGAAGTGATTACGGAAGGTGTGCGGCGAGTCGTGCCACAACTCGAACGCCTGGACGAACAACGCCATGAGGTCATCCAGCGTACCCAGACCCTGACCGACTTCCGGGATATCGTCTCGTCTGTTCTGGGCATCCTGGAAGCCCAGTTACGTACGATCTGAGGTGGCGTCTTCGGCGGAGCCCGGTGCGTATACCTCAATCCGGTTGCGCCCCAGATTCTTCGCCAGGTACATAGCCTTGTCAGCCCGGTTACACAGTTTATCGGCGTCCCTACCGTGGTCCGGGTAGACTGCCACCCCGATGCTGACCGTCATTTCCAGCGACTGACGTTCCGCCACCTGAACAGGCTCTGACGCAACTCGCCTGCGCAAGCGTTCGGCAGTATCACAGGCCTCGTCCACTGACATCTCTGGCAACACCACCAGGAATTCCTCACCACCGAAGCGGCCGAGGGTATCCACGGTCCGGATGCTGTCCGCCAGCCGGAGGCTCACTGTACGCAACACCTGGTCACCTATGGCATGCCCCCAGGAATCATTGACCCGCTTGAAGTGATCCAGGTCCACCCAAAGAATCGCCAGCTGCCGTCCATAACGTTCCGCCCTGACCAGTTCTTCCTGGAGGATACGTTCGGTTTCCCGCCGGTTGAACTGGCCAGTGAGCGGGTCCAGGGTTGCCAGTTCGGAGAGCCGCTCTTCCAGTCCCTTGCGCTCGGTAATGTCGAGTATGATGCCTTCCAGCACCATTCCCTGGTCACCCTCAACGCCACGGCCACGCTCCCAGACCCAGATGACCTCCCCGGTGGCGCGCCGGATACGATACTCCACCGAAAACGTCGTGGCGTTACCAATGGCCTCTTCCACCTCCCGGACCAGCTCACCGGAATTACTACTGGAATCGATCAGTCCGGCCCAGGAGACCCTATGATTATCGATCAGATCCTCCGCCTTATAACCAGTGAGTTCCACGCAACCACTGGAAACAAACTTCATGGTCCAGAACTCATCATAGAGACAGCGGTAAGCCATGCCAGGCAAGCTGTCCATGAGATTGGCCAGTTGCCTCTCCCTGGCCTTCAGGGCGTTCTCGGCCGCCCTTTGCTCGGTAATGTCCACACCGATGGCTATAGCGCCAGCCACCTCGCCCCGGGAGTCCTTCAAGGCCCGGGAGTTCCAGGCGATCAGGCGTTCACCGTTATGTTTCGGCAGGATGCGGGTCTCAAGGCCTTCCACCTCTTCCTTTCCTGTAATGATTCCCCTGGCCTGATCCATCACCCAGGCCCGGTAGTCCGGGTCAGGGTAAAGTTTCTGCCAAATCTCGCTGTTTCCGGTAATCTCATCGCTGGTATAGCCGCTGATGCGTTCGGCAGCCCGGTTCCAGATGAGTACTTTTCCCTCCGGGTCGAGCACATTGAGCCAGACATTGGCATTATCAATGACACCTTGCTGGAACTGGCTCAGGCGCAGAATTTCCTCCTGCTGGGCCTTGCGCATGTGGAGCTGCTCCCGGTCCCGCCGCAACTGGCGCAGCAGCACCAGACAAAGCACGGTAGCGGTAACCAGGACGAAGGCCCAGCCTTTCCAGGTCTGCAGTCGGCTGAGGGCGACCGGGTCGCTGACCAGCCTTTCGACTGCAGCGTCGGAGAACAGTATCCACAGCGCGCCTGCCAGCAGGTAAGCCATGGCTATCTTGAGTGAACGCCCCAGTGCCGTTCCCTGTGTCTGGTTATTGTCCATGGGTATTACTTTGTCCTGATAGATTATGGGCTGGCAAGAGATACGCAGCCGGCGCCCGCCTGGCCTGCAAACCTGCCTGACAAGTCGTTGTAATGAAAGTAGTGTGTCACAACAGTCACGTCGACTACTTCAACAATCTTTTACGACTGTCATACTTATTGCGATAGTCTGACAGGTCGGCGGGGCGCGCCGATGACCTCCATTAACCAGGAATTCCAGGCATGGCAGCAGGCCCACCCAGAACGGCACACGAGGAAAACCGCAGGGCACTATGGTCCTGGGCGCTCTACGACTGGGCCAACAGCGCCTTCTTCACCATCATCCTGACATTTATCTTTGCCCGGTATTTCAGCCAGTCGGTCGTACAGGACGACGTTGCAGGCACCAATGCGTGGGGCAACATCGTGGGTGTATCCGGAATTGTCGTGGCACTGGTGGCCCCGGTGCTGGGAGCCATTGCCGATCAGTCTGGCCGCCGCAAGCCCTGGCTCATTGCATTCACGTTGCTGTGTGTTCTGGGCAGCGGCATGTTGTGGTTCGTGGAACCGGGCAGTGGCGATCTGTGGTTCTCTGCCTTCTGGGTTAGCGTGGGCATCCTGGGGGCTGAGTGTGCCTTCATCTTCTATAACGCCATGCTCCCGGATCTTTCATCGCCCAGCCGGCTTGGTCGCTGGTCAGGCTGGTCCTGGGGGCTGGGCTATGTCGGCGGCGTTACCTGTCTCGTGGTGGCTCTGTTCGGGTTTATTGAGGGAGATACCAGCTGGCTTGGGCTGGACCGCGACAACCTCGAACACGTGCGAGCCACCTTTGTACTGGTAGCCCTGTGGTATCTGCTGTTCTCCCTGCCGGCGTTCTT
>Ga0098065_1000587_pt1 | contig 16326 bp, 12 predicted proteins | sample 25_taG_FD_75062 | JGI IMG/M metagenome (GOLD analysis project Ga0098065, IMG submission 75062) | Marine viral communities from Cariaco Basin, Caribbean Sea - 25_WHOI_OMZ | ecosystem: Environmental > Aquatic > Marine > Oceanic | place: Caribbean Sea: Cariaco Basin | collected 2014-11-08 | reverse complement strand
TCGGTATCTAAACCCAACCAATCTGGTGACGTTAAGAATTCCCAAACGAAAGGAATTGCGTCTTTTTTGAAGTAATCGCCAAAAGAGAAGTTACCGAGCATCTCAAAAAACGTATGGTGACGAGCCGTATAACCGACGTTGTCCAAATCATTGTGCTTACCGCCCGCGCGCACACATTTTTGTGACGACACTGCTCGCTGATAGCCCCGGTCTTCTAAACCTAGAAAGCTCTCTTTAAACTGGTTCATGCCCGCATTGGTAAATAGCAATGTAGGGTCATTGTGCGGAATCAGGCTCGATGAGGTCACGTAAGTGTGCTGCTTGCTCACGAAGTAATCTATGAAGGCCTGGCGAATGTCGGCTGAGCGAAATGGTCGGCTCACTGTGGCTCCTTAATAATGCACTGGGGGTCGATAAATGAGGGGTTTGAGTCAGGGACTCAAGCGATCAGTCAATAACTAATAGGGTCAGTATCACTGTGAACTTTACCGATTGAGCAAAGCACAGTTTTAGAGAAACGCAATTTTAGCATAGTTGCCGTGCAGTAGGGCGGTTCGTCCCTAGGTGGTCACCACAATACGGTTAAAAACACTTATCAATATTTTCAATTATTAACGTATGGTAGCTAGCTAAAGAAGTAAGCGGCTTGGTTTTTAAATTTTGATAACTGGTGCGCCGGGCAAATCCTACATTTACTTTATACTATTCGGTCTGTGTAGGCTGGTGCTTTATCCCAGCATTTTTACACAATTCAATTTATAAGCTGGGCTAAAGCGCCAGCCTACTGTAAGTTTATAAGATTGAAAATTCCAACACCTAGTTATTCAGAATCGCAGCATCAGTCTCATCCAATTTGTCTTTAATGAGCGGATTGGCCTCAATAACTTTAATAGGCAAGTAGCGCAGCTGTAGTTTGACCGGCAGATATTTAGGAAAGTTTTCATCCATATCTTGAGTAATTTTAGCTTCTATTTGGCGCACATCGTAAGAGGTAGGCACCGTCTCACCGCGCACTACCGCGCGAATAGTCTGATAACCATCGTACTTTTCAAACTGGGTATTGGTGAGTACGTTGCCTTTATCAATGAAATAATCATTAATATTGGTTTTCACATTGGTCTCAAACTGTTGCTGCTTGGCGATAGTGTTTAGATTCAGGGTTAGGTAAATCCCTAAGCCAATTAATAATAATAAAGTCACGGCATTGCGGCGAAAAAACGTCAAATAAGTGCCTGATTTATAATCGTCATCGACCAAACGGCGAAAGCCAGTAAACCACAACACCATAGCATTGGTAAATTGAATGGCAATAATGTTGGTCATGGCCAAGAGTAGGGCGCCTAGACCTAAAGATATCTCGCCATTGGACAATAAGATACCACTGGCTGCTAAAGGCGGAACCAACGCTGTGGCAACGGCAACACCAACGACAGCAACGGATAAGTGCGGCGAAATCATTGCGTAAGCCCCTGCTGTACCCCCGGCTAAGGCAATCATTAAGTCCATCGAGGTCGGTTGGGTACGCGAGAGAATCTCGTTCGTGAGCGGCTGGCCTTGGTGCAATAGCCCCACAATGAAGCCAATCACCACCACTAAAGCCCCGCCTGCCGCTACCGTAAACAGCGATTTACGCAGTAGCGGCATCCGGTAGTCAATAATCGCGAGGGCGACCCCAGTGATAGGTCCTAGCATCATAGCGACCAACATAGCGCCGATGACGACGGCAGGCGAGTTGGCGACTAAACCATAGCTGGCAATGATTGCAGATAACGCATTCATTAAAAAGTACATTTTACTCGGTAGTGCATTAGCTTCGATGCTTACACGAACTTTTGAGTAGTCAATCTTTTGCTCATTTTCTTGTTGAGCGAGAAACTGTTTGTAAGCCTCTAGCTTCTCTTCTCTTTTTCGTTGCTCGCGCTCTTCTTCCGTTTCTTCTTCGTCCTCATCTTCATCACTAGCAGTACGACTATCAGCATCTTCGCCTTCAGCGTCCTTATGATGGTCTGATGATTGCTTTTTCGCCAGCTCCTGCTTTATATACTCTTCTTTATGAGTATCGGTGCTATCTAACTGAGGGGTGTTATCAGGACTGTCTGAATCGAGACTCTCTGATTCGTCATTAGTAGTAACGTTGTCGCTATTAGGTGGGGTCAACAGCGACTTGGCACTAATCCCTGCAAGCTCTAGCACGCTACCTTCTGGAATCTCTAAGGCAGGCGAGGGTGTGACGGTAGAGGGCTGCTCTTCTGACTCTAAGCCATTGGCCGCCAGTTCAGCTTCGGCTAACTCAGCTACGGTGGCAAGTTCGGCTTGCTCAGCGGCTGGAGTATTCGGTGCCTCTGTTGCATCCGTTGCTACAACGACGACTGCTGGCTCAGTATCGGGAGCAATCTCCGCTATGACCACATCAGGACTTTCTTCAGTGATTATGATTTTAGCTTCGGGTATCTGGGCAATGCCATTGCCATCGCCTGTAGTGGTGTTTTCAGCATCTAAATTCGTAGCTGCATCTGTATTGCTGTCAATATCTAGGCGGCTATCCACAACATTGTCATTATCAGTCGCGTCACGTTGGGCACGTTGAGAAGAGTCTTGAGTCATAAGAGCAGTATTTTATCTAGGCTAAGGTCGGCTTATTGTACTGGCAAATGGGCAAATAGCGAGAGTGTTTTATTGAAATAATAATGAAATTGTAGCAATGATACGTTTGCTCATAACCATAAGTTGGCATCTTCATAGCCTAGCTACAGAGTATGAGCGGCAAGACTCTAAAGGGTCTTATAGCCTCAGCGCAACGCTACGCAGGACCAAGCCAGGTTACGAGTATAGTTAGGGTTATGAAAACATTAGATAAATGGACAGCTACGGGGAGTTTAACAGGCAAAAGTAGACAGTATGAGCAAGGGAGTGCTCATAAAAATACAGGAATGGTTAATAGGATAACTATTCTGTCAGGAAAGATTGTTAAGGAAGGTCATTAAGGAATGGTATTAAGGAGAGTAGTTAAGGGATAGTTAATGAAATACTAAGAGATATTTATACCCTGATTATAACAAGGTTTTATCTGAATGTCAGTCAATATAAATGAACAGCAGGGAAATTTAAATACTTACACTTTATAAGTAATTGGTGTATAAATACACTATACCCACACAGATAATAAGGTGAAAACTATGAACTGGCCATTATTCTCCATGATGTACTCTATTGCTGCTACTGTCTTGACTGGTGTTGTCATCGTGATCGCGCTAGTAACTGGCTTTAATGAGATCCCGCATATCATTACAGTCGCTGTAGCTTGTGCGCTGCTATCTATCCCGCTTGGTCTCTACTTTACTAAAAAGATTGGTAGCATCACTGGGGAAGAGACTTACGAATAAGTAAGCACAAGAATAAATTGAGTTAAGCTTAGGGCCTGTCTTAGCAATAAGACCCCGATAAGACGCTCTTGCCAGATAAAGTCACTTACCAGATAGAGGCAATAGCTAGGTGAGTAAATATTTTTGTACAACCTAGCTCGATTTTGAGGAATAGTAAGATTTTGAAGACTTAGCTTTAAAAGTACGCACATAAAAAAGCCTCCTAACTAAATATAGTAGGAGGCTTTTTTAGTTTCAGTAAGCCAGATAGTCTCTAGCTCACTGATATATATAGTTTAGAGCGTCGGGCTATTTAAGCTCAACCGTAGCGCCGTTCTGGATATTGGCATAAACTTCTAAAACGTCCCAGTTGGTCAGACGGATACAACCGTGTGAGCCTTGACGGCTAATACCTTCAGGGGTTGGTGAGCCATGGATGCCGTAAGAAGGCTTAGAGAGGCCCATCCACACGACGCCCACTGGGTTATTCGGGCCAGGGGGTAGCATAAAGACTTGCTTGTTCTTATCCTCGCCGACCGTCGCTTTATACCAAGGCATTTTCACTTTATTGACAACCTTGAAAGTACCATGCGGAGATGGGGTAGAGCTGCTACCTACTGTCGTTGGGTAAGTGGCAACCAACTTATCACCATTATAAGCATAGAGCGTCTTATCGGCTTTATTAGCAACGACACGGGTAATGGTCTGCTTTAGCTCAGGGCGTGTATTAACGACGGTGATTTTTTCACCAGCACTATAGCTCTTGTTTTTATTAAGCTTATCGAGATAGCGGACGTCCATATGGAAGCGCTCACCTAACATCTCTTTAATATCTTGGTAATACAAGCCTTTGACTTTAGACTTAGCTTCCGAGCCATTAGGAGTCGGTGCAAAAGTAGATTTAACATCTTCTTCAGTCAGCGTGTAAGTTACCAAAACAGGTCTGTCAGGTGAAATGTTTTTATTTAACGCATCCCAAGTCTTTTGGTCCATCTTGCCAGTAGCCGGTAAGCCATGCATATTCTGGAAGTTAATTAGGGCTTTTTTACTGTTCATACCCCAACCACCATCGATCGGACCCGGTGAGGCATGGTTCCAATCTAGCAAGGCCTGCATTCTGATGGTCATCGCTGAGTTGACTTTCATGTTCGGCGACCATTTCGAGCTGTTGACCGTCTGGGCATAGCTGGATAAATCTAGGGTAGTGATTTTCTTACCGTCTTTATCTTCGATGCTTTTAATCGAGCTATCGCCCGCTGCCGAAGCTAAACTGGTATTGTCAGTTTGAGTGTTGGTCAGGGGGTCAGCGACGCCGCTATCATCTGGTGAGGCAACGGCTTGCCCTTCTTCGATATCATCAGAGGCATCTTTAATGGCGTCCTGACGCGTAAGCTCAGAGGCACTGATATTATCAGGGTTGACAGTAGCTGCAGGCTGGCTTCTATTCTCAATCAACTGGCCCATACGGTCGCCAGTAGCTTGCTCAGTATTTGAGCTGGTGCTAGCAGTCGCGCCTAAAGAGTTGCTATGATTTTCATCAATTTTTAAACTGGCCAATTTAGCCAAGTTAGGCATTGAGTCGACATTACGAACAGGCAGCGTGCGCTCACTGGCATTAGGTGCCGCTATAGCGCCAGTACTGACGCCCGCCAACAAACAGACAGAACCTAGCATCGCTGCACGGACTGCAGCAGACAATGCATATCTAGTTGATGATTTATTTGGCGAATCTAATAAAGTAGGTGTACGCATAATATAGTCACACGTTATTGAAAAGTAATCAGTATTATGCGCATAATTTGTAAGGTTCGCAAACTTTTGCAATACATTTTTGTGTGAATCATTTATGGATAGAGCGGGCAAGTCTAGAGATAGTGGGGTCTGAGGTGACCCTCCCTATAAGCCCGTTTAGCGACTGGCAAGCTAAGGGTAATATGTCTATAATGCCCTAGTGGTCATGGTTGCAAGCCGTTGAGGGTGTGCCAGTCAACTTATTAATGGCGATTATGAGATTATGAGCCGCTATAACTAGTCTCAAATAGCAGGGCAGCGACTGCCTTTATTAGCGGTATAGCAGACCAATTTACGTAGCGTTGCTTACCAAAATAGAGCCATTATTGACATTGCAGTAACGTTGCAGCATCTTCTTAGAGCCATTGTCTAGCAGGTATTACTGCTAAACAGTGAGTAATGCTATGCTTTTGGCTCGCTTATATTTGTAGAGGCTTTTATTTTAATAGCCTTTATTAGCATATTTTTTATCTTAATACCCTTTATAATAAGCTTGCTATAATTAAACGATTTTTAGTTAATTTAGTCCCTTTTAATCCCTATTTTTACTTCGTAAACAAGGCCAATTATGTCAGACCACGAAACCATGAGCGCTGCAGACTTCCAAAACAGTCAGGATAGTGACGCTAGCCAAGAGAGCTATAATCTAGATAGCGCACAAAGCTTTATTGAAGACGAAGATATGGCCGTATTGCAAGCGCAACTCGCAGAAGCCAGCCAGTCGCTATACAGCATTCGTGATTTTATCCGTTTTTGTGTGACCCAACTGCGCCGTTATGATGTGGTCGTAGCGCAAGGTACCAATGATGAATTTGCCGAAGCTGCTGCTATTGTCCTGCATACTTTGTCGCTAGACTGGTCTGCCGATGAGCAAATCTTAGATTGCCGCTTGACAGACAGTGAAAAGCAGGAAGTCCTCACCTTATTACAAGAGCGCATCACTTTACGTATGCCGCTTAGCTATCTCATTAATCTAGCTTATTTCTGTGATTTGCCTTTCTATGTGGATGAGCGGGTCTTAATACCGCGCTCGCCCATTGCAGAATTGATTCGTCAGCAGTTCTATCCGTATTTTGATGCCGATGAGCGTGCCCAACCTTTGGGTTTAGCCAGCGTGAAAGCGGATGCCGATGCGTCGCCATTTTTTGACCATGGTTTAGAGCTAAAGCAATTGGCACATCCTGAGCGTATTTTAGATATGTGTACGGGTTCTGGCTGTATCGCCATTGCCTTAGCATTGCGCTTTATCGATGCGACGGTTGATGCTGCGGATATCGACAAGTCGGCTTTAGAAGTCGCCTCAGTCAACGTGGACCATCATAATGTCAACCATCAAGTGAATTTGATTGAGTCTGACTTATTCAGCAAAATACCAGCAGAGAACCAATACGAGCTGATTGTGACCAACCCGCCGTATGTCGATGCTGAAGATATGGCGAATCTGCCCCAAGAGTTCTTATATGAGCCGGATCATGCGCTCGCGGCAGGTCAAGATGGTTTGGATTTAGTCCATCGTATTTTATATGAAGCGCCGGACTATCTGACCCGTGATGGCTTGCTAGTCTGTGAAGTGGGCAACAGTGAATGGGCATTAAACCAAGCTTATCCTGAGATTCAGTTTGATTGGTTGCGCTTTGCCAAGGGTGGCCGCGGTATCTTTGCCATCACTTACGAAGAGCTGATGGACCACCGTGATGAGTTTGCGCAGTATGCGATGGTACTAGCACAAAACACTCCAAGCCTTTAATAGGTTTGCATTTTTGTAGGTTTGTTTTCTTGATTACTGGCTTAAGCCTGCAGTCACTTTAATATAATGAAGTATTGGGTTTATTCTTACCGTCATCGTTACGGTGTATCGCAAAGTAAATAGGGCAGCATATGGCAGGCAATAGTATTGGGCAGGTATTTCGAGTCACGACCTGTGGTGAGTCGCATGGCGCAGGGTTATTGGCTATCGTCGATGGTATTCCTCCTGGTCTAAACTTGGCAGCAGAGGATTTGCAGGTCGATTTAGACCGTCGTAAGCCAGGCACGTCAAAGTACTCAACCCAGCGCCGTGAAGCCGATGAAGTTGAGATTATCTCGGGTGTATTCGAAGGAAAAACGACAGGCACCTCGATTGGGCTATTAATTCGCAATACTAATCAGAAATCCAAAGACTATAGCGATATCAAAGATACTTTCCGTCCGGGCCATGCCGACTATACTTATAGTATGAAATATGGCTTTCGTGACTACCGTGGCGGCGGGCGCTCATCGGCTAGAGAGACAGCCATGCGAGTGGCGGCAGGGGCTATCGCAAAGAAATACTTGAGCGATACCTTGGGCGTGCAAATCCGGGGTCATGTCACACAAATTGGGGATGAATATGCCCAAGTGCAAGACTTTAGCCAGATCGATTGGGACTATGTGAATAGCAACCCGTTTTTCTGTGCTGATAGCGAGGCGGTGCCCCGTTTTGAAGCCTTAATCGACAGTCTGCGTCGTCAAGGCAGTAGCTGTGGCGCTAAGCTGCAAATTATTGCTGCTGGCGTGCCGGTAGGATTGGGTGAGCCCGTCTTTGATCGTTTGGATGCTGACCTTGCCCACGCTTTAATGAGCATTAATGCGGTCAAAGGCGTTGAGATTGGCGATGGCATGGCGGTCGCCGGTCAGTTTGGTCATTTATCACGCGATGAGCTAACGCCAGAAGGTTTTACCGCTAATCACGCCGGTGGTATCTTGGGCGGTATCTCTTCAGGGCAACATATCACGGCGAGCATTGCACTTAAACCGACTGCTAGCATTACCACTAAAGGTCGCAGTATCGATACCCAAGGTGAGCCCTTAGAGATGATTACCAAAGGCCGCCATGACCCTTGTGTGGGTGTGCGTGCGACCCCTATCGCTGAAGCTATGATGGCTATCGTCATACTAGATCACTACCTGCGTCATCGTGGTCAAAATGCGGATGTGACTCAGCCTGTCGCCCTATTGTTTAAAGGTTTATTGGCAGGCAGTTAGCGCCTTATTCTAGAACAATAAAACCCCAAGCCTTTACTAAGTGCTTGGGGTTTTTTCTTGGGCAAGATAGTTTTGGTTTAATAGCTTTAGCTACACAGGGTCACCTTAATACGGTTAAAGTAATGGAGAAAGCCCTGCCTAGTAAGTAACTTATAACCAATTCGTTAGTTACCTAATTGCTCAACAACACGCTCACCTTGCGGGCGCACCGGACGATTATTACCATCGTATAAATCATACATAATGGCAAATTGATCGCTGGCCAAGCTTATAGGCTGTTTGGTCACATACCACTGTACTTGCTCAGAGCAAGGTGGGGTAGTTAGCGAACCATCGTAATTATAAAAAGTGGGTGCATTGGGAATCAGCGCGGCTAGATTGACGTTATTCGCGGTAAATTTTACGTTGTTTTCAATGCTTAACTGAGTACCGTTTAATAAAATTCGCAATATCGCATTGGCTTGGCCCGGCTGCAGCATGACACCGATAACCGCAAGATTGCCTTTGGCATTAGCATGGACGAAATGCAACTCACCAGGATAGTTTTTCCCCGCCAACTGATGCTCGCTGGGGATATGGTAATGAAACTGCTTGAGCGTATATTGTTCATTCTCTAAGGTTATCGCATTGGTAGTGGTGGTTGGGGTATAAACTATGGTATGGCCGTTATTATGAATCTTAATATCGGCCGTTTGGCTATAATTAATGACAGGTGCCGCGCTTTTACTCGCCATCACTTGGGTGATATTAATTGGGGATTGCGCTTGACCAATTTTGCAGGCGCTAGCATTGTCGTCTAAATCACCCCAAAATTCAGGACCGGTAGCACCCGCATAAGACCACGCAGGGTGTGCCGTGCTCGCTTTATGGCTGCTGTTATGACTAGCTGCTTTATGGCTAGAGCTTGCTACTGTAGGACTAGTGCCCGTAGGCATTTTTTCAAGGACTTGATAGTTGCTGCTGCAACCGCTAAAGCTAGCACTTAAACCTAAGGTGCTGAGCAATATTAGGGCAACGTTTAAACGATGACGACTCATAATAATGTCCTGTAGATGGCTAAAATAACGCGGATAAAAAACCACTTTTTATAGGCGTTATTGGCCTGTCTTGTTGGCAAACATAAGCGCAGTAACGCTTCGCCACAAGACTTGCAGACATAAGTTTTAACAAAATTATAATCAATTAGCAATTAAATAGTATAATTATTATTAATTTTATTTAACAGTTAACAGTCGTTGCCCCGTTGATCAGCCATTTTATTAGCAATGTTATTAGCAATCTTATAGGATACAAATAGCGGCTGATTTAGTGTTCCGTGCTATCATACAATTAGTTAATAAAGTCACGCTGCCTAACTACTGAAAAAGTAATATTTGCTGTAATTATGCAGGCGTTTTACTTTACGAGCCTGGGCAGTAAATGCCTTTGTTTAAACTGTTAGCTATTGTTTTTAATGCCCTTTTGCATATCTTTTTTATACCAATAATAAGCCTCAAACTATTATGATGACCCAGCAGCGCCAAGCCCAACGTCGACAGATATTAGCCATGATGGGGGTAACGCCTTGGGTGGGACGCGAGGCAGTCACGGCAGACTTACAAGACATTCTAGCGGCAGCGTCTGAGTCAAATACGGCTGAGTCGCTAAGTATGGCTACGGCAGCAGTCACTCCTAGCAGTTCGGCTACACATCTGGCTACAAACCCGACGAACAATTCGCCCAATAGCGGCGCTAGTGCTGCCTCTGACAGTGCGGTCATCCCTAGCTCACCGGTTAGCAGCAGCGGTGATGAAGACTCGGCTTATACAGATTCGGGCTATGAAGACTCGGGCTATCCGCCTATGCCGGATGACATCACGCCTAATAACACCCCCTTTGACCCGCAGTTTGGCTATTTTGATAATAACTCAACCGCCACTGCGAATACCCCTGTGGTCTCTAGCAGCGATTTTGCCGATGAAAAAGAAGCGCAGATTCCCATTGAGCCATTTACCTTACAGGGGATTCGCTATAATAATTGGGTACTGTTAGTAGACAGTGCCGCCCTGAGCGCAATGGGGCAAAAGCTTTGGCAAAATATGCAAGTAGGCTTATCTAGTCGATGTGACTCCTTGGCATTCCCTTTTTGCAAAACCATGTCTACGCTCGATATGGCTAATGCGAGCTTGGCGGGCTTTGTCTTTAAATTAGGCGGTAGCGAGCATATCCAAGTAGCCGCCTTAACAGAGCTGCCAGAAGGGTTGGACCACGAACAGATGGTACGTGCTCCCTTGTTAGAAGAAATGCTGGCTGAACCGGTACAAAAGCGACAATTGTGGCAATTGCTCTGCGCTTAATTTGCGTGCATTGGTGGGCTATCGTAAGTCTTTTAAGTCAAAAAACCTTAGTCAATTCAAAGTAATAATTTAGGGTGTAAATCTATTTTTTACACTAGCTATCTCAATCCTAGATATGCTAATTTAGCAGACGCTAATAACTATGCTAATAGCCATATTAATAACTACGCGAATCATAGGGCTATAGGGTTCTAACGGGTTACGCTGTGCTAAAATCTGTAGAGATTAACTATCTGCTATTGTTAGTATCCACATTAATTTTCCATACCTTAAATTATCTATACTATCAATTAACTACTTAGTGTTTTACCCCTGGGCTTATTTTTAATTTTTTTGTTGCTTCTTCTTCCTCCTTTGTTTTTTCTTTATTAGGATTTCCCATGACTCAGAATACCTCGCACGCTATTGCCAAACGTTTACCTAATTTCTGCGCAGGTCCCGCGACTATGCCTACAGAGGTCCTAGAACGCGCGCAAGCCGACCTATTAGACTGGCAAGGGCGTGGTCTATCGGTAATGGAAATGAGTCATCGCAGTGCGGATTATGTGGATATTGCTGAACGTGCTGAAGCCAAGCTGCGCCAATTAATGAACATTCCGAATAACTATAAAGTTTTATTCTTACAGGGCGGAGCTAGTCTACAGTTTTCTGCTATCCCACTAAATTTACTGGGTGGCGGCACTGCAGATTATTTAAATACCGGCGCTTGGTCAGGTAAAGCGATCAAAGAAGCCCAGCGTTATGAAGCATTAGGTTTAGGCAAGATTAATGTCGTAGGTAGTGGTAAAGCCAGTAACTTCACCGACGTACCGGATATCAAAGACTGGACGCTAAGCGACAATGCTGCGTATTTCCATTATTGTGCCAACGAAACTATTCACGGTTTACAGATTTTTCAGCCACCGCAAGTGGGTGCGCCACTAGTCGCCGATATGTCATCTTGCATTCTCTCTCAACCTATCGATGTCAGTCAGTTCGGTATGATTTATGCGGGTGCGCAAAAGAATATTGGTCCTGCCGGCTTAGTGATTATCATCATTCGTGAAGACTTAGTCGGTAAAGCCAGCGAGTGGTGCCCGATGCTATTGAATTACGCCCATCAAATCGATAAAGAGTCTATGTCAAACACGCCAGCGACTTATTCATGGTATCTCGCAGGGTTGGTGTTTGATTGGTTAGAAGAGCAGGGCGGTGTTGAGGCTATCGGTAAGATTAATCAACAAAAAGCCAAGCTATTATACGACGCTATCGATAACAGTAACTTTTATGCCAACCCGGTGGCTAATGCACATCGCTCTATCATGAACGTACCGTTTACCTTAGCGGACAGTGCGCTAGATAAAGTATTCTTGCAAGAGTCTGAGCAAGCCGGGTTGTTAAACCTGAAAGGTCACCGTGATGTGGGCGGTATGCGCGCCAGTATATATAATGCTGTCAGCCTCGATTGGGTCAGTCAATTGGTTGACTTTATGCAAGAGTTTGAACGCAAACATGGCTAAATTAATAGCTATGTTTTACGACTATTTCCATGGTTAAATTAACTTAAAGCTTAGTAGTAGTTTCGCTATAAAGCGGCATTGGCTACTGATTGACCGACAGCTGTCTTTACGTGTTGGCGTACTCTTTAGATTATGAGTGCACCGATGGGTAAGACAGCTGTTTTCGCCTATGAGTTTTGCTATGATAAAGGTTAATGTGTCGCATAAGTCTGCCTCTATGTCCGTGATATCTACTTTAGCAACGCTAGTCTCACCTGTACGCGTCTTGCCTGTATTGGTAGCAAAAGTACCGGGCGGGTTCCGAGTTGCTATAAAGCCAACTTATCTTAAAGTCGGGACGCCTTTATTGGGGGCAGTTCTAGCTATCACGGTCACGCTGCCATTAGCCAATGTAAGCCATGCCGAAATCGTCACTACGACTGCCTTAGGGCATAACAGTACCGCGGTGCATAAAAATGCGCCTTACATGCCGTATGCCAATCCCAACGCGCCAACCGGGGGCACACTATCGTTAGATGCGCGCGGCTCCTTTAACAGTGCAAAAAAATGGACGACCACGGGCATGCCGATGGCGGGGACGGACTATCTTTACGATACGCTAATGACCGGCTCGCTCAATGAAGCTTTTACTATGTATCCGCAGCTGGCCAGTAAAGTCACCTATGATACGGAAGATGCCAGTTGGATTATCTATCATATTAATCCGAAAGCGCGCTTTTGGGACGGTACGCCCGTCACCAGTAGCGATGTCAAAGCCACCTTTGATGCGCTACTTAGCAAGGGGCCGATGTCGATTCGCAGTTATTTAGCGGATATTAAAGCGGTGCAATTACTGGATGCTAATAGGGTGAAGTTTACCTTTCAATCCGCAGACAATCGGGAAATCTTACTTACGGTAGGGCAGTTCCCGATCTTTTCTAAAGCCACCGTTGATAAAGACTTTGATACCATCAGCTTTACCCCGCTTATGGGCAGTGGCCCGTATAAGCTCGAGAAGGTAGATGCGGGTCGTAGTGTGACTTATGTCCGTGACCCGAACTATTGGGGGCGACAATTGATGGTCAATCGTGGCCGCTATAACTTTGATAGGATTAAGTTTGTCTACTATGGCAGCGATGAGATTGCTTTTGAAGGCTTTAAATCCGGGCAGTATCGTTTTCGTAGCGAAAATAAAGCCTCCAATTGGGCAAAGTCTTATGCTTTCCCCGCCACGCAAGCGGGCTTAATCGTTAAAGAAGAAATCCCTAATGGCAACCCGATGCCGATGCAGGGCTTTGTGATGAATATGCGCCGACCGCTGTTCCAAGATATTCGGGTGCGCCAAGCTTTAACGGCAGCTTATGATTTTGAATGGATGAATGCGACCTTATTTCATGGTCAATACGAGCGTCCGCAAAGTTACTTCTATGGCTCAGAGTTAGCGGCTAAGGGTGAGCCTACCGCAGAAGAGTTACAAGTCCTCAAGCCGTTATTGGCTAAACTCGAACCGGTGCAGCGTAGTGAAGTAATGAAAGCTTGGCAATTGCCTAAGACTGATGGCAAGGGCTTTAATCGGGAAGGGTTGCTCAAAGCGCGACAACTGCTATTAGACGCAGGCTTTTATTATCAAGACATGCACTTATATCAGCCCGATGGCAAACCAGCCAAGCTAGAGATTTTGATGACTGGAGATACTATGGGTCGGGTGATACTGCCTTATATCCGTAGTCTACAGCGCTTAGGGTTTGATGCCAAATTACGCCAAGTCGATGCCCCGCAGTATTACGAGCGGGTGCGTCGTTTCGACTATGATATGACTGTAGATGTGTTTGCTCAGAGCCTGTCCCCTGGAGCAGAGCAAGCCTACTTTTGGGGCAGTAAAGCCGCTGATGAAGAGGGCAATAGCAATACAGCGGGCATTAAAAATACAGCCATTGATACGGTAATCGCCAAGCTGATAGCCGCTGATAATCGTGAAGAAATAATTTTATATACCAAAGTATTAGACCGCTTATTACGCGCCGGTTATTACGTAGTGCCGACTTATGGCAAATCGACCACAAATGTCGCCTATTGGGATGAGTATCGTCATGTCGCAACACACCCGAGCAATGCAGTAGCTATCGATTATTGGTGGGTTGATCAGGCAGCCGAAGCCAAAATTAATGCGTATTTAAAACGCTGATGAGGTACCGTAAACAATTAAAGCATAGCTTTCCATACACATATCCTTATACCCTGTTTAGCCCATAATATTTTTAGCGCACAATACTTTCCAAGGAACTTTATGAAAATTACTATCCAGCCCATCAAAGCCTTTTCGGACAATTATATCTGGACGCTGATTAACGATACCAATAAACAGGCGATTGTCATTGATCCGGGTCAAGCTGAGCCGGTTGCAGCTTTTCTGAATGAGCAAGATTTGGATTTGACAGCTATTTGGACCACCCATCATCATTTTGACCATACGGGTGGGGTGGCAGAGTTGCGCGAATATTTTCCAATGACCCATGTGGTCGCTCATGCTGAGCATGGAGTGGATCCCGACCAAACTATTAAAGATGGCAGTTCGGTCAGTGCTTGGGGTGCGAGTGGTCAGGTTTGGGATATCTCAGGCCATACCAACCATCATATGGCGTATGTTTTAGATATAGACAATCAAAAGCACGTCTTTTGTGGCGATACTTTATTCAGCGCCGGTTGTGGTCGTGTGTTTACCGGCACTATCGAGCAATTATATAACAGCTTTAAACGTCTAAATACTTTGCCGGAAGATACTTTGCTATATCCTGCGCACGAATATACAGCCAATAACCTACGTTTTGGCTTAAGTATTGAGCCGCATAATATTGCTATGCAAGCTGCCTTAGAAGTTGCGCAAGAAAAAACTAAGAATGGCAAACCCACATTACCGGTAACCTTGGCCCATGAGCGCAAAGTGAATGTTTTCTTGCGGACGGACAGCCTCGATGTCATCGCGGGAGTAAAAGCAAAAATGACCCTAACCGATGAAAAGCCTTTAACCGTCTTCGCCGCCTTACGCGAGCTTAAAGATAACTTCTAGGTTATATTATTAGTTAGGCGTAGCTGCTGCTGCTGATTAATATTAGCGCCTTAGCTACCTAGCGTTCGTTGATGGTCATGATTAATATTAATTACTAATACGCAATCAAGCAGGTTGGGATAGACATTATGGGTCGATATATTCTTAAGCGGTTGCTGCTCATTATTCCGACGCTTTTTTTGATTTTATTGGCCAACTTTGTCATTGTACAGGCTGCTCCAGGCGGGCCTGTTGAGCAACAGATCTCGCAGATTGAGATGGCAGCCAAGTATGATGCGGTCAATCCTAATGCGGCGGGCGGATCAAAGAATCAAAGCACTTATCAAGGCACACGTGGCCTATCTGACGAAATGGTAGCCGCCATTAAAGCACAATATGGCTTTGATAAATCTGCCCCTGAGCGTTTTTGGTTAATGGTGAAGAGCTATGCTACGCTCGACTTTGGCGAGTCTTTCTTTAAAGGCCAGCCGGTTACCGAGTTAATTATTGATAAGCTGCCCGTGTCTATTTCCTTAGGTCTTTGGAGTACGCTGCTTATCTATCTGATAGCTATCCCCTTAGGTATCTATAAAGCGGTGCATAATGGCAGCGGCTTTGATAAAGGGTCGGCGCTATTGCTCGCTATTGGTCATGCCATTCCTGTTTTTGTCTTTGCTGTGATTCTACTGGTCTTATTTGCTGGCGGTAGCTATTGGCAATTATTCCCCTTACAAAATCTCACCTCCGAAAATTTCGATCAACTCACTGCCTTGGGCAAAATTAAAGATTACTTTTGGCATTTGGCCTTGCCGCTATTAGCGAGCACGGTGGGCGGTTTTGCAGGTTTAACCTATCTGACCAAGTTTAGTTTTTTGGAGGAGCTTAGCAAGCAATATGTGCTGACTGCTAGGGCGAAAGGATTGGGGTGGCGACAAGTGTTATACGGGCATGTGTTCCGTAATGCCATGCTGATTATTATTGCTGGCGTGCCGGCGGCTATCATCGGTATCTTCTTTACCGGTAACTTCTTGATTGAGATTATCTTTAAGCTTGATGGTTTAGGCTTGCTAGGCTTTGAGGCCATTCAACAGCGTGATTATCCGGTGATATTTGGCTCCTTGTTTATCTTTACCTTGGTGGGTTTGCTGGTGCAGTTAATCAGCGATATTAGCTATCATTTAATCGATCCTCGCATCGACTTTGAGGGACGCTAAATGTCAGATTCTTTAACGCCCGGCTCTATGCACAATAATACTGCGGATCAAAGCGCAAATTTTAAAACGGCTATGCCAGCTAAAAAGTCTTTTTTT
>Ga0098065_1000582_pt1 | contig 16377 bp, 14 predicted proteins | sample 25_taG_FD_75062 | JGI IMG/M metagenome (GOLD analysis project Ga0098065, IMG submission 75062) | Marine viral communities from Cariaco Basin, Caribbean Sea - 25_WHOI_OMZ | ecosystem: Environmental > Aquatic > Marine > Oceanic | place: Caribbean Sea: Cariaco Basin | collected 2014-11-08 | reverse complement strand
CGTAAGCTGTGGTTAGGCGGTTTTTCTTTTGGGGGCTATGTGGCCGCCCGCGCCGCTGAACAGTTAGAAGTCAGTCCGCATATTTGGGGCTTAGAAGACTTCGAGCTAATAAAATTAGCCCTGATAGCGCCCTCAGTGGTGAATAATGATGCCAGCGATATCAGCCTGCCCGTCGAGCGCAGCTTTGAGATATTTGGCGATGTTGATGAGGTGATTGAGCCTGAGCTGATGCAGGAATTTGCAGAGCGCTTAGCTATCCCTTTTACCATTATCGAAGGTGCGAGCCACTTTTTTCATGGTAAGTTAGGGGAATTAAAAGAGACTTTAGAGCAGCAGTCTGCCCTTTAAAGAGCCCGTGTCTATACTAAATAGACAGTAGCAGAGCTGTACCGACATAACGTTTTAATATTGGCCATTAAAATTTACTCACTATATGAGCACCCTTATGCCGTCCTCAAACCTATCTCCGTTACAACGTTACCAAAAAGCCGTTACGAGTGGTGACTTTACTCGTGATGAGCAGCAATACCAAGCCATGAGCTATTTGGATGCGATTTATCATGAGCTCGATCACAATAGGCAGCAAAAAAAGGGTTTTTTTGGGTTTTTGAAAGCACAACCTGAGCCACCAAAGGGCTTGTATATGTGGGGCGGCGTAGGTCGTGGTAAGACTTGGATGATGGACATGTTTTATGAGTCTCTCACCATGCCGCGCAAGATGCGCATGCACTTTCACCATTTTATGAAACGGGTACACAGCGAGCTAAATGCCATACAAGGTCAGGCCAATCCTTTAGAGAAAGTTGCTGATATTATTCATAAAGAAGCAGTGGTGATTTGCTTCGATGAATTTTTTGTCTCCAACGTTTCGGATGCGATGATTTTGGGCGACTTATTTACGATGCTGTTTAACCGCGGCATCACCTTAGTGGCGACTTCCAATATTGAGCCCTCAGGTTTGTATAAAGATGGCTTGCACCGAGATCGCTTTATGCCGGCTATTGCTGAGGTGGAGCGCAACACCACCGTGATGAATATCGACTCAGGGATTGACTACCGTCTGCGCGTCTTGCAACAAGCAGAGCTGTACGAGTACCCACTGACCAAAGAAAACCATCACTGGTTGGCCAACCGCTTTGCTACCTTGTCAAACAATCAGAAAATTAGCAAAGAGCCGATTGAGATTAATGGCCGCGAGATTAAGATTAATGCGCGCACAGAGACGATGTTGTACTGTGAATTCCGTCATCTGTGTATGGAAGCCCGCTCTGCAGGAGACTTCATCGAGCTTGCCAGTAAATTCGCTACGGTATTAATTGACAGCGTGCCGGCGCTGACCGATGATTTACGCGATCCAACGCGGCGCTTTATTTACTTAGTCGATGAGTTCTACGACCGCCGCGTGAAGCTATTGGTGCGGGCTGAGCAGTCCATTTTAGAATTATACCAAGGTGAAAAACTGGCCTTTGAGATCGAGCGTACGCGCTCACGTTTGCTAGAGATGCAATCAGAGGACTACCTCAAGCTTGAGCATAAGTTGGATGGCGAAGAAGAGGGCATGGCTATTTAGGGGAGTTGTCCTTTTATACCTCTAATATAGGCCGATTAAGTGTCAGTTTTTTAATATAAGTCTTTTAATATAAGTCTCCTAATATCAAAGCTAATACAAGCAGTGCAGTCAGTTGCCTTACCATAGGATAGTAATAATGATTCAGCCGTTAGACAGTCATAATTTAGATAACAGTACGCTCGATGATGTCGCCACTGAGCCGAATGCCACGTTAAATAAAGCGCAGGACAACGGCGACCACGAGCAAGGTTTTGGCAATGCTCAAGTGACGGATGAGCAATTAATCAATTGGATTAATAGCCGCCGTAGTATCGGTAATCTGAATATTCCTGCGCCCAATCATAAGCAAATCAAAGCGGCAGTAGAATGTGCAGTGACGGCTCCAGATCATAAGAAATTACGGCCGTGGCGCTTTATTGTGACAGAAGGCAATGCCCGTCATGATTTGGGTCGTGCATTATTGGCGGCAGCAGAGGCGCAAGCCCTTGCCGAGGGTGAAGAGCTCACGGATAAAGCACGCCAAAAAACTTATAATTTACCGCTGCGTGCGCCGGTCATCATCACAGTGGTCACGGCGATACAAGAGCATAAAAAAGTGCCTGAGTTTGAGCAGATGCTGAGCGCAGGGGCTGCCGTACAGAATTTAATTTTAGCGCTGCAAGCCCAAGGTTTTAGTAGCGTGTGGCGTACGGGCTTATTGTGTAATGAGCCGGCGGTAAAAAACTACTTTGGGGTAGCGGCTGATGACTATGTCGTCGCCTTTGTCTATACGGGCAGCCGCGGCTGTGAGATGCCACCGCGTGGGGATATCGAAGTCGACGATGTATTGTCTTTTCGACAGTAGCCAAGACCTTATAAGGCTTCGTTAATACAGTTGGCGTAAAGTAGCCGACAAAATATTAGATAAATTACTGACGAGTACCGTCAGCTATGATTTGCTATAAACTGTGCCATAATAAAGCTGAGCTAGATTGAGTCGTCATGGACTGCAACCCAGCTACTAATAATCCAATATCAACAATAAACCACTGAACTGATTCAGACCACAAGGAAGCGCAATTGCTATGAATACTGACCATCCTAAGCAGAATGATACCCCGAGCAGTGATGACGCCAGTAGCGCTAATGTAGAGGCGCCCGGTTTGCTGGCTGGTATTATTGATAAAGCGACTAAGGCTCGCCTAGCGCGCAGAAAGCTGGATCCTAGTGTGGTTGAGAGTGATGTGGCGAAGTCCATGGACAAACTGTCCACTAAGGCCCCTGGCGCCTTGCGTTTAGTCTTTTTAGGGGGCGGTAGTTTTGGTACAGCCATGGCCAATTTAGCCGCTAAAAATGGCTGCGATTCAACGCTATGGGTGCGCAATAAACGCACGGTCAAGTCGTTGAATAAATTGCGTATGAATAAAAAATACCTGCCTAATTATCAATTAGATGACCGTCTAAAATTTAGCCATGACCTAAAAGAAGCTGTGTCGGATAAAGACATCATCTTTGTGGCCGTACCCAGCTCAGCCTTTCGTGAGACCTTACAGAGTATCAAGCCGTTCATCACAGGCCAGTCTATTGTCTCTTTGACCAAAGGTATGGAAAAAGACACCTTTGCTATGATGAGTGACATCATCACGGATGAGCTGCCCGAGGTGAATTTTGGCGTGATGTCTGGCCCCAATTTGGCGGTAGAGATTATGGATAACATGCCGTCGGCTACTGTGATCGCCAGTGAGTCAGAGCCACTGCGTCATGCGGTACAAGCGGCCTTGCACAGTGCGTTCTTCCGAGTCTTTGCGAGCGATGATGTGCGCGGCGTTGAGCTTGGTGGTGCCCTGAAAAATATCTATGCTATCGCGATGGGCATGGCTGCAGCCTACGAAGTCGGCGAAAACACCAAAGCTATGCTGCTCACCCGTGCCCTAGCTGAGATGAGTCGCTTTGGCGTCGCTGAAGGAGCCAACCCTTTGACCTTCCTAGGGCTATCTGGGGTAGGCGATCTCTACGCCACGTGTAGCTCGGAGCTCAGCCGTAACTTTCGCGTAGGTAATATGTTGGGCAAAGGCATGACGATTGAAGCTGCGGTAAAAAAGCTGGGTCAGACGGCAGAAGGCGTGAACACTATTCAGCAAGTGCATGAAAAGGCTAGCAAGGCCGGTATTTATATGCCTATTACTCATGCTTTGTATGCGGTCATCTATGAAGACCAAGCCGCATTAGGCGTGGCGCTAAACTTGATGGAAGCGGGTTTTCGCAGCGACGTTGAGTTCGTTATGCCCCATGAGCATAGTAATGAGTCGTTAAATGCGCAGATTCAGTCGGCGAGTAATGATATTGCTAGTAATACTACCGCTAATAAAGACAGTGACAGTGATGAGCCTGCGAATAATGGGGCAAATAAAAAGACTAAGCCTGCCAAATAGAATAGGTGTTGGCATGAGCGGTCTGGTTACTGATGAGCTTATACCAACACAATAATAAGAGCACTCTGCAATGAAAATTATTCTTATGCGTCATGGTCAGGCTGAAGGCTACCGTGATGCAGACAGTACGCGACAACTGACAGCCTTTGGTCAGCAGCAAGCCAAAGAGACGGCTGACTATATCATGGCGACTTATCAGCCCGATTGTTTTGTGGTCAGTCCCTACGATAGGGCGCAGCAGACGCTCACAGCTTTGACGGAGCAAGCGCCTGAGGTGCCCGTCCATATCTATGAGGGCATTACTCCGGCAGATGAGGCACTGGCAGCGATTAAAGGCTTGGCTGCCTTTGACGCAGAGTGTTTGGTGGTCGTCTGTCATATGTCTATCATTGCCTATATGGCCGCATTACTCACTGGTGAGACGCCAGAATCATTTCAATTGGCCGAAGCACGAGTTTTTGAAGTTGCCTTTGTGGCGACGGATATGGGTAAAGAGTGTGATCGCTTTGTGCCAACGCAGCCCTAGGCAGACCGCTTACATTTAGCTGTTGTTTAAAAAAATCATGCCGCTATTAATAGCCCTATCGACAATCATAGTTTAAGGATATCGCCCTGGTGTTACATGTTTGGTTGAGGGGTCAACATAGCCCACTATTGCTGTGGCAGGCTGCCCAAAAGACTTGGCAGGAATATGCCGATTGGCAGCAAGTGCGTGATGCCACTAGCGAGCAGTCGGTCTGCCTCTATTTTCCTTCGCAATATGTGCAGCAGCTGCATACTGAGCTGACACCGACCCAGCTTAAGCAATTGGGGGAGACGGGTAAGCAGTATTTATTCGAAGAGATTTCTTTAATACCGGCTGAGCAGCTCAGTATCCGTGAAATTCATAATGGCCCTAGCAATCAGCCCCTTACAGCCCCGCTATACGCTACGGGACGCAATGATATTGCCGCTTGGCTACAAAGTGCGCAATTGGGCAACTTCTCTATTGTTGCGCTATTACCCGACTTTTTATTATTGCCAGTTCCTGTCGATGGTATAGGCCAACAGCTAAATCTATATCAAGACCGCCATACTACTCTGATTCGCCAGTCTGAAGTACAAGGGATGGCCGTCAGTTATTTGCCGTTAGTAATCGAGCGTTTGCCACATCTAAGTGAAATATGCGTTATCGCAGCGGTCGATGCAGTTATTGATAGCGACAATGACAATATGGATGCGGTAGCAGCAAGCTTAGCGGCTCTTAAGAACAGTTTGCCGGAGCAGGCAAGTGCGGATATTATCCTGACGCCTTTAGCGGTGTCACCTATGCCCGTGGCTAATGCTGAGCGCCATTCCCTAAATTTTTATGCCAAACCCTCTAGCCTTAAACTGTCCCCTTATCTCAAAGTCACTATGATGGTGGCGGTAGCGGCGCTAGTCTTTCAGCTCAGTGCTGATGCCTTGCAGTGGTATCATTATAAGCAAGCTACGGCAGCGACGAAGCAAGCTACGGCAGCTCAGTATCAAGCTTGGTTTCCTGAAGAGCGCTTATCACCCAAAAATTCGATTCAACTGAGCCTAGAGCCAAAGCTCACCACCAATAATGCCGCAGAGTCGCAACATATTGCCCTACTGAATCGTATTGCGCCGTTAATTAAACAGTCTGCATTGACCGCTCAGGCTTTAGAGATTGAACCCACTACCCTAAGCTTTACCGTAGTAGGGGACAATCGCGACAGTCTAGACAAGTTTGCTAGTACGCTATCTGCGCAAGGGATTGAGGCCAGCCTTGGCAGTGTGAATAATAGTGAGCAAGATAAGGTGGCGGGTCAAGTGACAGTGAATATAACGCCGCCCCCTACATAAACGCGTAACGCCTATATATAAGCTCGTAACAATATATAAGTTCGTAACAATAGTATTTAACAGGTCAGTCACTGATATCCGGCGGCTACCATTACCTAGCCCTAACGACTATAAAATACTCCTTATGCTAAAAAAAAGCGCCTTTAGAAAAAAGACTTTAGCCAGCCGGGCTACTAGCAGTGATGCCGTATCTGCAGCAGGGGCGACTGTGGCCCGCTCGAGCAGTCCCTTGATGCAGCGGTATGAGAATTTGCAGCAGCAAATGGAGACGCGCTGGCAAGCCTTACCGCCACGTGATAGGCTAGCTTTATCAATATTAATTGCCTTTTTACTGTTGTTCAGCGTGGGCTATGGCGGCTATACCATTCATAGTGAAGCGAATAAAAGTAAAGCGGCCTACAATACGGCGGTAGCAGATTATTTTTGGTTGCGTTCGCAAGCGGGTAATATTGATGTGAATGCCAGTAATGGCCTACCTGCGGGCGGTAATGAAGACGCCTCTAAAGCAGTGAGTGATGCTTTGCTACAGGCCGGGATACAAGAGGCTCAAGTAGCGGCAGTGGGTACGGGCGTGCAGATGAGCTTTAGTAATGATAGCCAAACGGTGGTCGCAAGAGTATTGGGACAATTACAGCAACAAGGCTGGCAGTTTGACCGGCTAAATGTTCAGCAAAATGCCACCACGAAGCAGCTACAAGTTCAAGCCACTCTAGCGCGCTAAAGCTATTAATTAAACAGCCGTTAATTGAACAGCCGCCTGCTAATTTCACAGTGTATTTTTCACTATCTTATATCAATAGGGGAACGCTATGCTGCCCAATGATCGCAACAGCACTACTAGCAATAATACTGCTCCTGTAAGTTCAATGGGGCAGCCGCCCGCAATGGCTCCTGGTGAGCGCTCGCTAATTTCTTACAATCATTTTACCTATCTTTTATATGTGCTGAGTTATTTTACAGCCGGGTTATTGTGGATTGTACCCATCGTTATGAACTATGCAAAACGCCGTGATGCTGAAGGGACCTGGCTAGCCACTCATTTTGACTGGCAAATTAAGACCTTTTGGTACAGTATCGTGTTTTTCGTCCTAGGGTTAGCGATAGTTCTCTTTTCACTAGGGGGCCTCGGAGTTAGTATCTTTGCCGAAAGCGGCCATATTGCTACCGGTTCGTTTGGCTTACTGGCGCTCGGCTTCGGTATTCTGGGGATTACGGTATTGTGGCATTTATATCGTATTGTACGCGGTTGGATTGCTTTAATAGATCAACGCCCGGTGCCTTAGAGCGCTTTTTGCTGCAGAGGGCTGTTTGCTAATGATTGTGGCACTACCTGATGATTGAGAGACTGTCTCATCCTATGGCGATGCCTGTAGAGAAAAAGGCAATTGAGCCACTTTGATTTTGCCTAGCCCTTTATTTACCTGATATAATTGCCGCGCTTAAACAGTAGGCGCGAGCACCAGCAAGGGCGTTGGTCTTTAATGGCAGCTACTTGCAAAGTTTAGCTACGGACCCGGCGCATAATGTTTTACACTGGTGTCAGCGAACGTCCCCATATTTTGCTATTCCTTTTCTTTATTTTCTAAACAACTTAGGTATCCTCCGAATTATGTCCTACGCTTTGTTTCGCCCTTTATTGTTTAATATGGATCCAGAACGCGCGCATGACATGACTCTAGCGTTATTAGATAAAGCCCACAAGGCGCGAGCGCTAGGCTTTGTCTATGGTCAGCAAGCCTTGCCGGTGGACAGTATGGGGCTGCGTTTTTCAAACCCAGTAGGGTTGGCAGCAGGCTTGGACAAAAATGGCGACTATATCGATGCTTTAGCTGAATTGGGTTTTGGCTTTATCGAAATTGGCACCGTGACCCCGAAGCCACAAGCAGGCAATGACAAACCGCGGCTATTTCGTATTAAGCAGGCCGAAGCTATTATTAACCGTATGGGCTTTAATAATAAAGGCGTCGATCACCTGATTCAAAACGTCAAACGTTGCAAATACAAAGGCAATATTGGCATTAATATCGGTAAAAATGCGGTCACGCCTGTCGAAAATGCTGCAGACGATTACGTCTATTGTCTGGAGCGTGTTTACCCGCACGCCTCTTATATTACGGTCAATATCTCATCACCGAATACCGCCAACTTACGCGACTTGCAAAGTGGTGAGGCGCTAACGGCACTCTTAGATACGATTAAAGAGCGTCACAGTCAATTGGCGACCGAATACGGCTTTTACGTACCGCTAGTGCTCAAAGTAGCGCCAGATTTAGATGAATCGCAAATCGACTATATCTCTCAGCAGTTAATAGATTTCGAAATAGATGGTCTTATTACTACCAATACGACCTTGAGCCGAGTGGGTGTTGAGGATTTACCCGATGGTGAGCAAATGGGCGGCTTATCGGGTCGTCCGGTCAGCCATCTGAGTACCTTAGTCTTACAACAGTTTGCTGAACGTCTGGATCATAAAGTCGCGCTAGTGGGTGTCGGTGGTATCGATAGTGGCGCCAAAGCCGTTAAAAAGATAGAAGTCGGTGCCGATCTCGTACAGCTATATACTGGGCTAATCTATGAAGGACCTGGGTTGGTGCAGTCATGTATTCAGGCTATCGGCGGCTATTACGATACCTTAGGTGAATAAGGTAAGGTGAATAAGATAAGACCAATAGTCTAAAATTTAGAAGCTATGGTGAGTAATTTAAGCTGGACAGCCTAAGGAGAATAAGCGTAGGGGAATAACTCAGTTATTTACCTAGTAGCATTATTTCCTTAGTAAAATGCCGCCATACTAGGGCGTGTTCTTAACTGGATAAGCGTTAATTGAATCAGTGTTAATTGAATTAGTATTATCCCTTCAACCTACCTAAAGATACGCTTATTGAAAAGTCAGCGTTATCAACCAACCGCTTTGTTAAAAAAGCAGCGGTCTCGCAAAACCAACTATACTAGAGGGCAGTAAATGAGCGGATTGGATATTCTGATTGCTATCATAGTCCTTATTGGCTTATGGCGCGGCTTTCAGGCGGGTCTAGTAAAAGCCGCGTTAGGGCTAGTAGGGTGGTTTATTGCCCTGATTGCCGCCTCACGTCTAGCGGACAGTGTGGCGCCGCAAATGGCAGGCTTTGTGCAAAGCCCTGTATTGCAAATGGCACTTGCATTTTTACTCGTTGTCCTCATTGTAATTGCTAGTATGCACTTGATAGCGGCCGTATTTTCTAGTGCTCTCAAAGCGCTCAATCTCGGTTTTATCGATAAGATAGGTGGCGCTGTAGTAGGGGCTGGCAAGAATGTATTGGTGGTGTTGGTCATGCTGAGTGTGGTAGCGCCGTTATTGGTACAAATGCCAATTTGGCAACGCTCGGTCCTAGCCCCTGAATTAATGCCTTTTGCGCCTGTCGCCCAAACTATGACCAAAGAAGTGCTAGGTGTCGCTTGGAATAAGGTTAATGCGCCTTAAGCTATATGCTATGACTCACTGACTATTCATATATAATTCAGCACATAATCTTCTCTAAATTTAAGTCGTAAAAAGTCAATCAAACTACTGATTGCAAAGGGTATCGTTGGTGACGTCGCCTAATAGCGGCAGCCCATGGTGCGCTTTATGTTTAATCCGTTACATTAACCGTTAGCTAAACATTAAGGTATAACTATGTGTGGAGTCGTTGGGGTTGCAGCGCATGAGCCGGTCAACCAAATCTTGTATGATGCATTAACGATGCTACAGCACCGTGGCCAAGACGCCGCTGGTATTGTCACCCTGCAAGATGGCCGTTTATATTTGCGTAAAGAAAACGGCATGGTACGCGACGTGTTTATGACCCGTCATATGCTCAGACTGGTCGGTAAGTTCGGTATCGGCCATGTGCGTTACCCCACTGCAGGCACCTCTAGCAGTGCTGAAGCGCAGCCATTCTATGTCAATTCACCTTATGGCATTACTTTGGCACACAATGGCAACCTGACCAATGCAGAAGCCTTAGCTAAATCATTGTATGAAGAAGACCGTCGCCACTTAAACACCGACTCTGACTCTGAAGTATTGCTCAACGTCTTGGCGCATGAGATGCAAGCGCTGGGTAAGACTCACGCTAGTGCTGACGATATCTTTACCGCTGTCAAATCGGTCTATGAACGTTTAGAAGGCGCTTATGGCGTAGTCGCTCTGATTACGGGCCATGGCTTACTGGCTTTCCGCGACCCCAACGGTATTCGTCCCCTCATCTTTGGTGAGCGTTTAGCCCCCAATGGTGGTACTGAATATATGGTGGCGTCAGAGTCGGTCGCCTTGACCGGTTCAGGATTTAGCATCATCCGTGATGTGCGCCCAGGCGAAGCCATCTTTATCGACTTGGATCATAACCTGCATACCCAGCAGTGTGTCGAAGCGAAAGAATATACGCCTTGTATCTTCGAATACGTTTATTTCGCCCGTCCTGATTCGATTATGGACAATATCTCGGTCTATAAATCGCGCCTGCGTATGGGTGAAAAGCTAGCGCAAAAGATTATGAAAGAATGGGGTGAAGATCACGATATCGATGTGGTCATTCCTATTCCAGACACTTCGCGTACCTCAGCGATGGAACTGGCGCTGAAGATGAATATCAAGTACCGCGAAGGTTTTATGAAAAACCGCTATATCGGCCGTACTTTCATCATGCCAGGGCAGCAACAGCGCAAAAAATCAGTGCGTCAAAAGCTCAGCGCCGTGCCTTTAGAATTTAAAGGTAAAAATGTACTGTTGGTCGATGACTCTATCGTCCGTGGTACCACTTGCCACGAAATTATCCAAATGGCGCGTGATGCCGGTGCTCGTAAGGTCTTTTTTGCCAGTGCGGCGCCACCAGTGAAATACCCGAACGTCTACGGTATCGATATGCCGGTACGTAGCGAGTTAATTGCCTCGGGTCATAGCGTCGAAGAAGTTCGCGATATTATTGGTGCGGATCGTCTGATTTTCCAAGATTTGGATGATTTGATTGATGCGGTCAAAGATACTAAGCATAGTCGCGTAGAAGGCTTTGATTGTGCAGTATTTAATGGCTGCTATATCACTGGTCAGATTAACGAAGCCTATCTCGACTATCTGCAAGAGCAGCGTAGTGAGACCGCTAAGACCGGTAAAAAAGGCGTGCAGGTGGTTGCGGATACTCCCGTTGATATGACCGGTGTTACTGAGCAAGGCTAATTGATTTTTAAAAGCATTCTATTATTAAGTTTTCATCATAAATGACGGGGACTTAATAATATTCGTGTTAATTAGTGTGATAAAAAAGCCACGATCCTAATTGGGTCATGGCTTTTTTTATGGTGAAATTTTAGTCTCAGTACGTTTATCTAAGCCAGTAACCACAAGATAGCATTCAGCGCTGCGATACCTGCAATCATACTCACCAATAGCTGACGGCTCCAGTGATAAATAGCTAATACAATGATTAAAGCCCCAATCTGTGCGGTTAGCATGGCGACTTGACCGGCTTCTGCAGTAAGCGTAAAGCCGGTGAATAAGCCTTGATAGGAAAGACTGGTCAAGATTAATAATACCAATACGGCTAACGGCAGGCGTTCATTGAGACGGTGGAGCCAAGGGGTGTTTAACAGGCGCTGGGGAATAAGTGCGGGTAGGGCACGGGTAATAAAAGTCACCACCGCCATAGCGATAATGGCATACAGTAAGTAGCTGTTCATGTTCATCATGTCGGCCATTAGGGCTCTCCTTTAGCAGATGAATTGGAGAAATGGCTGAGCATAGTAGGCGTCAAAATCATTAAGATACTAATAAAAATAGCGACGATTAGCAGCCAATCAGTGCTGAAGAAACTGGCTACTATCAAAGCGATAGCGCCAACGATGATAGGCCGGCTGCTGTTAATTAGACGGTATTGCTCATACGCTAAGATGGCAAACAGACAGACAATAGCGAAATCTAAATGCGGCACCCAATCATTCAGGACAGGACCTATTAAGACCCCGAGCGCACTGGCGATAATCCACCAGCTTTGATTGAATAAACTCACCGGTAGAATTAACGCTTTCCGCTCTTGCACGGGCAGACTCGTCAATACCGAAAAGGTTTCATCGGTTAAGGCAAATAAGCAATAGGTACGGGCCAGCTTTTGAGTCGGCAGACTCTCAAGAAGCGGTAAGGCGTAAAACACGTGACGCAGGTTAATGGCGGCGATATTCGTCGCTATGTTTCCTATAGGCAGTCCTGCGCTCAACATAGGCAAACAAGCATACTGTGCGGCTCCAGCGTAGAGCAAAATGCTTAATAATAAGGTCGCCCAAACGGGCAGTCCTGCAACGCCAGCTAAAACCCCAAAGGCGATACCAGCAGGCAAATAGCCCATCGCCACGGGCAAGCTGCGCTGCAGACCTGCTCGCCAATCATGATTTGTCATACGGTTATTTCCAATCTATTTTAATTGCGAATGTTATTATTGTTCAGTTCAGTTCAGTTCAGTTCAGTTCAGTTCAGTTCAGTTCAGTTTTCACTAAATGGTTGTACTAGATAATTTGCTCAGGCTGATCAGCCAACGTGATGCGGGTCAAATAAATACTGAGGATTAAAAGCCGCAGCAGCAGTAAACTACAGACACTGAGCCAAATGCCATGCATACCAAATTGGCTATAGAGTAAGAAACTTAACGGGAAGAATATCACCGCCAATATTAAAGCGGCATTGCGAATCACATGACCCGCTGTCAGTCCGAAGAACATCCCATCTAACCAATAAGCACCGACCCCAATGACTGGCAGTAAAATCGCATACCAGCGATAATCAAAGGCTAGGGCAATAACATCTGGCAAATCCGTCATCATGGGTAAGTAGTAAGGCATACCTAACCACCAAATCATTGTCAATACCGTGGCCAAACCATAACTGACGATGCCAGTACGTTTAATAATTAAGCGAAATTGATCCCAGTCGCGCCGGCCTGCCGCTTGTCCACTGAGGGTCTCGGCGGCCACTGCAACCCCGTCTAATGCTAACGCTGAGATGGTTAATACCTGCAATAAAATCGTATTTGCCGCCAACACCAAATCGCCACTCATAGCGGATAACCGCGTGACCCAAGCAAAGCTGATGGTTAAGACCAAGGTGCGAATAAAAATATCTTTATTAAGTAAAAATAGCCTAAGCATCTTATCGCGAGTAAACTCCCGACGGTCTAGCGTAAATAACTCGCGTAACGATATCTGCAAATGCACTTTGACCAGGTACATCGCAATGATAAAGCCAATCCAATAGGCAATAGTCGTGCCTAAGGCCACGCCCGCCAGTCCCATATTGGCCCCATAGACCAAGGATAAGGTCAGGATGATATTTAGGGCAGCGATAGCGCTTTGCTGATAAAGCAGATAGCGGGTACGTCCTTGGCCGGCAAACCAACCAATAAAAGCAAAGTTCATCAGCTCCGCCATCACACCCCAAAGACGCACATCCAAATAGGTCTTGGCAGCTTCACCACTGGCCGGATTAGCAGCCAATAGCTGCAAACCAAGATCAATAATCCAAGGCTTTAATAGCAGCAGCACGGCACCAATAGCCAAGCCAATAAGTAGGGCGCGTTGTAATATTGACAATAGCTTTGGTGCAGCGAGTTGGTGCGGACTTAGCGGTTTAGTTGGCTTAACCGTGGCATCAGGGGTGCTAGCCAAGTCCTGAGTATTACTAGTAGGATTATTACGAGTAGCATTGCCCAAAGCCTGTGCGGATAGCCCTGAAGACGCATATTGCAAGAAGTTAAAGCTGACCAGTAGTAGCGTTAATAGTTGAATCGCTAAGCCCATTCCAGCTAGGTTCGCCGCCTCTGGCATATGCCCCACGATGGCCGTATCGATAACGCTTTGTAGGGGCATGGCTAAATTCGCCAATACTACGGGAACAGCAATTGCGACGATATAACGATAGCGACTATCCACAGCAGGTTTCGTGGTAGCAGCTTGGGTGGAGGACATATCAGACATAGAGATATCAGGCTTGTAATCAATAGGCAAACGAGCAGCAAAGGGGTGAGTGAGCGTAGACGAATGCGTTATAGCTTACCGTCTAAAATAGCATCTAGGGCAAAAATTAGAGAAAAATCTAGGCAATAAACAAGTTTTGCCGTAATACCCTATATTTCCCCTAATAAAATAAAAAGAGGTTTGCTCTAATAAAATAATAGAAAAGCACCTAAGGATAGGTGCTTTTCTAGGGAGTAACTCAACTAAGTGACTAGACCAAGCTACAGCAACTTCTGTTGAGCTCTAGTGTGGTCTCGACCTAATCTTTAAACACCTCAGTCTTCAAACATCTTAGGATCATTAAAGCTGACCACTTCTTCTTCAAACTCAGGCTTCACTTTGACGATGAAGTCATCACGCGATAGGCCCATGCGCAGCGGGATAGAACTGGCGATATAAGTTGAAGAATAAGTACCGGCCAATAGACCAATGAATAGCGCTACTGAGAACCAGTATAGGCCATCACCGCCTAAGAACATCATGGCCAATACTACCAATAATACGGTAGTGATAGTCATGATAGTACGGCGTAAAGTCTCAGTGAGCGATAAGTTCAAGATTTGACGAGGGGTAATACCACGAACGCGGCGGAAGTTCTCACGGATACGGTCATAGACCACGATAGTATCGTTTAGAGAATAACCAATCAGGGCTAATACCGCGGCCAATACCGTTAAGTCAAACGGCCAGCCAAATAGCGCAAACACACCCACGACGACAATAGCATCATGGAATAGTGAGACTACCGCACCTAGTGCCAGTTTGAACTGGAAACGCAGCGCCACATAACCTAGCATAGAAATCAAAGCTAATGCCAATGCCATGACTGAGTTCAGGTAAATTTCATTACCAACCTGACTACCAATGATGTTGACATTACTGATTGTAACTTTGTTATTAGGTAGCGTCAGAGCAGAGGTCAGATTAGCGTTTAAGCCATCGACGTTATCCGACTGCGGCGGTAGGCGAATCAGTAGCTCTTCACGGGTACCTAAGTACTGCACAACCGCATCATCGAAACCATCTTTTGCCAAGGCGGCTACGACTTCTTTCTGTTCGACTGGCTGCTCATATTTCACATCAGCAGAGACCCCGCCGGTGAAATCAAGCCCTAAGTTCAGACCGTTTACAGCAATCGCAATGATACTGCCGATGACCAATAGGAACGATAACCAAGCCATTGGTTTTTCGATTTTCATGAAGTCGATAATGCGCTGGTTGCCGATGGCTTTAATACCACCTTCAGCCATAGCTGCGGCATCATCCGCACTGTCAGCGGTCTCTACTAAATCGCTAGTAGAGGGGGTAGGCGTTTTGCTCAAGCTGGTGCCGCTAGCTGCCTTATTTAGCGTAGCGTCATTGGTAGTCGCATTGCTGCCCTTACCATCACGACGCGGCTGACCACGACGTCTACGGCGACGCTCAGCCGGGGTTAGGTTGGCATCGTCAGTAGGGGTACTCGAGCCACCTGTGGAGGTGTTGCCTGAGTTCGGGTTATTTTGTTCAATAGCCATGATAATCTCCTAGCCGATGCTCAATTTCTTGATGGATTTGCGTCTACCATAGGCCAGCTGCACTAAAGCGCGCGTGACTAAGATGGCGGTAAACAATGAGCAGATGATACCAATCGCTAAGGTGATGGCGAAGCCTTTAATGGGGCCGGTACCAATCGCAAAGAGAATAAAGGCCACTAACAAGGTCGTGAGGTTAGCATCAAAGATACTACTAAAGGCGCGGTCGAAGCCGGCAGTAATAGCAGACTTTGGCCTGACCCCATTGGCGAGTTCCTCACGGATACGCTCAAAGATCAGCACGTTGGCATCAACCGCCATACCAATGGTCAGAACGATACCTGCAATACCCGGTAGGGTGAGCGACGAGCCTAAGATAGACATAATCGCAATCATCATCACGACGTTGATAGCGAGCGCAACGTTCGCAATAACCCCGAATAGACGATAAAAGATAATCATGAATACGAAGACCAGCAGATAACCGATACGCGTCGACGTTAAGCCTTTATCAATATTATCTTGACCCAATGAAGGACCAATGGTGCGCTCTTCAACAAAGTACATCGGCGCTGCTAGAGCACCAGAGCGTAATAGTAGGGCGAGCTCAGCCGCTTCTGCATTGCTATCTAGACCAGTAATACGGAAAGAAGAGCCTAGTACTGCTTGAATATTGGCACGGTTAATCACTTTAGTTTCAGCATAAGGGGTACGGACTTCGACCGTCTCACCCGTAGTAGCATCTTCTTCAAAAGTGACGCGCTGTTTATTTTCAATAAACAATACCGCCATCTGATCACCAACCGCTTGCGCTGTGGCGTTCTGCATCAGCTTGCCACCCGCGCTATCTAGCGTGATGTTCACTTCAGGACGGCCATTCTCATCGAGACTGGTTTGGGCATTGGTGACTTTATCACCGGTCACAATGGCTTGACGCTCAAGCAATACCGGCGGGCCATCTAGGCTGCCGAATGGGAAAGCTTCTGTCCCTGCTGGCGCAATACCACCCGTGTAGTTTTCG